>Ga0100401_1002303_pt1 | contig 15132 bp, 9 predicted proteins | sample CryGeymeta201525_FD_80421 | JGI IMG/M metagenome (GOLD analysis project Ga0100401, IMG submission 80421) | Groundwater microbial communities from Crystal Geyser aquifers in Utah, USA - Crystal Geyser metaG 2015-25 | ecosystem: Environmental > Aquatic > Deep subsurface > Groundwater | place: USA... | reverse complement strand
CGTTGAACGCGTGCCACTGAGCACCGCTGGTTGTAGACCGGTAGACACCATTAAAGACGCAGGCATAGATGACGGTTGGATCGCTCGCATCGATCTGCACGTCGCGTGCGGGTGCCTGCGGCAGTAGGAGTTCCCAGCCCGTGGCGGCAGTATATTTGCAGACGCCCACGGAGGTTCCGGCGATAAAGTCCGTGTCACTGCCCGGAATCAATTCCATGTCGTAGACGCCATTGGTGAATCCAGCCAGGGGGATCCATTTTTCCAGGGAAGGGGACCATTCGTACACACCGCCAGCTTCCCGGGCCACTTCAACCCAAGGTTGCGGTGGCTCGCCCTCCACATTGCCGTTGTATTGACGGCTGCTGGCGTAGAGCAGCCCCCCGGCCGGGGTCAGTTCGATATCGGTTATACTCTTGGGCAGGCCCAGCCCCGCATTGCGTGTGTGCCAGCTCTGCCCGTAGTCGTCGCTTGCCATCACCCCATTCTCCTGGCAGGCGGCGTAGATTGTCGTGGTGCGGTCGGGGGCTGTCACCACCCGCCAGACGCCGGTGCCATGGAGGATCTGTGTCCCCGGCTCGATGCTTTCGCCGTAGGTCAGCGGGTTGACGCGAAAGATACCCATGCGACTGCTCTCGCCCCAGGCCGGGTGCCCGGTGGAGTAGAGCACATCCACCCCGCCCGTGGGGCATGCGGCAAAGCTCCATGTGTAGACCAGGCCGGGCTTCCCGTCGCCATCCAGCGTTGCGAACTTGAAATCCCATTCCGTGATGTGCGAGGCCCCGGCCATGTAGACACCGGCTTCGGCGCCGGCGAATACATACCCTTCGGCGGCAGCCCCGGCGGGCGGGGCCCAGAGGGTATTGATCAGGATGTTGTTCATCCCATCTAGGGTATCGCTGAAGGTGCGCCCGCCGTCCGAACTCATGCTGGACGAATAAGCCCCGCCCGCTGCGGCAAACCAATGCTTCGACCGGGTGACGTTAGGCTTGCCCGGGACATCGCCCGTGTAGGAGGATCGGCCATCGGGGGTGATGTGCATGGCTACGGGCGGCTTGCTTATCCATGTACTGCCCGCATCGAAGCTGAAATAGCCTCCCTTGCCCGCGGTCTGCTCGGGCCGTGGCCGGAAGAGCGGGCGTTCCTTGGAACCGCTCACATCCGTGGTGCCCACCCAGACAACCTCCATGTTCACCGGATCTACGCTGAGCCCGTAGACAAGCGGCTGGTAGGTCAGCCCCTGCAGCTCGGTCGGCTTGCCCACGTGCGTCCAGTGCGCCCCGCCGTTCAGTGTCCTGTAGATCCAGTCCTCTTCGGTGCCGATGAGGATGTGACCATGGTTCTGGGGGTCGACGGCGATCGCCGTTCCGCGTTTGCCCTGGTTGGGCAGGTTGCCGGTTGCATCCTCCCATACCCCGTTGCGCAGGAGCACGACGCCACTGCCGTTGATAATAGCGGCCAGCGGCTGGGGCGGGGTGCCCAGTGCCAGCAGTGCACATGGCGGGTGGGTCGGGTGCGGCGGTATGTAGGGGGTAAGTGCAGGAAGGGCAGAGGGGGACCAGCTCGTGCCGTTGTCGGTGCTCTGGTAGATCCAATGCGGGGGGTGCTGGGTGTCCGTTGCGCCAAGCGCGCAGTACAGCGTGCTTTCGGATCTACCCATCGACGTGACCGGGAACGCAGCAACGCCGGCTTTAGGTAGCCCGTTGGTCAGTTGTGTCCAGGTTGCGCCGCCGTCGGTCGTGTGCAGGATGCCGTTGCCCATCGATGCGATGAAGAATTCGTTCGTATCGGCCGGGCTGAATTCAATATCCAGAAAGGTGTCGCGGGCATAGTTGCGCAGTTGAAGCAGCTGCCAGTCGCCGTCCGGCAGTGTGCGCCGCCTCACGCCGTAGTGGCCCAGGCTGTAGACAACGTTCGCGTCAAGCAGCGAGGGAATGGTGATGTACTGGTCCCCACCCGAGGGGCCGATACTGCTCCAGGCGGCCCCGTCGCCGGCCAAGGATCGCTGGACGCCCGGCAGCAGCAAGAGGCATCCCGCGCATGCCAGGGATAGCAGCCCGGCACGCGGAGTCAGGAATATGATCGCATCCTTCTTCATTTTCTTCCACTTTCTATTGCCTCGGCGGGGAGGGCCGCCAGCACGGGAACGGCCCGCCAGTAATAAAGGACTTTGTCCCAACCGTTGCCATTATATTCTAGCAGGCAGCGTCGGTTTTTACAACGGTTTTTACAACGCGAGGGTGTCAATGCGGACGATCCTATGAGGTGGCGGATCTAGTAGTGGTCGCCATCTCCGCGCATCAGGTACCAGCTCTCCTGCTTAAAGAAGTCCGAGTCGGGCCCGATCTGCTCCGAGTCGCTGCGTACGATTAGCGTGTGTGGCGTTGGACGCTCCCGGAATCCGAGCTCGGCGAGCTGCTGGTAAACCTCCATGTGCGGGAAGCACCAGCAGACGACGATGTCCACATCACGGGCTGCTAACTCGTTGTAGGCGTGGCGGATGAGTTTACGAAGCGCATGTGTGCCTTGCTTGCCGGGAGTGGTCAGTACATCCACGATGTCGCCGCGGTAGGTGTCGGGAACGTCGAGATGGAGGCTTTCGAAATTCAGGATGCCCTTGCGCTCTTCCAGCGAGACGAAGCCGAGGAGCTTACCATCGGCCCCGTAGGCCGCAAAACTGTCGTAATGCGAGGCCGGGTTGTCACTGTAGCGCCAGTTCAAATAGGCTGAATCGCGCCGGACCATCGCCTTGTAGCTGCCTTTTGCCTCTTCCCATAACCTGTCGAATGGTTCCCCAAAGCGGTCGATCCGCTCGATTCGGATTGTCGGGTCATCGAAGCTGTCCAGCTTTCTGGGCTCTCCGAGTTTGATCTTGTCGTAGAGTGCCGAGGCTAGCTTGGCCAGTCGTTTGAACGGGATCTTCTTGCTCACATACGGCAGCGAATGGCGGGGCCACACCATTTTCGGGACACGCCCAATGTCGGTAAATCCTAGCGAATGAGTTGCGATCTTGCGGGTGATGTCGATGGAGAACCCGAAATCCAGTGGACAACCGAGTTCCCTGCGGATCTTGCGCGCTGTCGACTCGAGCACAAAGAAGGATCGTCCTTGCCTCTGGTCTTTCTTTATGAGGATATCCTGGCACTGTAGGATATCATGCTCGGCCCCATCGTAATTGAGTTTTAGGACAATGCCGCCAATCTGCCCTCCCAAGTCGGCCGGGTCGCCCATAACAACGATGGCGTGCTTGCCTGGCAGGTCATAGTACTTCCACTGCCAGAATGCCTTGTCGCGGTCGAGACCATAGAACTCTTTATTGAGGCGTGTCAGTCCCGGAGCATCATCCATTGTAAACAGCCTGGCTTTATTACTGGTTGCCACTGCGATCCTCCTTCCTGTTCGTTTCGCCCGGACCCTCTGCTACTGTGAACGCCCTGATTCCGCCATGAAATAGCGCGGGTGCGCCGTGAGCGTTACCGTTGCCTGTGCTCCCGTCACCGGTACCCATGTGTTGCTGTTCTGCGAGGTGAGCTGAAGATCGTCCATGAGAATGCGCTGTCCACTCGCAGGCAGCGGCAGGGAAACGTTGCCTCCGCGTTCGCTCCATCCAACGCATACAGGGCCATTCGGCATACCATCGAAACGATAGAAGAACACATCCTCGGCGGCAGGGAGGCGCGTGACCGACGTGAATCCCCCCAAGTGGCGCGTCATCTGTTGGAAGGCGTAGAACGCCGGTCGGGGCGTCTTCTCATCATCCTCAATCAGGCCTGCAACGGTCCAGGTCTGGTCTGCAGCCAGTTTGCTCTCATTGTAGGCGCGGATATCGACTCCGCTCTCGATAATGATCTGGCTGAGCCCTGCGTCTGCCCCTAGAACACAGCGTTTAACCGTGAGTGCTCCCTGCTCGCGCCGAAACCACCGGGTTCCTTCGTTGGTTTTGTTCTCTCGCAGATCGGTCAGCAATTTTTCATCAGGGTAGGGCAGGGTGCCGAAGCGACCACCCTTCTCGAAAAGCCACGGAGTTGAACACGCGTCCCCGGCCCATATCCCGATCGATCCGGCATCACGTCCCATTTCATTGCGGAGCCACTCGACGGTCGGATAGGCGGCCCGGAAATTGCGATTGTAGTGGAACTCCACGATGTCGTAGTGCTCACGCAGCTTGAGCGTGTAGCGGATGAAGGCGAGCGAGTTCCGCTCAAACTTTGATATGGATTTCAGGCGCTTTTTCATCTCCTGTGCATCAGGCGCGTCATCCAGGAAGGGGCCGAAGTTAGCCCCTGAAAGAATGATCTTCACGTTCGGATTTGCCTTGCGTGCGGCGGTGGCGGCTATCTCGAGCAGTTGCGCGTATTGTTCGTCTGTCCCGCGCCAGTATCCTTCGTGCTGTGCTTCCGACTCGATCTCGAAGTAGTTCACCGGGCGCAGGAGTCCGGGCATGTCGCTCTCTCCGTCGGCGTCATAGCGTTCCACGAGGGCTGTGATAAAAGCCTGGTATCCGTCCACATGCTGCTTGGCGGGAAACGAGCTGATGGAGAGTCCCGGAGGGGTGACACCCCCGTCCATCTTGGTTGCCTTTTCGTGGGCCCAGGGGTTGGACTGTTTCACAAGCATGTGCATATCCAGGCCGGCACGCTGGTATTCCTCCACCACCTGGTCGAGTTTGCCCCATTGGTAGATGTGCCGACCATTGCGGGGCGGTGTCGGTTCGAGAGCACCCCACGCCACCTGTGGGATTTTTGTGCAGGTGGCTCCTGCCTTGCTGAACATCGTGGCCAGCCCCAGGCGGGCATAGCCGATGCCAAAGTAGCCTCCGACTACAGGCCGTGCGCTCGTTGCTGGTGGGGTCCAGTCCCGTCGTAGGCCGGGTAGTGCCGACTGGTTCAGGACGAGTTCTGAATTCTCTCCTTCACTGCTAGTGGCCGGTGTGGCAGTGTGCGGGCTCCCGGCATCTGGTGCGTGCTTGCGGGAAATCTGGGCCACCTGGGTCTCCGCCTGGTCCAGCAGTTCCGCAACACGGTTCCAGTCCTGCCTCTTTTTGGCGGCTAGCAGTGCCGACTGCAGCTTTTCAATACGCTCGGAGGGGATGGAGCCTCCCGCCCGCTGGATTGCCCGGATGTTGTCCTCAAGCGTATCGTAACGGGCCTGCAGGTCTCTGGGGTTTGCTCCATCTTGTGGGCGCTGGGCTGCCACGCAAGCCGATGTCAGGCAGATACCAAGCAGCATGGTGCCCAGGATGCCGAGTGCGAATGCTCTTTCGATCATAGTGTTCCATCCTCTTCGTGTGATTTGTCCATCTTGTCGGTAGCGGCGATTAGCCCTATAGTGATCCAAATATACTCGAAAACAAGCAAATTCTGTGTGACGGCAAGGGGGATGACGCTGACAATTGCCACGAATTGCCACCGCGCGAACCAGCCGAGGCAAGGATCCTTGGCCTTCATTCCCAGCCGACCACTTGTCCAGTATACCACCAACATGAATACGCAGAAGGGAAAGAATCCAACGATTCCGGTTTCCGCGAGCACCTGTAGCGGCACGTTGTGCATCAGCATCGGGTGATATCCGGCTGGCGCAACGTGGGTGCCGTACACGTTGTACATGTCCATTGTATTGAAAAGGCCAATTCCCAGAATGGGATGGGCCTTGACCATTTTCAAGCCTGTGCTCCAAAACCCATAGCGGGGGTCCTCGAAGAAGGCGTCCGGCGAGAAACCGTCCCTAAACGCGGGGGAAATTGTCTCAAGCACCGGGATGGCAGCCAGCCCGAGAACGAGTCCGAGCATGGCAAGCGGGAAACGAAAGGGGATATTGGACATTAGGAATCCGAGACCCACAAAAGCGATAAAGGATAGAATGGCTGTTCGCGAACCGGTCGCGTACATATCAACGGCGCATATCAAGAGGAAGATCAGCAGAAAAAGCCGCCATGGCCTTGATACCATTGGCCAGATGCCTATGGCTAGCCCTGTCGTCATCACGATGAATGCGGCAAAGAGATCTGGATCCATGAATGTAGACATGACCCGAACCCAGGATACATCCTCTGATGTTGTCCCCACGACGGCACTCGTCTTTGTGCTGGCCAAGCCTCCCTCCGCCGAGCCTGCGATGAGATTGTAGTCAAATCCGAACAGGCTGAGGATCGAGTTGCCGCTGAACATTTCGTAGATCCCGAAGGAACAGACGATCATCGCGATAACCATATACAGCTTGCAGAGGATCAGCAGGCGCTGTCTGCTAACAACCTGATCAAGGATGATCGCCGCGAAGAACAGGCAGGGAAGCAGTTTACGGAACAAGTAGTAGTAGGATGCCCCGATAACGCGCGCGTTGATGAACGAGGGCAGAACCGCCACGATGAAGATGACCGCTGTGATCAGGATTGGGTGTCCAAGCGCTGCAGTCAGCATCTGTGGCTTACGCCCTAGGATGGCATGGGCAAACCACAAGCCTAGCACTAGCAGCAGCAGAATCTTTCCTGCAGTCAGTGACCCTTCCGCGTCGATCTGGGAGAGGAATTCAAAGGGCATGACAGAGACGACCGCCACCAGCCCCAGATAGGGGAATAGGAAGGCCATAATCGCGAAGATGATACCGCAAACGGCAGCTGGTATGATTAGGAAGGAAATTTTCGTGGCAACCCCCAGGCACAGGGCAAATATGCCGCCGATAGCTAAGGTAATCCCCGACCAGAGCCATGAAAGCAAACGCGTGGTTGTGCGGGACACGGTATTCACGGGACTTGCCGCTCCTCCGCCTCCACGATGGGCACCGGGGTTTCATCGCCAGCGTCGGCGTAGAAGCCCCACGTCAGGCAGAAACCGAACTGATGCGGACAGGGGGCCATCAGTGTGCCCCCTCGCCCTTGAACACGGCTGGTAGCGTCCTGAGCAGGATGCGCAGGTCTGTAAACAAGGAGATAGTCGCGACGTAGAGCAGATCGTCTTCGATCATCCCGCCCATGGACGTGTTCTGGGAGCGGGTTGAGATTTGCCAGAGTCCCGTGATACCGGGCACAACCTCGTGCCGGACAGCGCTACAGGCGGGGAATGGGGCTACCATGTGTGGAACGAGAGGGCGCGGGCCAACCAGGCTCATCGTTCCCGCAAAAACGTTGAAGAGCTGGGGTAATTCGTCGATACTGCTGCGCCGGATAAACTTGCCAATGGGCGTGACACGGGGGTCGTTCTGTAATTTGCAGAGCAGCCCCTTTTTCGCGTCAGCCTCGATCGCGGATGTGTTCACGCGATGCGCCTGGTCAATATACATCGAGCGCAGCTTGCAGCAGCGGAAGATCCGCTGATCGCGGCCCACGCGCTCCTGGGCAAAAATGCCTGGGCCGGGGGAGGTGAGCTTGACCAGCAGCCATGCGCCGAAGATCACGGGGGAGAGTACAATCAGGGCCAGCGTTGCCCCGGCCAGGTCGATCATGCGTTTTCCATAGCGCGTGTAGAAATTACGGGGGGCGTGGGCGATAGGGGAGCCTCCGGTCATCATCCGTTCGATGCGTAAGCTGGCGGCGAGAAATACACGGTCTTCCGGTGTGAGTTTTTCCTCCAGCTCATCGATGTAGTGTTTGCCTTTTTCCATAATTACGACCTCCCCGGTTTGCCTTGCTCATGTCCATGTCCGCGGCCTGTTCCCCATGTGGCCATGCGCTGTCCGCGCATCGCACGAAAAAAGCCAACAAGCGTGGCGGCATTAACAAGGCAGAAATAATACGGTATCACCGCCAGTTTCAGGCGCAGGCCGCGTCGTTCCGCCAGCCATCCGCAGAGCACCATCACGTAGAAGAGAATCTGCATCAGGAAGAGCCACCGCAGCACCGGATCGCCCACCATCGGTGTTGAGCATAAGAACAGGCCGATCGCCGGCAGGCCGACCAGCCAGCGCAGGATCTTGCGCGACCAGACATGGAAGACGAATCCGGCGTGGCGGCGTATGTCGATCCACTGTCCCATCTCACGCACCATCGTGAACCCGCGGACCGCATTGCGCACACGCACCTTCCACTCAGCGGCCGAGTCCGGTGCGGTGTCCTCCGTGAAGTGGGCGTCGGCGGCGAAGACGACTCGTTTGCCCTGGTTGACCACATGCAGGGGCAGCACGTGGTCGAACTCCAGCTCGCCGGGGATGGGAGTGAAGAGATTCGATCGGATGGCCGTCATGGCTCCCTGGATGAAGGCATTGGATATGATCCGCGATTCAGCTTGCTTGAGGGCGGTCTCATAGCGCCAGTAGAGAGCCTCGCCCAGCCCGGCCATCGATTGGCTCGCTTTGAGGGTGCGGTTACCGTTGACAATGCCGACGCGCGCGTCGGCGAAATAGGCGGCCAGCCGGCGCAGGGCATCGCGAGCAAAGATCGCATTGGCGTCTGTGATCAGCAGGATGTCCTCCGTTACGGTGGATCCCAATTCCGATAGGGTCCGGATCTTTCCCTTCTGCTCCTCGTTGCGGATAAAGCGAAGGTTGGTGGTTACGTAGCCTTGCGCGATGCGGTCGGTTCCATCCGTGCTGCGGTCCGAGACCACCGTGACTTGCAGCTTGTCGGCGGGATAGTCCAGCGCCAGCGTTGTTTCCAGCTTGTGGGCCAGCACCGCCTCCTCGTTGTAGGCTGGGATGAGCATATGGACGCTGGGCAATTGCTCGTCTGGTAGATCCGGAGGTGGATCGTGACGGCGCAGGGCCGCGATCGCCAGCAGCAGCATTGGGTAGCCGAAATAAGCGTAGAAGGCCCAGGCTAGGCAGAAACCGCAGAGAAGCAGCCAGAGTCCCATCATCAGTGCGCCCCCTCGGTCATGAGTCGCGCCAGTGCTATCATGATGGCAAACCCTTTTTGTTGCGATAGAGCGAAGGATCTACCACCGAAGCCATCGCCTGCTCGTCGAGTAGGCCGCCGAAGAACCGGTTCAACTCGGCTGCGGTACGCGCCGGATCCGCGAGGACCTCGTCGTATTGCAGGTATAACGTTTTGATGTTGGGCCGATTGGCCAGCCAATTGGTTATTTTGGCGAGATGTTTACCGAAGAGTGCGGCCATCTGGTCGTTAGGGATGCCGGAGGGCGTTCCCAGCCGATCCAGCATTTTGCTCTGCGAGGTTAGGATCTCATCCATATTGCGACGCATGAAGACCACCTTGTAGTGGTGGTCCTCGGGCAGGTCAAAGAGGAGCATCGACACCATCTTGACGACTTTCCCGCGAGCGTCCGGTAGCCACCCCCGGTCCTCCTTGATCTTCTTGGCGCGCTCGAACTCGTAGTACCCGTTCGGGTTGTCCACATCCGCTTCGCGCAATCCGTCCTTGATAGGTTCAATTCCTCCCGCGTGGAGCATCTTCATCATCATGGACGTGCCGGACCTGGGAAGACCAGACACGATAGCAATTGACTCGTCCATAGACTTTAGTACCTTACGTTGTAATCCAATCCGGCAGGCTTTGTGTTCGCCCGCTAAACCTCCGAACCCTACCGAGGATTGGCCGTATCCAGGGAGCAAATTGCCCCTGCTCGCATTCCCCCGCAACCCCGATGCGAAAGCACTCATTTCTAGTTCCTAATAGGCCTCGTTGTCAATTTCAAAATGAAGGCGAAATCCGAGGGGGTCGCAAAAATGATAATTTTCTTGCGTGCCCTGCGCCAGTCTGGTTAGATGCGCATCCACTCGTATGCGACTGTGGTGTCGGCGGGGCGGACGTTGGAGTATTTTTTGTTTTATGAAGAATTATAAAGGAACACCCGATGAACTGGTCGCCAGCTTGTGGCAAAACAGGAGCTTGATTCTTGCGTTGACGCGCCGGGACATTACCGGGCGCTACCGTGGGTCCTTGTTGGGGATACTGTGGTCATTTGTGAACCCGCTTCTGATGCTTGGTGTATACACGTTCGCCTTCGGTGTGATTTTTGGGGCGCGCTGGACCACCGGCTCGGATTCCAAGATGGAGTTCGCCATTATCCTCTTTGCCGGCATGCTCGTGTTTCAACTGTTTTCCGAGTGCATGAATCGTGCGCCGTCGCTGGTCCTCTCCAATCCGAGCTATGTCAAGAAAGTGGTTTTCCCCCTTGAAATCCTGCCGATCGTGTCGCTGGGTTCGAGTCTGTTCCACATGCTGGTCAGTTTGTTGGTTTGGTTGCTGTTCTATCTGATCGGCTTTGGATTGCCATCCCCGACGATCCTCTTGCTGCCCGTTGTGATGCTGCCTTTGATACTCTTTACAATCGGTACTTCCTGGATACTGGCCTCGCTGGGAGTCTACTTGCGTGATGTGGGGCATATGGTGTCTTCGTTGACGCTGATGCTTATGTTCCTTTCGGCCGTGTTCTATCCGATTGAATCCCTGCCGGAATCCCTGCGCACCCCTTTGATGGTGTTGAATCCTCTGGTGTTCCATGTCGAAATCTGCCGGCAACTGATGGTTTGGGGAAAGCTGCCGGTCTGGAGCTCATGGACGATCTACTTCGGCTTCGGGCTGGTGGTCACTTTTCTGGGGTTTGCCTGGTTCCAGAAGACACGGAGGGGGTTCGCCGATGTCCTCTGATATCGCCATCCGGGTCGAGAATCTTTCCAAGTGTTATCATGTCTATGATAATCCCCGCGATCGGCTCAAGCAGATGTTTTTCTGGGGCCGTCGTCAGTATTACCGGGAATTCTGGGCGCTGAATGATGTGTCTTTCGAAGTGCGGCGCGGGGAGACGGTAGGCATTGTCGGGCGTAACGGCAGCGGAAAATCGACATTGCTGCAGTTGATCTGCGGGACGCTAAACCCGACTGGCGGCCAAATAATGACCAACGGTCGAATTGCGGCACTTTTGGAACTGGGAACCGGTTTTAATCCTGATTTCACGGGCCGGGAAAATGTCTATATGAACGCTGCTGTTCTAGGCCTTTCTAATGAGGAAATCAACGATCGGTTTGATGCGATTGCATCCTTTGCCGATATTGGGGCATTTCTGGATCAGCCGGTGAAGCGCTATTCAAGCGGTATGATTGTTCGTCTGGCATTTGCGGTTCAGGCACAAGTTGAGCCTGACATCCTGATCGTTGACGAAGCTCTTGCTGTTGGTGATGTCAAATTCCAGGTGAAGTGTTTTGAGCGCCTTAAGCAATTAAAAGATAACGGGACCAGTATCTTGCTTGTAACACATGTGAGTGAACAAATTGTAACACATTGCACAAGTGCTCTCTTGATTGACCATGGTAAGGTTATTACCTCGGGGGAGCCGAAAACGGTGGTTAACACTTATGTCGACCTGCTTTTCGGTAAAGCGAGAACAGATGACGTCGCAACATCTTCGACACGCGCTATTGCGTCCGCCTCCTCGCCACCCAAATCTCTTCTAGTTAATCTTGAAGAGGATGTATTTCACACGCGACCGGGCTATAATGAACACGAGTACCGATGGGGTGATCGTTCAGTCGGAATACTTGACTTCTACTTGTGTTCGGATGAAGAATCGTATCCCGCATCTATATGCACTGGCACAAAAATCGCGCTGCAAGTTTCTGTTCGATTCCATGAGTTGCGTTGCAGTCCGGTGTTTGGGCTAACCATTAAAACAAAGGAGGGCGTGACGGTGTATGGGATCAACTCAGAAACGATCGATTTTGCAACGTTTAGGAATCAGGGAAAGAAGGGTAAATCCGTTGTTGTTGAGTGTGCCTTTGACTGCAGGCTCGCCCCGGGAGACTATTTCATATCCTTGGGCGTGGCTACCAGGCAAGGTGAAGATATCATTCCGCATGACCGCCGGTATGATTCCATACATATCCATGTGCGCCCTGACCCCCGCTTTTTCGGTCTCGTTGATCTTGATGGCAGTATGGAAGTCAAGGAAATGGTTGTATGAATTTTTTATTAGAACAGGCTGGGTATAAGTTTAACGGGCAGACAGCCATCTGGGCGAGACCTTCGTATGGTGGTATTGCCTACAACGATGGTGACGAAATCGAGACACGCTTGGCTGCAATCGTGACTGAAGTGAAAGACATTTCTGTGCTTTCCTCGGAATTGCGGGGCCATTGCGCAGATTGGCCTTCAAGCTATCATCTTGGTGCTAGCCGCGCAAATGTATTGCGTCCGTTCGAGGCAATATTGAAAAATGCCGATGTGCTTGAGATTGGTGCTGGATGTGGAGCCATTACGCGTTATCTCGGGGAGGTCGGAGCCAACGTGCTGGCTCTTGAAGGTGCTGAACGGCGTGCCTCCATTGCGCGTTCACGAACACGGGATCTTGATAATGTCACGGTGGTTTGCGAGCGATTTGATCAACTGTCGACATGCCACAAATTCGATGTTGTGACGCTTATTGGGGTGCTGGAGTATTCGCATCAGTTCATGCCTGGTGATCGCCCCGATGTAGGCATGCTACGGCAAGCAAGGCGTTTGCTTAAGCCGGACGGCGTCTTGATTCTGGCGATCGAAAACCAGCTTGGGCTCAAGTATTTTGCAGGGGCGCCGGAAGATCATGTCGGGATAGCCATGTATGGAATTGAGTCGCGCTACCGGGACAATCAGCCGCGGACCTATGGACGTGTTGTCCTTCAGAAGTTGTTGCGGGACGCCGGTTTTGAAACGTCGGAACTCATGGCTGCATTCCCCGATTACAAGTTTCCTATATCGATAGTCACCCGTGAGGGTATGGGGTGTGCCGATTTTGATGCATCTGCCTTTGCTTGGCAGTCAGCGCAATTAGATGCACAATTGCCGCCATATTGCTGTTTCTCTCCTGAATTGGCATGGTCCCTGGTGTTCGACAATGCTCTAGGGTTGGATTTGTCCAATTCACTTCTGGTTGTTGCGTCTGCAAGCCAACGGGACTTGCTTCCCGCAAGACAATTGTCATGGCATTACAATTCTGGACGGAGAGCATCCTTTTGCCGCGCCACGGAGTTTCTAAGGCGGAATGACGGTGGCATAGACGTCAAATATGCACTTCTGGGAGGGCCCGACTCCAGTCACCGTATAGAAATACCCAATGGAATCCAACTTGAATTTGACTCGCCTACTTGCTCCGTATACCATACAGGTCGTCTGTTGTCGATGGACTTGATACGCCTCGTCACGAGTGATGGATGGTTAGTTGAAGAGGTGGGGACTTGGTTGCGTGACTACCTTGCGGTAGTGTGCGCTTTTGATGGAGCGTTGATTCCACACGGGGGGGGAGGGGCATCTGAGCAGAGACTTGCCGCTGGTATGTTTGATGCGACTCCTCAGAACATTGTCGTGCGTGCCGATGGCAGTCACGCGTTGTTCGACATAGAGTGGAAGATGACGGGTGGCGTGGAGCCTGCATATTTAGTTTTTCGTGGCCTGCTGCGTACCATTGCATCCATTACACGTTTTGGCCGGCCAGGTCGTGCGGGCGCGCTCACGCGGAAGGATTTCATCATCGGTGCCATGCGAGCGGCTGGACTGGACGTTGCAGAAAACGACTTCCTGCGGTATAGCCAGATCGAGCACCAGATCCAGCAGGAAGTTTGTGGTTTCGCCTTTCCCCAATCGCATGCGGAGTGGCATAGCTGGCCACTACCAATGGAAAGTTTGCCGACTTTGTCCGAGCAGTTGTCTCAAGTAAATGAACTACGCAGCCTTGTCGCGATACACGAACAACAGATAGCGGACCGCGACAAACAGATAGCGGACCGCGACAAACAGATAACGGACCGTGACAAACAGATAGCGGACCGCGACAAACAGATCGCGTACCTAGCTGCGTGTGCACAAGTATTGCAGCAGCGACTAAATGACATTGAGCATAGTGCATCATGGATATTGACCTTACCGTTGCGGGTGACTGTAAGGGTATCCGTGCGGATCTTATGTTTGTGCAGCTTGGCTGCGCGCTGGCTCGCAGACCTTCCTGCTAATGTGCGTATATGGTCAAAACTTCCAATTTGGTTCCACAGAAATGTTCTCCGACACGGTGGATACAGGCGGATGTTTGATGAATGTGCTGCGTCCTTGCGACGTGAGGGGCTTTTGGGAAGTGTTCGTCCTGGTCTGGCAGGGCTGAGGAGGCTCGCTCGGTCTCCTCTCGATCAGATTGAAACGCTCTTTACTTCTGAAAACGGGTATGTCTTTTTTTCGGGGAATACACGCTCATTCGTGGACGTGAAAAGCCCATTGCGGGTCTGGTCCGGAGGCGCTTGCTTCGAGCTGCTGGACGCTGTTCTGCTGCGTCACACACGGCCCGATCTGATACGATTGACTGCCAACGGGCCTCACGAATGCGGGTTCATCGGAATTGGTCGATGGGGCAACCTCGGAACGCCAGTTGTGGACCGGATAGAACTAGGAACCGAGCAGTTTCGCGTATGTGCCAAGACGCCCCGGATAAACCTGCCGACCATCTTGCTGCTTCCACATGTGCTGGAATGCGTTTCTGTTGCGTTCGATTACGATACGGCCACGAATATCCAGCATGCCATGAAGCTGTACCCCGCCCTGCATGGTATGTGGAGGTCTTATCTTGACCACGTGGAGTATAATTGCATCCTTGATCTCAAGAAGGTAAGGAATCCTGAATTCAGTCTGATTATCGTTCTATACAAGAACTACGACTTCCTCATGGCACAGTTGCATTGCCTGGCGCCAGTCTTCGCGACTCGGTGTGGCGAGGTGGTGCTGATCGGAAACGAATTGGAGAACCACGAAGCCCTACGGTTGAAGATTATGGCCTTTGGAGATATGCACGATGTCGCTATGTCGCTATATTGTTCAAATATAAATAGCGGATTTGCCCATGCCAATAACTTTGCTGCTTCCGTGGCAAGGTCCGAGCAACTGTTCTTTATGAATCCGGACATCTTCCCCATGGGCAATCAGGAGGATAGATGGACCTCATTCTTCGATCCAGTCGAGCTCAACGTTCTTCGGGGGGCAACATTATATTATGGCAACGGAGCTCTCATGCACGCCGGCATGTATGGCGTGACGGAGGTCATGAGCACCCCGGTCACCGGCGAAGTTGTTGATGTCTGCCGGGTCGAGCACTATGGCAAGGGTATCGCAGGGCACCCGAAAAAAACCGACGCCGATCCTGGTGATGCCGAGCAGTTGCCTTGCCGTCCCAACCTGATGGTGTCCGCAGCACTCTGGGGTATTCGAAAGGCGACTTATAAAAGGCTCAACGG
>Ga0100401_1002261_pt1 | contig 15272 bp, 14 predicted proteins | sample CryGeymeta201525_FD_80421 | JGI IMG/M metagenome (GOLD analysis project Ga0100401, IMG submission 80421) | Groundwater microbial communities from Crystal Geyser aquifers in Utah, USA - Crystal Geyser metaG 2015-25 | ecosystem: Environmental > Aquatic > Deep subsurface > Groundwater | place: USA... | reverse complement strand
TCAACCGAGTTGGTCCCTTTCAGCATTTCGTCGAGAATTACAAAAAACCGTTCTCCTTTTTGCAGCCAGTCGAGCACACCTTTTATTCTTTTCAGTTCAGCAAAAAAATACGATTCGTCTTTTAGAAGCGAATCGGTGGTGCGCATATTTGTATAAATTTCGATTGGAGTAAAAATCATCTTTTCAGCACAAACCGGGGCGCCTGTGCGGGCAAGGATGAGGTTAACACCAACAGTGCGTAAAAATGTACTTTTACCGGCCATGTTTGCACCGGTAATTATCATCACTTTTGCCCAACCATTAATTTCGAAATCGTTACAAATGCGTTTGTTTTTGTGCAAAAGCGGGTGTCCCATTTTTTCGGCCTGAAATGTAAAACCGCCTTTATGAATTTCAGGAAAAACAAATTCGGGATGATTATTTGAAAAGTTGGCCAAACTGATAATTGCATCGGTTTCAGCAATTACTTCCAGCCAGTTGGTTAGTTTTTGATGATACCGGTTATGCCAGACCCACAATCGGTAAACGCACCGGATGTCCCACAAAAACAGACTGTTCAGAAAAACTCCAATTAGAATATTTTGCCTGTACTCAAACTGTTCGACCAAACTTTTTAACCTTAGAAATATTTTACTTGCCGAAACCGGTTCCCTTACTTTATTTTGAAGTTCGCACAAAAAAACGGAACGGAATTCCTTTTCTTCGATAAATTGAAGCAACTGCATGTATTTGGCAAGCAATTCTGATTTTTGTCCAAAAAAACTGAAATACAGGGTTATATTCTTTCTAAAAAAGTATAGCAAAATCCACTGAATAAAAATCATTAGCCACAAAAACAGGTTTGAGATTGCAAGTGCAGCCGGAACAATCGAAATTAATGTCAACAGCGGAATTACCTTTAATAACCAGTGAATTGAAGTTGCATTTTGAAGTTTTAATTTCAACCCTGCCCACGAAAGAATTTCATTATGCATCTGGCTGGTTTCCTCAAACATTTGTCCTTCAGCCAGAAAATGCAAGCGCCATTCAGGAATTTGGGAAAGTTCCCGAACCGCTTCCTGTTTACCGGCAATTTCATCATTTTGAATGGGCGGTTTTATGAACCAACCAGCCAGTTTTTGTTCTCCGCTGATTGTTGAAGTGCGGTTGACAAACTGAAACAGCGAACCTTCGCCAAACAAATCCAAATCGTACGAAAAAAAGTGGTCGGTATTCAAATATTCAGCGCCATTTTTAAAATGCGAAAATTTATGGCTGAGCGCTAAAAGTTCATCTTCAACCAACTTTTTCAATACTTTAATTTTCTTTTTTCTTTTTTCGAGTTCGATATTGTTTTTAATCAGAAAGAAAAAAAGAATGATTGCTGCCAGTGAAAAAAACAGTGTGAACCAACTTTTCGAACCAAAAATAAAAAGGGGCGCAAAAATGGCCAAAAAAGTGAAAAACCGGTACCATGCAAAACGCTTCAGTTTGACAGTAATTGCCTTAAGCTGAACAGAATATTCACCCGTTTTTTGACTGTAAAAAGATTCAATTACTACATTCATTTTTATAAATATCCGTAATGGTGAAGAATTGAAGTGACGATAAACACAGTTATCATCAACACACAAAAAACCAATAAAATAATTGCCGACTGGTTTTTTTCGAGATTAATGGTTGCCATTTTAGGTTGTCGTTCTGCCCAAAACCGGATTTCGATAAAAATCATTAGCTGATACAATAAAACTCCGATACCCCAGCCCAAAACAGCGCCACCCAAGATGTCGAGCGGATAATGCACGCCCGAATAAATGCGGGAGTACGAAAACAAAACTGCCCAGAAAAGCAGCAGAAACCAATAAGTCCGGTTTCGGAAAACACGGGTTGAAAAAGCAAAAATGGCAAATCCGTTGGCTGCGTGCGATGATACAAAACCGTACAAACCTCCTTTTCGCAGAACATTGTGTACAAGATGCTCAATTTCGGGCTGGTGAACCGGGCGTAATCGTTGAATGTTTTCCTTTAGTAAACCCGAAAACTGGTCGCCCAACAGAACAACCAACGCCATGAAAAATAATACCAACACAGCTTTGCCCCTGTAATTTTTTATGATGAAATAAATAATAATGGCAAAAAACGGGATCCAGGTTTCCTTGCGGGTAACCATCAACATAATGGTATCCCAAAAAGGGCTGTGAAAGCCATTCAAAAAAAGAAGGATTTCTTTGTCAACCTCCAGTATTTTTTGCAGCCACCCCATTTAACTGTTTAAAATGTCCCAGATTTTGTCTTTTAACTGCTGGAGGTTAAAACCGGTAACCGATGAGAAAAAAAGGTGTGGTATTTCCTTCAATTCTTTACTAATTTCGTTCATCAGTTCCTGGTCGAGCATATCGGCTTTGCTGATGGTTAAAAATCGCTGTTTGTCGAGTAATTCAGGATTAAATTTGTCGAGTTCGTTGAGCAGTATTTTATACTCCTTTAAATGATTTTTGCTGTCGGCAGGAACCATGAAAAGCAACATTGAATTTCTTTCGATGTGCCTAAGAAACCGCAAACCTATACCTTTCCCCAGGTGGGCGCCTTCAATAATTCCTGGAATATCGGCCATTACAAACGAATGTTTTTCGCGGTGGCCAACAATCCCGAGATTTGGGACCAGCGTGGTGAAATGATATTCGGCAATTTTTGGTTTTGCCGCCGAAACGACCGAAAGTAGCGTTGATTTTCCCGCACTCGGAAAACCAACCAGCCCAACATCGGCAAGTACTTTTAATTCAAGGATTTTCCAACCCTCCTCGCCCTCTTCGCCGGGCTGTGCAAACCGCGGGGTTTGGAAAGTGGCTGATTTAAAATGGTCGTTTCCAAGTCCGCCCCGGCCACCTTTCATTATAACCTGGCTTTCGCCGTGTTTGGTAATTTCAAAAAGAATTTCACCGGTTTCGGCATCTTTGGCAATGGTTCCCAACGGAACCTCGATGAATACATCTTCGCCATCGGCGCCGCTGCTTCTTTGTTTTCCGCCCGATTCGCCATTCCCGGCAGAGATGTGTTTCTGATATTTCAAATGGAGCAAAGTCCACATTTGTTCGTTGCCCCGCAGAATGATGTGCCCGCCCCGGCCGCCGTCGCCGCCATCAGGACCGCCATAAGCCACAAACTTTTCTCTTCGTAAATGTGCTGAACCGGGGCCTCCGTTTCCCGATTTACAAAAAATCTTTACGTAATCAACAAAATTCGATTCAGACATTCTTATAATAATTTACTTATCAACTCTATTATACAGATGGTAAAATTTGATACTTGCTTATTGAAATTTCAATTACAACGATTCGATTACTACTTTTAACCTTCCGGCAATATCTTCGATGCCGCCCATTCCGTTTATTCCGAAATGTTTACCCTGTGGTTTGTAATATTCAATCAGTGGTAAAGTTTTCTGGTTGTACACGTTAATCCGGTTTTCAATTACCGATTGATCCTGGTCGTCAGCCCGGCCTGAACTTTCTCCCCTTTTCATTAAACGGTTGATTAACTCCTGTTTGTCCACTTCAAGACTTAACATTCCGGAAATTGGCGTACCATTTTCGTTCAGCACATTATCCAGTTCTTTTGCCTGTTCAACTGTTCGCGGAAAACCATCGAAAATAAATCCTTTTGATGAGGTGTTTTTTTTAAGTTTGTTTTTAATCATTCCAATCACTACTTCATCGGGAACCAACTCGCCTTTTTCCATAAAACTTTTGGCTTCAAGGCCAAGTTTTGTGCCTGCTGCAATTTCGCTGCGCAGCAAATCGCCGGTTGACAAATGATCCAACCCATAAGATTTGATCAGAAACTCTGCCTGAGTGCCTTTCCCTGCTCCGGGAGGCCCAAATAAAACGAGATTTAACATTTTAGCTGATTTTTAGTCGTTAATAACTGAGTATATATTTATCAGGTTGCGGCCCAGACCATTGTAATCCAATCCATAACCTACAATAAAATCGTTCGGAATTTCCAATCCAATGTAATCCAATTGCACATCTTTCTGCAGAGCATCGGGTTTTAAAAGTAAAGTGGCAATTTTAATTTCGGCAGGATTTAGTTTTTTCAACTGTTCCAGGATGTTTTCAATGGTAATTCCGGTATCCACAATATCCTCTAAAATCACAACCGTCCTACCGTCAATATTTTCGTTTAGCCCAATGAGTTGTTTTACTTCGCCGGTTGTTTTGTCGCCCCGGTAAGATGCCAGTTTTACAAATGTGATTTCGGCCTGAATCAGGTCAATTCTTTTAAACAATTCGGCAGCAAACATAAACGAGCCATTCAGAATGCAGACAAACAGCGGGTTTTTGTCTGCAAAATCAACATTCATTTCCTCTGCCATTTTTTCTACAACTCCTTTTATTTTCTCGTAAGGAATATATAATTCAAAAGTTTTATCGTGGATTTTTACCTGCTTCATTCCTGATATTTTGATTTTTGATTGTTCTTAAATTGCTGTAATTTCGTAATTCGAAGAATAAAGGCACAAATTAACGAAACTATTCGATTAACTAAAAATAAAAATAGAAAACATGGAACCAAAGGTAAGTATTATCATGGGCAGCACATCCGATTTAAAAGTGATGGAAAAAGCCGCACAACTGTTTGAGGAGTTTGAAATTCCGTTCGAAATTAATGCTCTTTCGGCGCATCGCACACCCGACGAGGTTGAAAAATTTGCCAAAGGGGCCAAAGACCGCGGCATTAAAGTGATTATTGCCGGAGCCGGAATGGCAGCGCATTTGCCGGGCGTAATTGCTGCCATGACACCGCTGCCAGTTATCGGGGTTCCGATAAATGCCAGCCTTTCAGGGTTCGATTCAATTCTGGCTATTTTGCAAATGCCTCCCGGAATACCTGTTGCAACCGTAGCAGTGGATGGCGCGCTGAATGCCGCAATTCTGGCCGTGCAAATGATGGCCACCGGAGACGAAATATTAATGCAGAAATTAGTTGACTACAAACAAAAACTGAAGCAAAAAATTGTACAGGCCAACAAGGAGTTGTCGCAGGTGAGGTATAATTTTAAGACAAACTGATAAGAAGCAAAATATTTCACTATTTTAGGAGGGGTGCATTTTTAAAGGTACACCCTTTTTATTTTAAGCATGAAAAAGCCCTTTTTAATTGTATTAATTTTTTTTGCCGGAATCTTCAAATTGATTGCTGCCGAAAATTACCCTGCCGGAGCGCGCGCGCTTTCGCTTTCGAATGCTTTTGTTTCGGTTTCCGATACGTGGTGTACTTTTCACAATCAGGCCGGGTTAGCCGGGTTGGAAAGTTTTTCTGCAGGCGTTTTTTATGAATCCCGTTTCATGGTTGATGAACTTTTGTATGTTGCTGGTTCATTGGTAATTCCCGTCAGCGCTGGTACTTTTGGTTTCAGTTTTTCGCAGTTTGGAAAGGGAACTTACAAAGAGCATAAAGTTGGGCTGGCTTTTGCTAAATCGCTGACAAAGAAAATCAGCGCTGCCATTCAACTCGATTATTTATCTGAACGTTTCCCCGAAAATGAGGGTGCAGCCGGTTTTGCAACTTTTGAGGCTGGGGTTGTTTATGCAGCTACCGATGAAGTGGTTTTGGGTGTGCATATTTTCAACCCGATTCAGGGAGGAATAAAAACTCCCGAAGGAGTTCAAAAAATGCCTGCTGTATTCAGGATTGGCGGCCATTATCAATTCCCCAAAATGGTGTTGCTGATTGTAGAAACCGAAAAAAATTTCGAAAATCCGCTGCTCTTTAAATCGGGCCTTGAATTTTCGCCGGTTGAAAATCTGGCATTACGTTTTGGTGTTTCCGGAAAACCTGTCACTTACACTGCCGGAATTGGCTTCCAAACAGGCAAAATTGCTACCGATATCGGATTTGGTTACCACGGAAATTTGGGGCTCACCCCTTCTGTTTCAATTCAGTTAAATTTATGATGAATATTGCAGGTAAAATAGGAATAGTTCTGTTTGTGGCAATTTCATTTTTGTCGACAGCTCAGGAAACCGACCCGCAAAGACTAATTGAATCAATTCTTGAATCTAATTTAGGTAATATTGACGAGCAAACCGATGTTGCTCTAATTATTGAAGACCTCGAAGGATTTTTGGAAAACCCCGTCAATATTAACGCCACAACAGCAGTTGAACTTTCGCGTCTGTATGTTTTAAATGATATTCAAATTAACAAACTACTGGAATACCTGAACAATTACGGTCCTGCTTATTCCATTTTCGAACTAAAAACCATTGACGGTTTCACCCCTGATTTATTGCAAAAAATAGAGCCGTTTATTTGGTTTGGCCCCAGCGAAGAACCCAAAAAATTTAGCGATGCATTTCAGTACGGGAAAAATCAACTTTTGCTGCGTACACTTGGAACGGTTCAGGAAGCGAAAGGTTACCAACGCCGGGAAGACGGTTCGACACCCTACGAGGGCAATCAATACCGTTATTATACGCGTTACCGGTACGAGGCGCGCGACCGGTTTTCGGCGGGAGTAACAGCCGAGAAAGACCCGGGAGAAGCGTTTTTCAAAGGTTCAAACCAGCAGGGATTTGATTTTTATTCCGCCCATGTTTCAATAAAAATCAATCGGACTTTTGAAAATATTTCGGTTGGCGATTTTCTGGTGCGCGCCGGCCAGGGATTGGTTTTATGGCAGGGCTACACCTCCGGGAAATCGGAAAATGTGCTGCAAATTTCAAAAACAAACCAGGGAATCAGGCCATCGACAGCGGTTGAAGAAAACCTGTTTTTCAGGGGCGCTGCCTCAACCCTGAAATTTGGGAAGGCGAGGCTCAGTATTTTTTATTCACAAAAAAATGACGATGGAAATATTGCCGGGACCGATTCGACAGGCCGGTTTATTACCAGCCTGCAAACCTCGGGTTACCACCGCACCACCAGCGAAATTGAGGATAAAAATGCAGTACGAAACACCAATTACGGTGGTCTTTTTTCGTGGTATTTCACCAACCTGAAAATTGGGGCAACTTTGGTACGGCAGCAGTTAAGCCTGCCGCTTATTCCCGCCCGTCAGTTGTATAATCAATATCGTTTTAACGGAAAAGAAAATTTAACCGGCGGAGTTGATTACAGCTTTAACAAGGGTAAATACCAGTTATTTGGCGAGGCGGCAATCTCAAAATCGGGAGGGAAAGCGCTTGTGCAGGGCACTGCTATTAACCTGAACAACCAGTTGAGTTTCTCGGCGCTTTTTCGCCATTTCGATAAAAATTACCAGTCGCTTTGGGCGAATACTTTTTCAGAAGGCAGCAACATCAATAACGAGTCGGGAATGTATTTCGGGGTAAAAGTTTTACCTGTTAAATTTGTTACGCTCTCAGCGTATTCCGATTATTACCGGTCGCAATGGATAAACTATTCAACAGCGGCGCCTTCAACTGGTTGGGACGTTCTGGTTCAGGCCAATTTTGTTCTGTCGCGAAATACTGAATTTTATATTCGTTACAAAAACGAAGAAAAAGAGGTGAAATTTATTCAGGATGAACGATATGTAAACTTGCCTGAAAGAACACAAAAAACCAGGGTCCACTTCCAATATCAATACAACGAAAAAATAACCCTTAAAACCCGGGTTGAACATGCGCTGTATAGCAGGCTTGAAAGAGAAAACGGGATTATGATTTTTCAGGATGTTCAGTATTCCGCAATAAAAATTCCACTGAAGATTTCAGGGCGCGTGGCCTGGTTTTCAACAGATAGTTACAATTCAAGAATCTACGCTTACGAAAACGATTTACTTTATACCTTTTCAATTCCCTCATTTTACGGCAAGGGTTTTCGCACCTATCTGAACCTGAATTACAAAATTGCCAAAAATCTCGATTGCTGGTTTAAAATGGGCAACACTTTGTGGAACGACCGCGAAGTAATCAGTTCGGGGTACAACGAAATTCAGGGGAACAACAAAACCGAGTTAAAATTTCAGTTGCGGTTGAAAATATAAATTTGAATTTATTACTTTGCTGAGTTTTTAAAAAAACTACCATGTCAAATATACCTGATTTTGATTTTGAAGACATTCGCCCGTACACCGATAAAGAGGTAAAATCGAAAATTGCGATGATGTTGAAAGACCCGGTTTTCGACGAGGTACTTTCGCACGTTTTTAAATACATTCCTGTGGTCGAAATGGTGAAACTGCAACTCAGAATGATACGAAACACCAAACAATTGCAGGGAACATTTGTATATGATTTGCTCCGTACCGTTATCAATAAATCATCCAGCGGGTTAAGCTGTTCGGGCATTGAAAACCTGGATAAAAAGAAACCCTATCTTTTTATATCGAACCATCGCGATATTGTTTTGGATGCGGCCTTGCTGAATTTTCTGATTTTTGAAAAGGGAATGAACACCACCCTAATTGCTATCGGGAACAATTTGATGTTATATAACTGGATTGAACATGCTGTAAAACTTAATCGCGCTTTTATAATCAAACGCAATTTGCCTCCACGCGAAATACTCGAAGCATCGTTGAAAGTTTCGCATTTTATTCGCAAGTCAATTGTTGATGATAAACTTTCGGTTTGGATTGCCCAGCGCGAAGGACGCACCAAAGATGGCAATGACAAAACGCAGGTAAGCGTGCTGAAAATGCTGAATATGAGCAACAATAAAAGTATTTCGGAAGGATTCAGGGAACTGAACATTGTTCCGGTTTCTATTTCGTACGAAATTGAACCTTGCGGGCTTGCAAAAATAAAAGAACTGATAAAAAAGGAACATTACGGCCAGAAAAAAACAAGCAAAGACGATCTGAAAAGTATGTCGATGGGAATGTTTAACCCTAAGGGAAGAATGCGTTTTTCTTTTGGTAAGCCCATAGAAATTGATTTTGATGATGCAAGTTCAAAATCGAAGGAACAGCAAAACAAAATTGCGCAGGAAATTGCCAGGAAAATTGACCATCAGATTTATTCGAATTACAAACTGTGGCCCAACAATTATGTTGCTTACGATATGCTGATGCAGGAATACAGGTTTAAAAGCAAATATACCCACGCCGAAGCAAATAAATTTGAAATAATGGTTGAACAGGCCATGGTAAACATCGATTTCCCGATTACCGACATCCAGGAGAGATTTTTAAGATTGTATGCCAGCCCGGTGATCAACAAACTAAAAACCAACAAAATTTAAATGAACTCTATCATCTGGGACTGGAATGGCACGATGCTTAACGATGTCGAACTTTGTGTCAGTTCCATCAATTCGTTACTCAAAGACAGGAAACTTTTGCAAATCAACACAAATACTTATAGGGAGGTTTTTTCATTCCCCGTTCAGGAATATTACAAAACTTTGGGCTTCGATTTCGAAAAAGAGGATTTTTCGGTGGCTGCCCACCAATACATCGATTTATATTACGCTGGTTTTGATAGTTGTTCGCTTCAACAAAATGCGGTTGAAACACTTTCTTACTTTCGCGATAAAGGCATACGGCAATTTGTGCTTTCGGCAATGGAGCACGAAATGCTCGAAAAAACACTAAAAATGAAAGGCATTTTACATTTTTTTGAGGGAGTTGCGGGTTTGAGGAACCATTACGCGGTTTCAAAAATTGAAGTGGGTCGCCAGCTAATCCGGGATTTTGGAATCGACAGTGGAAAAACATGGATGATTGGCGATACTACCCACGATTTTGAGGTTGCACAACAACTGGAAATAAAATGTATTTTAATTGCCAACGGGCACCAAACGAAAGAACGGCTTGAAAATACCGGGGCTGTGATTCTTGCCAACATTAGCGAATTAACCGCCTGGGACTTTACTCTTAACAGGGTACAAATTTTTTAATTTGAATTTGTTCGTCATGAATTTCTCGAAACGAAATCAAAAAACAATTTTCATTTTTTACATCGTCATTTCGGTTGCCCTCCGGTTTTTCAGTTTTTTCCCCAGTGTAATGGATCACGATGAATCCACCTACCTGATTATTGGCCGCGACATTTTAAACGGTAAAGATTTATATGAAGATGTAACTGACTCCAAACCCGTTGGCATTTTTCTGTTTTATGCCGCACTCGAATTTCTTTTCGGTAGTTCAATATTTCTGAAAAGACTTTTTTTTTCATTGATTGTCGGAATCACGGGGTTCTTGGTCTTCAAGGTTTCACTGAAACTCTTCAGCGAGAGAAAGACAGCCTTTGCCTCGGGAGTTATTTACATTCTTTATGTTTCTATATGGAACCTGCACGGATTGTCGCCCAACACCGAATTGCTCTTTAACTTTTTTACCATTTGTGGCCTGCTTTTATTTTTACATTCAGGATTGTGGAACTATTTTGCAGGGGGTTTGTTGATGGGTGCCGGTTTTATGGTGAAATATGTGGTTTTGTTCGATTTTGCCGCCTTTATGTTTTTTTTCTTTTTAAAAGAAATTGCCAACCCTGAAAACCGCGGAAAAACTGCTGAATGGGGGAAATATTTGATGGCGGGAGCTGCTTTTGCCATCCCTTTTTTGCTGACCAACCTCTGGTTCTGGATCAGCGATCATTTCAGCGATTTTGTTTTTGTAACTTACGAATTACCATCTAACTACGGAGGCAGCCCATCGCTGAAACGATATGTGGTCATGTTGGTTGATTTCACGGCCAAGTTTCTTCCCATTTCGTTTCTTGTTTTTTATGTGGCATTGAAAAAGGAGAAATCATTCATGCAGAATCAAGGTTGGTTTTTCATGGTTTGGGTATGCTTTGTTTTATTCGCCATGTATATTATGGGTAAAGAATTCAGTCACTACACCATCCAACTGATGCTGCCATTCAGCTTGGTTGCCGGGCTGTTTTTTCATCCCGGTTTCAATTCAGGAGCGGTGCCTGAAAAACTGTATTCAGGAAAAACCGGCGCAATTCTTTTAACCTCGATTTTGTTAACAGTTCAGATTAATGGTATTTACAATGAGATAATTAAACCCGATTACGAAAGGGAGGTTGCTGCTTACCTCTCTGAAAGAATGGACCCCGGCGATCAAATTTATGTTTCAAACTACCACCAGATTGTTTATTACCTGCTGAAAATTGACAGCCCTACAAAATTTATTCATTCAAACCTGTTGTTTACCGACACACACAAATCATTTAACATCAACGCTGAACAAGAAATAAAACGGATACTTGGCAATTCACCCAGATTTGTGATCATTAAAGACCAAAATACACGAATGAAAAACCTGATTTCGGGAAAATACACAGAATTAAAGGACTTTGACAAAAACAAAATACAGATTTATGAACTGAAACATTAAAAAATATCCCGTTTTTTAATGTCTTTGATAAACAGTTGCAAATTTATCTTTCCTCGGTAATCATTTTCAGAAATCGAATAACAGATATCAAACGGCGACCCCGAAGTAATTAATTCGAAGGCATTTGACTGGTTAAAAGCAATTCCCGGGAAAATTCCTGAATTCACATCGGGCTCCACCAAATCAAGTTTTAAGTGTTCCTGGTTTTTGCCCACAATCCGGCTTGTACCGGCATCATACACATCTTCGGTAACAAAAACCGGAGACATGTTATGTGGCCCAAAAGGTGCAAACTGTTTTAAAATGCGATAAAAACGCGGGGTAATTTCACTGAGGGTAATTTTTGCGTCAATTTCGATAGTTTGTGTTTGTTGCAAATTGGTAATCTGGCTTGTGACAATCTCTTCAAACCGCTGTCTGAAAGCCGGAATATTTTCGATTTTGAGCGTAAGCCCGGCAGCATACATGTGCCCGCCATAAGATTCGAGCAAATCGCTGCATTTACCAATGGCTTCGTACAAATCGAAATCGCGCACCGAGCGGGCAGAACCGGTTGCCAACCCATTCGATTCGGTTAAAATTATCGAAGGGCGATAATACTGTTCGGTAACCCGCGAAGCAACAATCCCCACCACACCTTTGTGCCAGTCGCGGTTGTACAATACGGTGCTGTTCATATTTTTCATTTCCTCGCTGGCTTCGATCATATCCAGCGCTTCCTGCGTAATATCACGGTCGAGTGTCTTTCTGATTTCGTTGTAGGAGTCAATCTCCTCGCCAATCAAATCCGATTTTTCTTCGCTTTCAGAAACTAAAATCTGTACCGATTTTTTCCCGTGTTCAATCCTTCCCGAAGCATTTAACCGTGGCCCGATTTTAAAAACAATATCGCTGATTGTGATTTCAGTGCCGGCCAAACCTGCCAGGTTAATGATGGTTTGCAGCCCGATTCCGGGATTGGTATTCAGCTTTTTTAAACCAAAATAAGCCATTACCCGATTTTCGCCAAAGATTGGAACAATATCGGAAGCAATACTGACAACCAGTAAATCGAGCATATCATAAATCTCGTCCTGTTCAAGGTTATTTTTCTGACAGTAAGCCTGCAACAATTTAAAACCAACACCGCAGCCCGATAATTCTTTATTTGGGTAAGGACATTCGGGTTGTTTTGGATCTAAAACTGCCACTGCGGGTGGTAAGCTGTCGCCGGGATTGTGATGATCGCAAATAATAAAGTCGAGGCCACGTTCTTTGGCGTCGGCAATTTTTTCTACTGCTTTTATCCCGCAATCGAGCGCTATAACCAGTGTAAAACCATTATCGATAGCGTAATTGATACTTTGTGGCGAAATTCCGTAACCCTCACTGTACCTGTCGGGGATGTAATATTCAATATGTTCAATCCTCGATTTCAGGAACGAATACATCATTGCAACCGAAGTGGTTCCATCCACATCGTAATCGCCGTAAACCAACACTTTCTCCTGTTTAGCAATTGCCTGCTCAACCCGTTCAACGGCTTTATCCATATCTTTCATCAGAAACGGATTGAGTAAATCGCTCAGTCTGGGTCTGAAAAAAGCCTTTGCTTCATTAAAGGTTTTAATCCCCCTCTGCACCAATAAACGTGCAATAATCATGTTTACATTCAGCGCTGCAGAAAGGTGTTTCACCTCGTTTAAATCGCCCTGCTTTTTATAATTCCAGATTTTATCCATCAATATTTTTAGTTTTTTTACAAATAACTTCTTTGTCTGATTGTTTTTTCATTTATCACAGTCAATTTACCATCAAAATTAATTTCCTTTAAAAACAAATCACTTAAATAATCGCCTGGTTCATTAGGTTTAAAATCATTCCATCTCAGGTAAATCATCCCCTTTGCAGGTTTAAACCCTTTCCTGAAAATCAGTTCACCATAATCGCTGTCAAATGTCAGAATAGTTCTCATTTCGTCAATGGAAATTTGCATAACTTCCGAATCTGAAATCCCTTAAAAAATCTGTGCCGATGTAAATAATGTAGTATCCTGCTTCTTCAAGGATTTTGACACTTGTCAAAGGGAAATTCTCATTGGCCAGAAGTTTCATCAACTGACTTTAAAGGTTTTTCATAAATCAGACCATCCTGAATAATATCCTTAATGTATAAAAAAACCGCCTGGATACTTTCTTTTGAAAGCCGGGGGTAATTTTCTAAAATCTGATTTTCACTCCACCCCGATGCAAGCAGATTAATAATATGCTCCACCGATAAACGTGTTCCTTTTGTCACCGGTTTCCCTGACAAAACGTTATCATTTGTTTCAATATACAATCTCCAGTTCATGATGTAACACTATTAATTCTGAATAAAAACAATCTCTTCAATCCGTAAAGATATAAAATGGCCGGCTATATTGAAGTCTTTGTGATTTGTTATTTGCGTTAATAATATTTCATGTATTGATTTCTAACGAATTACTATCTAAAAACCATTTAACATCTTTTGTTATCTTTGCGAAAAATTTTTTAAAAATGAGTATTGATTTAAGCGAACAGGAAGGCATCAGGAGAAATTCGTTGCAGAGAATTCGTGAACTGGGAATCGACCCGTATCCGGCAGCGGAATATAAAATAAATGCAACTTCCGTTGAAATAAAAGAGAATTTCAGCGAGGAGGAAAAAAATTTCCAGGATGTGGTTTTGGCAGGCCGTATTATGAGTTTCAGGATTATGGGAAAAGCCTCGTTTGCCGAACTGCAGGACCACACCGGAAGAATTCAGCTTTACGTTAACCGCGACGAAATTTGCCCCGGCGATGATAAAACCCTGTATAACGATGTATTTAAAAAACTTCTCGATATTGGCGATATTATTGGCGTAAAAGGATATGTTTTTATAACCCAAACCGGTGAAACTTCCATTCATGTAAAAGAGTTTACTGTTCTGAATAAATCGTTACGGCCGCTCCCTGTTGTCAAGGAAAAGGATGGTAAAACGTACGATGCATTTACCGATCCCGAGCAGCGATACCGCCAGCGATATGTCGATTTGATAGTAAATCCGCAGGTAAAAGATGTATTTATGAAACGCACAAAAATCGTAAATACAATGCGCCAGATGTTTAATGAATACGGTTATTTCGAAGTTGAAACACCTATTTTACAACCGATTCCCGGAGGCGCAACTGCGCGACCGTTTATTACTCACCACAACTCACTGGGTATTCCGCTTTATTTGCGAATTGCCAACGAATTGTATTTAAAACGCCTTATTGTTGGCGGTTTTGAAGGGGTTTACGAATTCGGGAAAGATTTCCGCAACGAAGGAATGGACCGCACCCACAACCCCGAATTTACGGTGATGGAAATTTATGTGGCCTACAAAGACTACAAATGGATGATGGGTTTTACCGAGGAAATTTGCGAACGCGTAGCGCTGGCATTGCACGAAAGCACAAAAGTGCAGGTTGGCGAAAACACCATCGATTTTAAAACACCATACCCGCGTGTTACCATGACCGAAGCCATAAAAGAACATACCGGTTATGATATTTCCGGAAAAACTGAAAAGGAACTTTTCGAAATTTGCGATAAACTGGGCCTGGAAACTACCCCGAGCATGGGGAAAGGGAAACTGGTTGACGAAATTTTTGGCGAGAAATGTGAGCATCATTACATTCAACCCACTTTTATAACCGACTATCCGATTGAAATGTCGCCACTGACCAAAAAACACCGCGACAATCCGGAACTGACCGAACGTTTCGAGTTGATGGTAAACGGAAAAGAACTTGCAAACGCTTACTCAGAACTGAACGACCCGATTGACCAACGCGATCGTTTTGAAGACCAGTTAAAACTCTCGGAAAAAGGCGATGATGAAGCGATGTTTATCGACCAGGATTTTCTGCGGGCACTGGAATACGGAATGCCGCCAACATCTGGTATGGGCATCGGAATCGACCGTCTGACGATGTTTATGACCAACAGCCCGTCGATACAGGATGT
>Ga0100401_1002259_pt1 | contig 15274 bp, 19 predicted proteins | sample CryGeymeta201525_FD_80421 | JGI IMG/M metagenome (GOLD analysis project Ga0100401, IMG submission 80421) | Groundwater microbial communities from Crystal Geyser aquifers in Utah, USA - Crystal Geyser metaG 2015-25 | ecosystem: Environmental > Aquatic > Deep subsurface > Groundwater | place: USA... | reverse complement strand
GTTTGTCAAAACTAACTCCGTTTTTATCGGATTTACCCGAATCGTCACAAGATTCCTCCATATCCATCATACCACAACCCAGATGTGTTTCACCCAATATTATCCTTGACTCCACGGCTTCGCCACTGCAAAAGTGCGTACCAATGATAATACTCATGTGGCTTATCACGAGGATAAAAGATAAAAATATGGATAAACTCTTTTTCATTATCAGTTAGAACGCAAAAATACAATAAATGTTTCTGTTCTTTTTCATTTAGTCGAAATTTCCGGGGTAAACATTACCCTTATCAAAAGTTACAATTAGTCTCAAAACAGCAAACTCGAACCAATGTACAAGCCGCCCCGGCCCAGTTGTATGTTGACAGGGACACCATAGTTTACCGTAACAACATTGTTATGGTTGAACACGATATACAATCCCGTCCCGAAAGTGTGATGCACCTTTTGTTTGCCCGGGTTGAAATAAATTGGCTTTTCCGAATCCGGAACATTGTCAAGGTTTACCTTGTAAGTTTGCGTGATGTAGGCATTATCATAAAAACCTGAAATACTGGTTGAAAAGAATTGCCTTAGTAACTTAAAATCGTAAGTTTTGAATTTCAATTCGAAATTTCCGGTTACAAAGCCATCGGCAGCAATGCGGTTGCGCAGGGCGCCACGCAGGTTAAATGCTCCGCCAACTCCATCAGACGTTAACCGGCTGTCGTAAAAAGTGGGCACGAAATAAAACGGAATTTCTCCTGAAAGTTTTTGCTGACTGGAAACCCGGAATGAAAAAGTCAGTTTATCCTTCAAAAAACTGGTGTGCTGCCGATAAGTAAGTATCAGTTTCGAAAAACCGGCGTCGCCCAAAAAGGCTGGAGAATAGTTTAAAACCGCTTCGAACCATTTGCCTTCGGTGCAGTAACAAGGGTCGTTACGCGAGTCGTAAATTAAACCCAACGAAAACAAACTGATGTTTCCTCCACTGCTTTCATCAGGCCGTATAATTCCCCAGTTGTTGTAATTTTCGAATAAAGTGGGATGCTGAAAACCGTCGGAAGGCGAATTGTCGCCTTTATCTTTTCGCTCTTCGCGGGCAGACGAAATGCCAAAATGATGAAAAGTGAAACCTGTTAACAAACGTAAACGGCTTCCGGCAAGGTATTTCTGAACATCGAAACGCAAGCGTAAAAAATTGCGATGATGGGCATAAAAAAAGTTGTTTTGGAAAGCGTCACTTTCGGAGTCGGTAAATTCCGGGTTGTAAACCGCATCGGTTCCGTTAAAACCAAAAAAATCGAGTTTGCGGTCAACTAAGTAACTGGCCTCGGCCAAAACTTTTGCTTTGTTTATAAGCGTTTCACTTTCTAACAAAGCCTGTAAATTGAGCGTTCCTTTTGTGGTATTGGTGAGTTTAACGAAGAGGTACTGCTCGTAATGAGGCGGAAATTTGGTTTCACCGTAATCAAACAGGTTAACCACTGCGCCATATTTAAAACCCAGGTCGGAATCGAATGCGAGTGCCGGAATTACTCCAAAAGAGTACCTTGATCTGCGTTCGGACATGCTTTTCTCTTCCTTTTGACCAACTATTGAAAGCGGAACAAAAAGGAACAGCGCCCAGAAGTATTTTGCCATTGTTCGAGATTTTCTGTTTGATTTTTTTGCAAATAAATTTTACGGCCTGATAACTTCCACCACCAGTTCCCCAGCTTCCGCTTTTTTTGCATGAACTTCAACCCGGGTGATTTTCGGGAACCAGAAAGTGCCACCATCAATCTGAATAAAAACCCGCTCCAATTCCATTTCTCTTCCATCAACTTCAGTAAAAACACCGTAATTTCCATTGCTGTTTTTTCGGAGCAACAGCGTGCGTTTCGAATACGAAACAAACTGAAATTCGGCCTTTTCAGGAGTTGTTTCCAGAAATTTCAGCCCGTATGCAAATTTCTGCTGAACCATTGTCAGCGGTTCAATTGTGTTGTTTTTAGTATATTTTATCCAGTAAATTTGTATGGGGTCTTTAATATCGAGTGAGCCGTCGGGGTTGGTTTTTACCTCGTAATAAATTTCGTTGGCATCTTTGCTTCGCCCAATTTTAAATAGCGAATTGTTGTTGGAAATTTCTGAACCGGTTGCGCCGGAAAACAGACCTGGCACAATCAACAGCGACAAAATAGTAGTGGTTATTATGATTTTTTTCATTTCTCCAAATTTTAATTTTTCAAAATAACAGTCGGTTATATTTGTAATTCCTGACAGGAAAAGAAGATTTTTTTTGAAAAAAGTTGGACTTTGACCCCGATCCTTCAGCGATTTTTAGATAGCTTTCATTTTAGTATTTATTGTATAAATTACTCTTTTATAGTTGAATAATCGGACTATTATTAAAATTATATATGGCAGTATATTTTTCACTATATTAATAAGGTCTGCCTACCGCAGGCAGGTAATAAGGTTAGTTCTTCACCGTTCGCTTTTTACTAAGGTTTGATAGGAAAAAATAAGGTTTGAAATAAAAACATAAAAACCTTATTTCTATTCAGTATATAATCTCCTTGTCCCGTTCTATTGCAAATAAATATCGGGATAAAATGCGGCGAAGGCAAACCAGTAACCCATCATTTGCGGAAATACTTCCAATTGATCGCCTTTTCGCGGTCCGCTTGTTGCCCGGCCAAAAACATCCCAGGTGTTTCCTTCGTCATCTTTTAAAATAACGGGTAATTGATTCTGAACGGCAGAAAATCCAAGTTCTTTGCCATCGGGCAAAACCGCATTGAAGGCCACGAGAAAATTTGCCCCAAAATTAGAAGCCACCACCAGACTGATGCCAGCAAATTCTGCAGACGAAACTGAAGTTCCGGTAGCCACTTCATTAAATGTAAAACCCATTGCTTTTCCATCGGTAATTACCGCCAGCATACGCTTTTTTTCGTGGTAACGGCTATCGGTGTTTTTTACCGGGAACAACAGGTTTTTACTGCTTTTATAATTTCCATAGGGATAAAATTCGTAGTTGCGGTTGTACCCGGTTTTTGAAGAAATAACTTTTGAGTTGGGGTACATTGATTTCCATGTTTTCCAGGTGGTTTCTAACAAACTGAAAGTTTTGGCTTCTTTCCCTGCATGTTTTCCGTTCACCGCTTTTAGTAATAGCTGCGACCAGTTACTGTCGGTTGCCCGGTCGTAAGGAATAATGTTGGAATTGTATAAAAGCCCCGAAACGCCAAAAGTTGTTTTGTTGCCGTCTATCTCACGGTACCAGCCAATACCGGTGCCGGTTAACGGGCAATAAATTACGGCCAGCGAGTGGTTTGGCGTGTCGTCGTTGATGATTTCGTGCCAATCTAAAATTTTATGCGGATAAGCCCTGATGTCATCGCCATCGGCAAAGCCGAGTACCAAATCGTTGTCGTTCAAGTATGTAGCTTCAGATAACGGTATAAAAACCGGTGTGTTAATGGCGGGAATCCCGTCTTTACCTGGGCCGCCGTCGCGTACTTCGGCAAACGGAATCAGCCAGCCGTTATCATCGGTATTTCCATCCCCGCTGCCAGGGCTATCCTGATTTCCGATTGTTCCGGTCATATTATCGTCGCTGCACGAAGCAAGCGCAAAAATTGCTGCTGTTAGTAAAATTGAAATTGTTCTCATGGCTGTAAAATTTTAGTGAATTATTAAATCGTTCTTTTTGAAAGGAATATTGAACAAAATGGCTGCGGTTAATTTGTATGATGTGGTCAACTGCGTACCTTTCAGTTTGCGGTACACCGGAATATCGCCCGATAACCTCATTGCCCATTTTGGTGAAAAGTTGATATTTAAACCAGGAATAACATATACCCATTGTCCGCCCGATGAAGGAAAAACGCCTCCATCAATTAAATCTTCATCCTGAAAGCGGTACCGTGCAAAAGAGAAAATATCAACTGGCCATTTCAGGAAAAAGTTGTAATTCAACCCCATACTAAGCTGAAATTCGTTACCAAAACGGTAAGTTTGCGAACCATTGTAATTTTTGTTTTCGCCCGAATACCTAAAGGCAGTAACCGCGTCCAACCCCAGGTTTTGAATTCGCAGGAAACGACTTCTTCTGAAAAAACTCCAGAAAATGCCATCGAACGAGCCCGAACCCGGCTGCATATCGGCAGGGAGGACCAGTCCCTGGTTGTTGGTAAAATTGGTTTTTGCCGTGGGGAATTTGGGCCCACCTCCAATAACCCAATCTGTTTGTGTATTTTTTTCAGGATTTATCAGACGGTATTTAACCAGAAAAACTACATCGCCCAACCCCTTAGTTGCCGTATAATCTTCGCTGCCGCTGTATGCCTGAATCGTTCGTGTTTGTTTAATAAACGGGACCACACCAGTTACCGATAAACGCCGGTTCAAACCATAATTTAGTTCAATAATCGACGATTGGGTGGTACGGCTGCGGGTATCGTCGTCCAGTTTTTCGGAAAAACTTACCAGGTCGCTAATGGCATTGTAATCGTAAGTAAACAGAACCTGCAACGATTTCATTTCTGCAGCGCCTAAACCAAGACTGCCCCCGAGGGGAACACCGCCAGAACAGCAGGTTTGCGCATTTAAAACAACAGGAAAAAACAGTATCAGCAACGCAAAAAAAAACGATCCCCACAATCTATCAACTTCGCGCTGTCGAACACTGGTTATTTCTTTTCCTGTAGTTGTCATGGTGTAATTACTGAATGATTTGTTTCCCGATATCAATCAATTGTTTAGGGTTACGATAACCGGCAGTTTGCGCAATCAATTGACCGTTACTGTCGATATAAATCAGGCTTGGATAACCCTGAATCCTGAATTTTCTGGCCAGTACAACTCCTTCTCCTTTTTCGCCGTCAACGGCCACGTTAATAAAATTGGCATTGTAGAATTTACCCACATCTTCATTCGGAAAAGTCCGGGCTTTTAACATTTTACACGGGCCGCACCAACTCGCCGAAATATCCAGAAAAATAGGTTTTCCCTCTTTCTTCGCCAATTGCAAAGCTTCGTCCCAGGTTCCCTGGTGAAAGGCAATGCCGGTTTCATTTTTTGTTTCAGATTTGTTATTAAACACGTTGGCAAACAAAATTCCGGATAACAAAATTCCGGCAAATAAAATCGTTAATGTTTTCATGATATTCTATTTTAAAGTTCAGAGCAATGGTCGGAAGAGATGTTGATTCCTGACAGATTTCATGAAATAAATTCCATGGAAAGTCAAAAAATGAAAAGGGATTCCGCCAATTTATTTACAGGTCAGAACTAAATAGCTTGAAAATTGTTGAGTATAGCAATCCGTTCTCAGAACAAATTAAAAATGATAAAAATGAACAGAAAAATTCTTGCCTTAATTTTCGCATCTCTTTTAACCGGCCATTTATCAGCACAGACCTCAGAAACAGGAGTTAAAAACAACGTCTCCCTCAACCTGTTGGGAATCCCTGCCGGAAATTCAGTGGTTGCTTATGAACGTTATTTTAACCGGCAGTCGGTTTGGTTAGGATACGAGCACCACTTTAACGGTATTTTTAAGGAAGAAGATAAAACGCTCAATTCGGTTGCATTGGAATACCGGCGTTACTTTTCGAAAAACAGTCACGTGGCCGACGGATTGTTTGCTGGTTTATATTCAAAATACCGTGCAGGCAAGGAAACTTCGGTTGAAGATGCTGTATTTTCACATAGTTACAATGCCATTTTTGCCGGGCTGAATGTGGGATATCAATATCACATCAACCGATTGGTGTTTTCGGGATTTGCCGGTTACGGAATTCCTTTATATTTATCGGAAGAAGGAGAACCAACCAGCGGTGAAACCGAACTAAACAAGGGTTATGACCGTGATTTAAGGTTAGGATTAACTGTTGGTTTTGCTTTTTAGTTTTGGTAATATTCAGTAATTATATCCTTGCATTTCGTCTTGGGTAACTTGGAGACCAAGCGCCAATACAATGCGGTTTACAAAATTAAAATAAGCCACCACCAGCGTGGCATCCAACAGTCCGTTATCGCTAATTTTCTCAATTTTAAGCAGTTGAAGGTATTGCTCATCTTTAAAAATATCAGGGGAAATGGTAAGTTTTTGCGCAAATTCACTCAACGCCTGTTCGCGGGTAGTTAATCCTGCCTGGTGAAAATCTCTTTTCAGTAAAGAAATTCTTTTATCGTTTTTCCAGTAATGGTTTAACGCCTGTGCATGGTGCATCTGGCAGTATTCGCAACCGTTGGCAACAGAAACAACTACTGCCATCATTTCGCGTTCGGCACGGGAAAGTTCCGATTTCGAGAACATGATTTCGAGGTACAAATTCATGTGCGAAACAATGCTTTCGGGGCGCAAACTTTGAATTTTATGTACATCGGCCAGTTTACCGCGTTTTTTTACAATTTCGTTGTAAATTTCCAGTAACCGGCCTGTGGCTTCTTCGGGTTCAATTGTTTTTATTCGGTTCATTGTTTTATTAAAATTTATTCAATTGATTTTATTTTCAGGACATTTCGTGCGGTTAGCCAAAATCGAAGAATACAACGACACACAGAACGGGACTAAAAAAGTTAGCATCACGCGGTAAATATTCATTCCTTTTATTGAAAGTTGAAACAGCATTGGATTATTGATGATATTCAGGATGATACCCACTAAAACAGCAACACGCAACGCCCGGTTCAACGAATCTTTTTGTGAAGCCAGTTTCAGGAAACTTTCTTTTTGAACTGTCTTTTTCATTTATTTATGAGCTTCCTGCAATTTGGCCTGGATTTGTTTTTTAAGCTGTTCTGAATCAACTGCTTTCGAGTGATGGAGATGATGGTTCCCTTTTATCCCCTCTTCAATTATCCCGCTTTGTTTTTCGTAGGTTTTGCAGGCATCGCACATCATTTTGTGCAATTCAAGCTGAATTTTCTCGGTAAAAGAAAGTTTGAAATGGAACTTTTTCTCAATCAGTTCAGTAGCTTTCAAACACGAAAGAAAAAGAAAGTGCATTATTTTTTGTTTCATAATTTTTCTGAATTAAATGTTGTACCAGTTTTTTTCAATACAATCTCTTAATTGGAGTTTTGCCCTGTGTACAATTTGCCAAAAATTTGACGGCGTAATATCCAGTTCCTGACAAATATCATCGCCATTTTTTTCAGTCAGGTATTTTAGTTTAACGCAGGCGCTCCATTTTTCGGGCAAAGCCTCCATACATTTTTCAAGAACCTGCTGAAATTCATCGTCATCGATCAGTTGTTTTTCATCTGCTTCGTCCCAGTGGTTTGGCTTGCGGTTTTCCTGCCAATCGCCGCCGGTATCAAAGAAATTGGAAAACGAATCGTTTTTGAGGTTTACAGGTTGATTTACTTTTTTCCGGTAGTGGTCGATAATTTTGTGGTTTAAAATGCTGAAAAGCCATGTTTTGGGGGAGCTGTCGCCTTTAAACGAATCGAGTTTTTCGACTGCTGCCAAAAAAGTGTCCTGCACCAAATCGGCTGCCAATTCTGCATTTGAGACTTTATGAAAAGTCCAGGAATATAACTCAGCAGTAAATTGATCGACCCAATCAGATAAATTCTCTTGATTTTTGCTCATTGCATTATTCGTTGAAATTATTTAAAACAAATTTATAAATAATTACGGTATGATTCAACCAAAAAACCCCAGTCGGTTTAGGATTCAGTATATTTCTGATTTCAGTTTCCAGCTTCGAGGTGTTGACGATAATCAAAATAAAACAGCCACGGTTTGCGTGGCTGTTTCATTGTAATTCTTAAAGTTGCGGTTTAATTTCCTCAACATAGAATTTCCAGAACCCTTCTTTAATCTCATCGCGAACCCTGTAATACTCGCTTTGTATAAATTCTGGCGTTCCGGTTGCGTGCGATGGATCGTCGTACCCTATATGAAGGCGGTGCTTTACCTTTCCTAAAAATGCCGGACAGTTTTCGTTGGCGCCGCCACAAACAGTTATTACGTAATCCCATTCTTTGTCCAGATATAAATCAACCGAATCAGAAGTATGGTGACTGATATCAATACCAATCTCTTTCATTACTTCCACGGCTTTGTGGTTCAACTTACCCGAAGCTTCGGTACCGGCTGACGCCACTTCAATGCGTTTATCGAACAACTGTAAAAAACCATGTGCCATCTGGCTGCGGCAACTGTTGCCGGTGCATAAAATCAATACTTTCATTTTTGTTTATTTTGTTTTATAAAATCATGATAGAAATCTTCAAATTCCAATTTATATGGTGTCTCTTGTTCTTCTGACAAGTTTTAGCAAAAATTCATCGTCACCTTCATACGACCATGGATCATCAAATTTAAGGTAGAGCGATGATTAATTAACAGCAATCACTTTGATTTTCATTTTTAATGAATTGGGGCAGAAAAATAATCAGTTCAGTATTTCCAACGGTTGGCCAGCGCCACCAGCGACAACATTACCGGCACTTCTACCAAAACACCTACCACGGTTACCAGGGCGGCAGGGCTCTCCAGCCCGAATAAGGCAATTGCAACCGCCACGGCCAGTTCAAAAAAGTTACTGGCGCCAATCATGGCTGCCGGAGAACATATTGCATAGGGCAGTTTTATTTTTCGTCCTGCAAACCAGGTGATAAAAAAGATAAAATAGGTTTGAATAACCAGTGGAATGGCTGCCAACAAAATGATAAGCGGATTTTTGGTGATGTTAGGTCCCTGGAATGCAAATAACAGCAGCAGGGTTAACAAGAGCGCGATAATACTTAGTGGTTTAAGTTTGGGCAGGAATACCCCGGTAAACCATTCTTGTCCATGACTTTTAATCAGTGATCTACTGGTGAGATAACCCGCAACCAGGGGAATAACCACATAAATTACCACACTTGAAATAAGCGTGTTATACGGAATGGTAATATTGGTAATCCCCAGCAAAAGCCCTACAATTGGCACAAAGGCCACCAGAATAATGAGGTCGTTTACCGAAACCTGAACCAGGGTATATGTGGGGTCGCCATCGGAAAGGTAGCTCCACACAAAGACCATTGCGGTACAAGGCGCAGCGCCCAGCAAAATAGCCCCGGCGATGTATTCGCCGGCCAACTCGGGACTGATAAATGCCGCATAAATTTTAGAAAAGAATATCCAGGCAAAAAAGGCCATGGTAAAAGGTTTAATCAGCCAGTTTACAACAACAGTTAGTATTAATCCTTTCGGGTTTCGCTTTACGTTTTTAATACTTGTAAAATCAATTTGCAGCATCATGGGATAAATCATGAGCCAGATTAAAATGGCGATGGGGATATTTACCCGGTAAATTTCCATTTTACTTAAAAACTGCATTGCTTCGCCAGCAAACGAGCCGATTATTATTCCGCCAACAATACAAAGCGCTACCCACAAGGTGAGGTATTTCTCAAAAAATCCAATTTTTTTTGTTGAAGGCATGTTGTAAGTAAATTTTTGTTATGAATTCTAATCTTTTTTTTCTGCATAAACCGTAATACTGAAAATCCCGCTTCCCGATTTTTTATAATCTTCCAATTCCTCCTGGCCAAAGTAATTCAGCAAAACTTCATCCGGTATTGCAATTTGCTTTTCCTTTTGAACGGTAACATTTACCAAACCACTGTTGTGTACCACATTTAAATACGCTTCCTTTTCCAATGCCCCTGCAACGCACCCAACATACATCTCAGCATCTTTATGCAAATTTTCGGGAAGATTGCCTTTAATAACCACATCGGAAATTGAAAAATGCTTTCCGGGTTTTAAAACACGGAATATTTCGGCGAATGCCCTGGATTTATCGGGTACGAGGTTCAATACACAGTTGCTGATTATCACATCGGCAGTATTGTCAGGCAACGGCAATTCTTCAATTTCGCCCAATAGGAATTCAACATTCTTATAGCCAAGTTCGCGGTTATTTCTCCGGGCTTTTACAATCCCTTTTAAATCTTCTGTTTTCATTTTTCAAAATGATTTTGGCAGTTAATAAACTTATTCTGCTTTTGGTTTCACATTACCCTTAACTCTCAGCATAACATTGGAGTTTTCTGCATTTGAAGTAACAGTTATTGATTTGTTGAATGTTCCAGGCAGGTTTGTGTTGTATTTGACCTTTTTGTCAAAAATGCTTGTAAAAATAAGGATTGAAATGGTTTTCATTTTTTTAAATTTAATTGATTAATAATCGGGTAATAATTCAATTATAGTTGTTTAACATATATTTTGTTTAAGATTTAAAATAATGTTCTGATGAACATTCAATTTTTAAGGACTTTATTGGCTCAAAAAAATTATCGAACAGCAAAAGGTAATTTTCAATTGATTCGCTACACAAACAATAATTGATTTTTAATCCATCAATTGTTCCGTGAATCAGTCCCAAATCCCTCAATTCTTTGAGATGTTGAGATACAGTTGTGCGGCTTAAGGGAAGATTGTCGGAAATGTCGCCCGAAATACAGGTTTTGGTTTCGGCCAGATATTGTAAGATTGCCAAACGGGCCGGGTGTGAAATTGCCTTGGCAAACTTTGCCAGTTCCTGAAGTGAGTTGTCAAATTTTTCTGATTTGTTCATACAAAAAAACGAATTAATCAACGTTAAATATTGCTAATAAATAATGTCGCAAACATACGAAATAGATTTCACAAAAAATGACAATTCAAGATCGACTTTGATAAATGATCTGATTTTTATAAATTGGTCATTTTAAAAGCAATTTATTTTACACACCAAAAACCATTTAACATGAAAATCAAAACTATCAGTATTATTATAGGAATCCTACTGGGATGGAGTTTCTGCTCAGCCCAGGTACTGGAAACGGTAAAATTGCCCGAAGTGCAAAAAACCGGTGGAATGTCATTAATGCAAGCCCTGCAAAACAGGCAGTCGCAACGATCTTACACCAGTAAAGACCTATCTTTACAGCAAATGTCAAATCTCTTATGGGCCGCTTACGGAATTAACCGGCCAAATGGTTACAGAACAGCCCCATCTGCCCGCACCGCGCATGAGTATGATATTTACATTATTAAACCTGAAGGATGGTATTTGTATGATGCAAAGGAACATGCCATGCTTAAAATGGGCAAGGAAGATTTGCGTGAATTTGCCGGTGCACAGGACTTTGTAAAAACTGCGCCGGTAAACCTGGTTTTTGTGGCCGATATGGAAAAAATGGCAAGTTTTAGCGAAGAAATGCAAAAGTTTTATACGGCAACCAATGTAGGGTACATTTCTCAGAATGTTTATCTGTGGTGCGCTTCCGAAGGAATGGCCACCATTGTGCGTGGCCAAATTGACAAATCCAAAGCAAAAGAAGCGCTTAAACTTCGACCCAACCAACAGGTAATTTTAGCGCAAACGGTGGGTTATCCGGGAGAATAAATTTAAAAATTACATTAAAAGTGTGGCGTTGTGGAAAAACCAGACGGCCACTTTTTTTACTTACTTGGCTGCACAATCCATACAAACCTTTTTGTCGCCTTTAATCCTTCCATATTCCATTACGGTCATTTCGCCACATTCTTCGCAAACAAAGCCGTCGAAACTGTCTTGTTTCGGTTCGAGTTCGTAATGAAATACTTCCGAAATATTTAAAAGCATTTCAGCAGGTGCATTCATCACACCATCAACAAGTGGGTCAACTACTTCGGCTGGTACGGTACTGGCAGGTTTGCCCAACATACGATAATCAGTAAAGAATATTGACTTTTTATTGTTAAGCATGGCTTCTGCTTTGGGAGTTACCCTTACTGCGCGACCGGATGCCCTGTCAACCAAGGTAACAGCCCATTTGCCTTTATGCGTTTTCTTTAAATTGCCTTTACCGAAGGTGGTGCCCATAATTACCTGCAATCCATCGCCATAGCAGGTGGCACAGTGGTCGTCGCCTAAGTCAACAAAAGCCACTAACTGGCCATCTTTAGCACGTTCAACACCGAGTACGTTCATTGCTTCTGCACCAACCCGCAATCCCATTGGCATTGCAGGGCATTTGTGCCCGTGAAATTTTTGCCCGAATTCGAGCCATTCTTGTGGATTTACCATACTTTCTAAATTTTACTTGTTAATAATGATTTGTTTGTTATCGGATACCGAAAATTCAGGCTGAATGTTTACATGGTGTATATTGTATCCATCAACTACCTTTTTAATTTCCTCTAACACTTTTTCAAACTCACTGATAGAAACATCTTTTTCCATGTCCACATGTGCTTCCAGCATCAATTCGTGTTCATCAATTTGCCAAAGGTGAACATGGTGAATGTTTTTAATGCCTGATATTTTACTGATACCGGCTACCATTTTATCCACATCCACCTCATCGGGGGTAAACTGCATCATAATTTTTAGCGATGCTTTTAATATCCCCCAACTGGAGTAAAGCAAATAAAGTGCAATGAGGACAGAGAAAAGAGAATCGACCCAGTACCATTGAAAATACATCATTGCCAGCCCGCCCAGCAATACAGCAACCGAGGTCATCATGTCGCTGAACAGATGAAGCAGGGACGAACGAATATTCATGTTCCCTTCAGCATCTTTGCGGATAAAAAGCACACTCAGCCCATTGACCACGATACTGGCCAAAGCCAGCCAGATTACCCATTGGGCGTTGATGGTTTCGGGCGTAAAAAATCGCTGAACGCCTTCTACCAAAATAAATAAAGCAAGAACGATAAGCGTGGTTGAATTGATAAACGCTGCCAAAATTTCGGAACGTTTAAAACCATAAGTTTGTGCTATTGTAGCTTTGCGCCGTGTTAAACGGTTGGCCACATAACTGATGATGAGCGACAATACATCGCTAAAGTTGTGGGTGGCGTCGCTAATCAGCGCCATACTTCCTGAAATCAGGCCACCAATTCCTTCGGCCAATGTGATGGCCAGATTAAGCAAAATAGTCCACCAAAGACTCTTTCCGCTTACTTCGTGATGGTGTTGTTCGTGTTCCATGTTTTATTATTTATCTATTAACCAATTACCTCGTAAACCATTTTTGCCGCAATAAGCAGTAATACAATGGCATAAATTATTTTCACCTGTTTCGATTTGGCTTTTTGGGTCATGTACCTTCCACCTAACTGCGAACCAATAATCACGGCAACTACCACAATAATGGTCAGTGGCCAATTCATTTTACCCTGGGCTACATGCCCAAAATATCCTGAAAAGGATGAAAATGTAACTACCAATGCCGTTGTGGCCGCAGCTTCCTTGGTTTTGTAGCCCATCATCATCAGGATTGGCGCGATAATAAAACCACCTCCAAGCCCCAACATTCCGCCAATAAAACCGGCAAAACTTCCGGTAAAAAATCCAATGATACTTCGCTTTTTCAAGGGCATCATGGTTTCAGGTTCGGCCTGCTTCGAAGCCCAAAGGGTGCGCAACGCGGCTGCAACAACCATCACGGCAAATAATATTTTCAGGGTTTGCACCGGAACATTACTGCTCATCATGGCTCCCAGCGGCGAGGCAATCAGGGCGGTAACAGCCATCACTGCGCCGCCTTTCCAATCCACCAGCTTTTTGCGTGCAAATGGAATAAGAACAAGGGCAGTATTCAACCCGTTAAGCAACAATCCCAGGGGAATTGCTACTTCTTTCAAGTCGAACCCTGCCCAGTTGAGTACCGGTACATACACCATTCCACCGCCAAGCCCCAACATGGCAAAGACAAATGAGGCAATGGCGATGATGAAAAAGACTATTGTGTAGAGCATGTCTTATTAATTTTTTAATTTGAAAATTATTTCATTGAATGGGCGCGTTGTAATTAATTCATTGAATGGGGTTAAAACCCCACATTCATTGGCACTTACAAAAATCCGTTCACTAAAGTGAACGGCAATAAATACACATCAATTTCAATTATTTAATTATCAAATTACTTTATTTCAGGATGATAGAAAATCTTTTCATCCGGTTCGTGGCCGGCACATTGGATGCAAACCTTTTTACCTTCTTTTGCACGGAGATAACGTTCGAAAGTATATTCGCCGCACACCTCGCATTTTGCTTTGGCAAACGAACCTTTTACCGGATTGTAAGTAAAATCGGGCAGATAAGTAATGATGAACAGTTCGTCGTCGGTAGCATTGAGCACAATATCAACAATGTCGTGACGAACTTCGGCCGGAATGTGAGAAGGTTCTATCCCCTTTTTACGGTAAACGAAAAATTCGTGAGGTCCCAGTTTATCCTGAAATTCGTTACGCAACAAAAACCTGTATGCACCTTTTACGTCAGGATACCAGAAAGTAGCCGCAACTTTACCGTAAAACAATTTATCAATCATACCTTTGCCAAAAGTCGCCCCGGTAGCCGACATGATGCCGTCCTGCATACATCCCTGCGGGTGGCCAAAACCCATTTCGGAAAATACATGCAACTCATGGTCTTTACATTTTTCGACACCTAACTTTTGCAATGCCAGCGTTCCCATGCGGTAACCAATTGGCATAAAAGGGCATTCGTGTCCGTGAAATTCATAAGCCCACTCCGGAATTTGAAATTTTGTTGTTTCCATTTTTTTAAATTTCTAATTGTTTGTATTTATTTTATTAACCTTTTTATTGTCAAATATATAAGCGTACATCGGGACGAAAATCAGCGTGAGCAGTGTTCCGATAAATAAGCCGCCAATCGCCACATCGGCCAGCGGGCTCAGGCGTTCCAATCCAACGGCCTGTTCGGCAGCAATAGGAATCATTCCGGCAATGGTGGCGAAGGCGGTCATCATTACCGGACGGTAACGCATTTTCACGCTCTCCAACGCACTTTCAAATGGCGCTTCGCCCGATTCGCGGTGTTTTTGATAGAAATCAATCAGCAAAACTGCATTCTTAATAATGATACCAAAAAGCAGCAGGATTCCCAACATGCTCGGCATACAACTGGGTTTGTTGAAAATCAACATGCCCCAGGCTGCACCAATCAGCGAAAGCGGAAGCACCAGAATCATTATAACTGCCATACGCACTGAGCTGTAAATGGCAATTAATCCGATGGTTAGCAGCAGGATACCCAGAGCGATGGCTTTCATCATACGTTCAAAACTATCGTTAATCTGAATGATATCGCCTTCCTGGGTGATAATTACGTCGTTGTCGTTTCTAATGTTTACAAGCGCGGCTTCAGCATCATCAGTCAGGTGGGTTATGGGGCGTTGCGAACGATATCCGTTAATGTCGATACTGTAGAGCATTTTATTGCGTTCAATTTTTGCATAAGTCAGGCTCTTCGAAATTTTGGCCAACTGTTCGAGCGGAACATCTCCAAATTGAGTT
>Ga0100401_1002258_pt1 | contig 15278 bp, 9 predicted proteins | sample CryGeymeta201525_FD_80421 | JGI IMG/M metagenome (GOLD analysis project Ga0100401, IMG submission 80421) | Groundwater microbial communities from Crystal Geyser aquifers in Utah, USA - Crystal Geyser metaG 2015-25 | ecosystem: Environmental > Aquatic > Deep subsurface > Groundwater | place: USA... | reverse complement strand
TGGTCTGCTGGCGACGCTGCCATGACAACGTTGTACCTCGTCCGCCACACCACGCCCGACATCTCGCCCGGCATCTGTTACGGGCAGACCGACATCGGTGTTACCAATAGCTTTGAAGTCGAAGCTAACAAGGTGCTGAACTGGCTGCCAGCGCTGGATTTAATCCTCACTTCGCCCTTGCTGCGCACCCGAAAACTGGCCGACTATCTGGCTCAATCTCAACGCTGCAAAGTCAACAACGACGCGCGCCTGATGGAAAAGCACTTTGGCGCTTGGGAAGGTTGCGCGTGGAATGACATTCCACGCCACGAAATAGACGAATGGGCTGGCGACATCATGAACTACGTCCCGCCCGACGGAGAATCAGCGCAGCAACTGATGCAACGCGTACAGGACTTTTTACTGGATTTGGAAAAGCTTCCCGAACAACACATCGCCCTCGTCGCCCACGCCGGATCAATCCGCGCCCTCTTGGCACAACTGGCCAAAATGCCGCTGACCGACACACTGCACTGGGAAATAGCTTATGGGACAGTGATAGGTGTCAAATTTGCCCCGTCGCTAAAAACGATGACAGATAAGAAAGAGATAAGGAATAATCAATCCCTTTCTTCATGCCGCTGCTCCCCCCTATCCCGCCCTTCGTCACGACGTTGTTCGCCACCGTCACGCCGCCCAGCACGATCACCGTCCCGTTGATATTCTCTGGAAGGTTGACGAACAGGCTGATGGTCTTCGCTGCGATGTTCGCTACGTTCAACAGGATAGGGATAGCCACGTTCATATGCGCAACCTGTTGTAACAAATCCTGCAATGGCTAAAACGGCCACGATTTTTTCATGAAAATTCTCCAAAATTTATTAGGTTGAAGCTGATTTATGCGGTTTTGTCGTTCCCGAAAAAGTAAAAACCTTTTTTAATCAAAGCGCTGTATTCCGGCTCCCGTATCGCAGTACGGGGCAGGCTTCGCCGGAATAACGAATAAGCCAGTGTTGCCTGAGCCGAGCATTTGCAACCCGCCATCCGTATACAGTTTGCCCCCTGATATTTTACGGGCACTCCCTGCACCTTTTATCTATTCCGCTTCATTCTGCACCGCGTCGAGCGCATCCTTGAGCGTATCTTCGCGCAAGGCATTGAGTGCTTTGGACAGTTTTTCTGCATCTTCCACGACTGCGTCAGGTAAATCCTGCGCCGTAGCATGTCCGATCATGACCGCCGCCGCACCCGCCACATTGAGCAACATGGCACGTTCTTGCATGAGCATCTCCACTTCTTCGCCAAGCAATTTAATATCTTGATTATTCATAATTTTTTCTCAGTGAGTTTTGACGGCGGCAACCGCGAGCGCGCTCATGTTGACGATACGACGAGGGGTCGCAGTCGTAGTGAGGATATGCGCCGACTTGTTGACCCCTAATAAAATAGAACCGATGGTAAGCCCCTGACCGCCGGTCACCTTGAGCAGGTTATAGGAAATATTGGCGGCATCCAGATTCGGCATGATAAGCAGGTTGGCTTCACCTTTCAGACGGGAATCGGGAAAATTGGCAGAACGTACTTCTTCCGACAGGGCGGCATCGCCGTGAATTTCGCCTTCCACTTCCAGCTCTGGCGCTTGTTGTTCCAACAGTTCACGCGCCCGGCTCATCTTGTGGGCAGAAGCATTGTCATGGCTGCCAAAATTGGAATGCGACAACAGCGCAACTTTAGGTGTCAGACCAAAACGCCGTACTTCTGCCGCTGCCAGCAAGGTCATCTCGGCGATCTGTTCCGCGCTCGGATCCAAATTGACATGCGTATCGCAGATGAACAGGGTGCGATCGGGCAACATCAAAATGTTCATCGCCGCATACACGTTGACACCGGGACGATGACCGATGGTTTCATCTATAAAACGCAAATGGTGCAGCGGCTCGGCAATCGTGCCGCAAATCATCGCATCGGCTGAATCCATGCGCACCAGCATCGCGGCGATCAGGGTATTGGAACGGCGCATTTCGCGCTTGGCGGCTTCCAGCGTCACCCCTTTACGTTGCATCAAGCGATGATATTCGTTGCAATAATCGCGGTAACGCGGGTCATCTTCCGGGTTCACCAATTCAAAATCAACGCCCTGACGGATGCGCAAACCGAGTTTGGCGATACGCTGCTCGACCACCGACGGGCGACCCACCAGTATCGGCAGCGCCAGCCCTTCATCCACCACAGTCTGTACCGCGTGCAACACGCGCGGGTCTTCGCCTTCCGCATACACCAGACGTTTCGGCGCGCGCTTCGCGGCATCAAACACTGGCTTCATCAACATGCTGGAACTATCCACAAAAGCTGTCAATTGCTCGCGATAAGCGGCCAAATCGTTAATCGGGCGTTCTGCCACGCCACTGTCCATCGCCGCCTGTGCCACGGCGGGCGCGATGCGTAAAATCAGGCGCGGGTCGAAGGGTTTTGGAATCAAATATTCCACACCAAATGATAGACTTTCCTCGCCATATGAGGCCGCGCCACCCAGTTGCTCTTCCTCCGCCAGTTCAGCTATCGCACGAACCGCCGCATGCTTCATTTCCTCATTGATCGTGGTCGCCCCGACATCCAGCGCGCCACGGAAAATATAAGGAAAGCACAGCGCATTGTTGACCTGGTTCGGATAATCGGAACGCCCGGTCGCCAAAATTGCGTCGGGTCGCGCGGCCTTGGCCAGTTCGGGGGTAATTTCCGGCGTGGGATTCGCCAGCGCGAAAATCAGTGGATGACTCGCCATCTGCGCAACCATTTCCGGTTTCAGCACCCCACCCGCCGACAGACCGAGAAACACGTCCGCACCTACGATGACTTCAGCCAGGGTGCGCGCCGTTGTCTCCACGGCATAGCGCGCCTTGTTGTCATCCATCAACTCGACGCGACCTTTATAAACCACGCCCTCGATGTCGGTGACGATGGTGTTTTCCATATGTACGCCCAGGCTGATCAACATATCCAGACACGCCAACGCCGCTGCGCCCGCACCGGACACTACCAGTTTTATCCGGGAAATATCCTTGCCGACGACTTTGATACCGTTCAGTAACGCCGCGCCGACGATGATGGAAGTACCATGCTGGTCGTCGTGAAAGACCGGGATTTTCATCCGCTCGCGCAACTTGCGTTCGATGTAAAAACACTCCGGTGCTTTGATGTCTTCCAGGTTGATACCGCCAAAGGTGGGCTCCAGCGCGGCGACAATGTCCACCAGCTTATCGGGATCGAGTTCGGCAATTTCCAGGTCGAACACGTCAATACCGGCAAATTTCTTGAACAGCACGCCCTTGCCTTCCATCACGGGTTTGGCGGCCAGCGGGCCTATCGCGCCCAAACCGAGCACCGCCGTGCCGTTGCTGATGACCGCCACCAGATTACCGCGCGCCGTCATATTGCGCACTTCCGCCGGATTTTCGACAATCAACTCGCAAGCCGCCGCCACGCCGGGCGAATAAGCCAAGGCCAAGTCACGTTGCGTAAGCATCGGTTTGGTCGCATTAACGGAGATTTTGCCAGCAGGTGACAGGCGGTGATATTGCAGCGCAGCTTCGCGAAAATTCTGGTCCATAACTTTTCCTCTAAAGACAAATCTGCTGCGATTATAGCGCAGCGCCCTTTACTGACTCTGATGCAATCAATTTCTTAATGTAGCCAGCATTTTTTCCAGCCGTTTCACGGACACGATGACCGGGGTCTTCAACTCCTGCGCAAACAACGACACGCGCAATTCCTGCAACAGCCAGGAAAATGCTTGCATATCGGCATTGAGGTTACCTTGCTGCGCCTGGCACAACTTCTGCCAGGCTTGTTGCAACGGCTGTAATTGCGCCATGCACTGCGCATCGCGCGCCGGCGTGCTGCGCAATTTTTCGATACGCAGGTTAATCGCCTTGAGATAGCGCGGCAGATGTTGCATCTGTTCATATGGCGTGTCGCGAATAAACCCCTTATGCATGAGCCATTCCAGTTGTGTGCGGATGTCCTGACTGGCCTGATGATGTGCCTTGAGTTGCGGCAAGCTTTTCTGCAAAGCATGATGTTCATTGAGCACATTGACTAAAAGTCTGGCAAGTTCCCGTGCGATCAGCAGCAAACGATTCTTCGCTTCCTTGGCGCGCGCACTGAACTCTGCCTCATTTTTCGGCAGCGGCTCATTCAGACAGCAACGCTCAAAAGTCATCGCCAGAATCTGCTGCTGCAATTCCTGCTGCGTACCAAACGGTATAAACAACATGCCCAAACGCTGCGCGTCGGGCAGGTTTTTCTCCAGATACTTCACCTGGTCTTTCAACAACAGCATGAATAGACGCGTCAATCCGCCACGATGCGCGGCTTGCGCTAACTCGCGGTTATCAAAAGCATGCAATACGACCGCCTCCCCTTCATCCACCAGCGCGTTATACAAGGTAACATTCTGCCCGGCGCGCTTAACCGTGCGAGTCTCGGAAAATTCACCGAAATCCCAGGTTCTGTAGCGCTGTTCGGTGAGCGGCTCGCCCTCATCCGCCGTGGCAGCGACGATAACCGGAGCGGCGCGCGGCGCGAGTTCACCGTGCAATTGGCCAAAGTTGCGCGACATGCCCAATTGGCGACCATGCTCATCCACCACACGGAAATTCATCAGCAGATGCGCGGGTAATTGTTCGAGTCGAAATGCATTCAGCGGCACATCCAGTTGTTGCTGTTCGCGAATGTAACGCGCCAGTGCCAGCTGCAATGGCGTGGTCGTGGCTGGCACTGCGCGACAAAATTGCGCCGCAAATTCAGGCACGGGAACCAGATTGCGGCGAATTTTTTGCGGCAGCGTCTTGACCAGTTGCACGACCTTCTCGGCGAGCAATCCCGGCACCAGCCATTCGCAGCGAGCGGCTGACACCTGATTGATAAGCGCCAACGGCACGGAGAGGGTGATGCCATCGTCGTTCTTGCCCGGCGAAAAGTTGTAACTCAGCGCGAAACTGACGTTATCTATTTTGATCTGCGGCGGGAACTGATCGGTAGTGATGCCCGCCGCCTCGTGGCGCATCAGGTCATCTTTTTGTAAATACAAGAGTTTCGCATCATCGCACCCGGCTTTCTTGCGCCACGCCTCAAAGGTCGCACCATTGTGAATATGTGGCGGAATGCGTTTAGCGTAGAACGCAAAAATCAATTCATCATCCACCAGCACATCGGGACGGCGCGACTTATGTTCCAGTGCTTCAATTTCGGCAATCAATTTCAGGTTATGCGCGAAAAACGGCGCGCGCGTGTCAAACTCGCCGCCGACCAGTGCCTGACGGATGAAGATTTCACGCGATTCCGGCACATTCATCGGCCCGTAATGCACGCGTTTCTTGGCATTCAACAGCAATCCATGCAAGGTACTGCGCTCGAAAGCCACCACTTGCGCAGGCTTCTTTTCCCAATGAGGGTCGTAATAATGGCGCTTGATCAAGTGAGCGCCCGTTTCCTCCAGCCATTCCGGCTCAATTTTAGCCACGCAGCGCGCATACAGCCGATGCGTTTCGATCAACTCCCCCGCCATCACCCACTTGCTGCCTTTTTTCGCCAGCACTGAATGGGCAGCGATAAAAAATTTGATGCCACGCGCCCCCAGATATTCATTGCTTTCCACGCTCTTCATACCGATATTGCCAAGCAGGCCGCATAACAATGCTTTATGTATCTGCTCATAACTCGCAGGCAATTCATTGCAACGCATGCCCATCTCAGTGACTTGCGTGTGTAACTGTTGATGCAGCTCGCGCCACTCGCGCAGGCGCAGCGGCGACAGGAAATTCTTGCGGCATTCCTCGGTCAGCAACCGATTGGATTGCTTGTGCGCGACTGCCTGCTCGAACCACGCCCAAATTTTTATGTATGCCAGAAAATCGGAACGTTCATCGGCAAAGCGTTTGTGCGCCGCATCTGCCGCCTCTTGTCTTTCCAGAGGACGATCGCGCGGGTCTTGCACCGACAATGCGCTGGCGACAATGAGGATTTCCGTCAGACACTGATATTGCCGCCCCGCCACCAACAGACGTGCAATTTTTGGGTCTAGCGGCAACCGCGCCAGTTCACGTCCCAACTGAGTGAGTTGCCGATTTTCATCAATCGCATTCAATTCCGCCAGCAACTGATAACCATCGGCGATCATGCGCGGCGTAGGGGGCTCTATGAACGGAAATTCGGCGATGTCTCCCAGTTCCAGTGAACTCATGCGCAAGATTACGGTTGCCAACGAGACACGGAATATCTCCGGGTCAGTAAACTCATCACGCTGCAAAAAGTCTGCTTCGTCGTATAAACGGATGCAAATGCCGCTCATTACGCGCCCGCAACGCCCCAAACGCTGATTGGCGGCAGCTCGGGAAATTTTCTCGATGTGCAGTTGCTCGACCTTCTGGCGGATGCTGTAACGATTTACCCGCGCCAAGCCGCAATCAATCACATAACCGATGTTAGGCACTGTTAATGAGGTTTCAGCCACGTTTGTCGCCAGTACAACGCGTCGTTTCGCACCCGTCTTGAACACCTTGTCCTGCTCTGCTGCCGACAAGCGCGAAAATAAGGGCAACACCTCTATGCCTTTAGGGTGATGGCGGCGCAATACCTCTGCCGTATCGCGTATCTCGCGCTCACCCGGCAAAAATACCAGCACATCACCGCGCAGTCCACCCACCGCCAGCTCGTCTAATGCCGCGCTCACCGCCTGCGGCACATCCTGCGCTTCACCCTCGTCGCTGACTTGCAATGGCCGATAGCGCGTTTCCACCGGATAACTACGCCCCGATACTTCGACGACCACCGCACCGAAATGTCTGGCAAAGCGTTCAGCATCGAGCGTAGCGGAGGTGATAATGAGCTTCAGATCGCGGCGACGCAGTAATAGTTGCTTCAAATAGCCCAACAGAAAATCAATGTTCAGGCTGCGTTCATGCGCCTCATCTATGATGATGGTGTCGTATTTTTTCAGTAACGGGTCGCTATGTATTTCCGCCAGCAAAATACCATCCGTCATCAGCTTGATGACCGTGTCCGCAGCAACCTTGTCGTGAAAACGCACCTTGTAGCCAACCAGACCACCAAGCTCTACCTTCAACTCCACCGCGATGCGTGCCGCGACAGTGCGCGCGGCGACCCGGCGCGGCTGAGTGTGGCCGATACACCCCAGCACCCCGCGCCCCAGCGTCAGGCAAATTTTCGGCAACTGTGTGGTCTTGCCAGAGCCGGTTTCGCCGCAGACGATGACCACCTGATTATCGCAAATCGCGCGCGCCAATTCCTCTCGCCTCGCCACCACTGGCAGATCGGCGGGAAACTCAATTTCAGCCAGGGCATCAAGCCGCGCCTTACGGCGCAGGGCACTTGCCGATAACACAGCATTCACAGTCAACTACCTCGCGAAAAGAAAAAAGGGACTAGCACTCGGCTAATCCCTTTTATTGGTGGGTCGTCACGGACTTGAACCGTGGACCAAAGGATTATGAGTCCTCTGCTCTAACCAACTGAGCTAACGACCCGTAAACTATTAACCTTCACTGTCCAAAAAGCTTTTTAGCTTTTCGGAGCGCGAAGGGTGACGCAACTTGCGTAACGCCTTGGCTTCAATTTGACGAATACGCTCGCGCGTCACGTCAAACTGTTTGCCCACTTCTTCCAGCGTGTGATCGGTGTTCATCTCGATGCCGAAACGCATACGCAAGACTTTTGCCTCACGCTGAGTCAGGCTATCCAGAATATCTGCCGTCGCACTACGCAGGCTCTCATAAACTGCCGCATCAATCGGTACGGTGGTATTGGAATCTTCGATGAAATCCCCCAGATGAGAATCATCATCATCGCCGACGGGCGTTTCCATGGAGATGGGTTCTTTGGCAATCTTCAGGATTTTATGGATTTTTTCTTCCGTCATTTCCATCTTTTCGGCCAGCGTCGCCGCATCTGCCTCCATGCCGGTTTCCTGCAAAATCTGGCGCGAGATACGATTCATCTTGTTGATGGTCTCGATCATGTGTACCGGAATACGGATAGTGCGCGCCTGATCCGCGATGGAACGCGTAATCGCCTGACGTATCCACCAGGTTGCATAAGTCGAAAACTTGTATCCGCGACGATATTCAAACTTGTCTACCGCCTTCATCAAACCGATATTGCCTTCCTGAATCAAATCAAGGAACTGCAAACCGCGATTAGTGTATTTCTTGGCGATAGAAATGACCAGACGCAAGTTAGCCTCAATCATATCGCGCTTGGCGCGGTGTGAACGCGCTTCACCGTTCGTCATGCGGCGGTTGATTTCCTTGATATCAGCGATTGGCAAACCAACCCGGTGCTGTATATCAATCAGGTTTTGCTGTTTTTCCAGCAGTGCGTGTTGATAGCGTTTCAAGGTTACACAATAAGGCTTATCAGCTTTTAGTTCCTGCGCTAACCAATCCAGATTGACCTCATTGCCAACAAAACTTTGCAGGAAATGTGCGCGCGGCATTTTGCTCTTATAAACACATATATCCTGAACATCGCGCTCATTTTTGCGTATTTCTTCAATCAACTTACGCATGGTGTTGCACAGCGCATCCACCTGTTTGGCACCAAAACGAAAAGTCATGAAGACTTCGGTGATGCCGTCCTGACAGGCATTGTACTGAGCACTGCGATAACCGTACTTTTCGTAAGCCTTGCCCATCTTATTGAACAAATCAGCAATAACAGCAAAAGCATCCAGGGCTTCTGCCTTTAATTGAGCCAGGTTTGCAGCGACAGCGGCGGCAGTTGCGGCGGCGGCGGCCTCTTCATCCAATTCGCCTTCTTCATCTTCAAGCGCCTCCTCACCGGACTCCTCTTCAACTTCCGCGTCGTCCTCAGCACCCTCGCCGTCATTCTCAAAATTGTCATCTTTTTCGGGTTCGCCAGCAACCACATCCAGTTCATCGGCAATCTCGACAAAGCCATCAACCAACTCGTTGATGCGCATTTCATCATTCTCGATCCTGACCACCAATGCCAAAATTTCCGCTACAGACACGGGACAGGCGGAAATTGCCTGAATCATATGGCGTTGACCTTCTTCGATACGCTTGGCAATCGCGATTTCTTTCTCGCGCGTAAGCAAATCAACCGTACCCATTTCACGCATGTACATACGCACGGGATCAGTAGTGCGACCAAATTCAGAATCTACTGTAGACAAAGCCGCTTCGGCTTCTTCGGCGGCATCTTCGTCAGCGGCAGCGGGGGCGGCATCACTCATAATCAACGTTTCAGCATCTGGCGCGACATCGCACACAGAGATACCCATATCGTTGATCATGCTGGCAACACTTTCAATCTGCTCGACCTCGATCATGTCAGGCAAATGATCATTGATTTCGGCGTAAGTCAGATAACCGCGCTCTTTTCCGAGAATAATCAGCGCCTTGAGACTACTGCGGCGCGCATCGGCATCCTCTACCGGCAAATTTGCTATCGGTCTCTCAACCTTGGCAGCCAGCTTCTTGCTTACTTTTTTCGTGCTTTTTTTAGTCGTTGCCATATTTTTTCCAATTGCGTGAGACCCTTTTCAGGTCGCAGAAAAGCGCTGCATTATACCCGAACCGATCATTTTTTATTAACCTTTGCAAAGGTTTTGACCGCCATGCATCCCGCTGCGGCAGGTTACTAAATTTCGCCAGACTACCGATCAAATAGCTCATTTATTAGCCGATACTGCGCCTCGTTGCAGCAAGCGTAAATATTGCTCGCGCTCGTGACTACTCATACTCGATGGCCCGCCCTGTACTGACTCACGTTGCATGGCTTGAAATTGCTCGCGCCGCTGCCCTTCACTGAGTTTATTGAGCAAGCCCTGGAACTCCCCTTCAACGTCGAACGACTCTCCCCAAGCCAACATCTCCGCCTGTGCCGCAGCAATCGCCCGCGCATGAATCGTCCCCTGAAACATCTGTGCCAGCGCAGGAATCGTGATGGCAAAATCAGCTTCACGCAACACCGCAAGCACCGCCATCACCGCTTCGGCATCGTCGCCATCCTCCCGCCAGCCATCAGGCATTGCCCTGCCTGACTCGGGGTGAGCCAACAAACATTGCAACAACAAACGATGCACCGGAAAAGCTGCGCGCGCAGCCTTTTTTAAGGAGGGGCGCGGCGTGCGAGCAAGCGGCGCAATTTCATACAAGGCTTCCAATTCTGCCTGACTCACACCGGAAAGCGTTGCGACTTCCTTGCGCAACAACAATCCGGCAACCGGCGAAGCAATCGCGGACAACAATGGCTTTGCGCGCTGTATTAACTGGTTGCGCCCTTCCTGGGTACGCAAATCCAATCCGCCACAGATTTCGCGCAACAAATAACCCGACAAAGGCATAGCCTCCGCCACTCGCTGCTCAAAAACAGCCTTGCCAAATTCCCGCACAAAGCTATCTGGATCATGTTCGGTCGGTAAAAACAGGAAATTGATGCGCTTGCCGTCCTGCAAATAGGGCAAAGCATTTTCCAAAGCGCGCCATGCCGCTTTCTGTCCGGCTTTGTCCCCGTCAAAACAAAACACGATCTGTTCAGCCAAGCGCAGTAATTTTTGTATGTGGTGCGATGTAGTGGCCGTTCCCAATGTTGCAACGGCATATTCCACACCGTGTTGCGCCAGAGCGACCACATCCATATAACCCTCTACAACCAGCACCCGCTGACCGCCGCGTATGGATTTTTGCGCCTGAAATAGGCCATACAATTCGCGGCCTTTTTCAAACAAAGGCGTTTCTGGAGAATTGAGGTATTTCGGTTCCCCCTTATCCAGAACACGCCCGCCAAAGCCTATGACTTGACCGCGCACATTGATGATAGGGAACATGATGCGGTCACGAAATCTGTCGTAACGTTTATCGTCATCGCCGTTAATTACCAGGCCTGTTTCTTCAAGCGCCGAGTGACGGTAATCAGGGAAGGCTGCAGCCAGATTTTGCCACGCGTCCGGCGCATAGCCGATGCCAAATTTTGCCGCGATCGCACCACTTAAACCGCGATGCTCAAGATAATCAATCGCCCTGCGTGATAATTTGAGCTGCCCGCAGTAATAACGCGCGGCAACTTGCATCACTTCATATAAATCTGGCGCGACCTTATGTCGAAATTCACCCGCAGCGGCGTGCTCATGTGGAACGTCCATCCCCACACTTTGCGCCAACTCTTCCACCGCCTCGACAAAACCCAAACCGAGATGTTCCATAACAAAACCGATCGCCGTGCCATGTACGCCGCAGCCGAAGCAATGGTAGAACTGCTTGGTCTGACTGACAGTAAATGAAGGAGATTTTTCGTTATGAAAAGGACAGCAGGCAACAAAATTCGCACCTGCTTTTTTCAGAGGCACATAGTGCTCAACAACGTCCACAATATCCAGACGGTTAAGCAGATCCTGAATGAAACTTTTTGGAATCATGTCAGCTTGCTACCAGGGTAAAAATCGTTGCCGGAATGCCTTGTGACATGCCCGGCAAGAAAGCCGCCCGGATCAACAAGCAAGCAATTTGAACCGGAACAATAAGAAAGCTATTGGGATAAGCGGGTTTTAATCAGCGCCGAAACTTTGCCCATCTCCGCACGACCAGCCAGTCTGGATTTGAGCAGGCCCATTACCTTGCCCATATCTTGCGGACCCACCGCACCAACCGCCGCAATGGCTTCGAGTACGGCAGAACTGACCTCGGCATCACTAAGCTGCTGCGGCATATAGCCTGCCAGCACGCTCATTTCGGCTTTTTCTACCTCTACCAAATCCTGACGACCCGCCGCTTCATACTGACCGATGGAATCACGGCGCTGCTTATTCATCTTTTCGATGATAGCTACAACATCCGCATCCGTCAGTTCGACACGCTCGTCCACCTCGCGCTGCTTGATAGCCGCGAGTAACAGACGAATCGCCGACAATCTCGCCACATCTTTGGCGCGCATTGCAGCTTTCATATCATCGGTGATTTGTTTTTTCAGACTCATATATTTTCCAATCAACGACACACCAAACGATGTGCATCAATCAGATTCGGTCTTAGTAAAGCTTGGGGGGCAGTGTCTGACTGCGCAGACGCTTGTAGTGACGCTTAACAGCAGCGGCCAGCTTACGTTTACGTTCAGCAGTGGGCTTCTCGTAAAATTCGCGTGCACGCAAATCGGTCAACAGACCAGTTTTTTCCACAGAACGCTTGAAACGACGCATTGCAACTTCAAACGGCTCATTCTCTTTAACACGTACGGTTGTCATCTACAAACTACCTTTAACCTAAAAATTGAGGGCGCGATTCTAGCAAACCCGCCCAAGTACCACAACTTATATTTTGCATATTGTTAGTCTGTTGCCCGTTAAATTCACACACCTTCTGACACGATTATCGGTTTTTAATTAAAAAACAATATGTTGTGTGATTATTGTTGCGCAATCCGCAGGGGGGCTTTCATTCAGAAACAGGCGATTTATCGCCTTAATGTTACGTGGGAATGCCCCTGCGGCATTGCCCGCCACGTTGAGAGACCCCGACCTACATTGGATTCCGTCTTGTCCGACTCAGGGAACTACTGATTTATTCGTCATTCCGATGCAATATGCAATACAACTTATTGATTAAGATAGGTTTTATCTATTGCGAAAACGAAAAACCGGATAAATAAGCACTTCCGTAGCGCCCGGCAATATCCGGTTTATCACCCCTAAAAATATTCTCCAGATAATAAAACCACCCTGTTATAACAGTGAGGGATATTGTATAAACGCCTCGGGTTCAGCGCTATTGCACCTTGATTTTGGCAAATTTCCGCTTACCGACCTGAGCCACGACCACCCTGCCTGCCTCAACCACATCAGCCTTATCGTTGACACGCTCACCATCCAGCTTTACCGCACCTTGCCCAATCATGCGCACCGCTTCCGATGTACTGCTCACCAAATCGGCTTGCTTTAGCAACTGTGGCACAGCAATTCTGCCGCCCGCCGAAGCAACAGTGACCTCGGGCATATCATCGGGCAGCACACCGCGACGGAAGCGCGCCTCAAATTCAGCGAGAGCCGCTTCGGCATCTCGGCTTGAATGGAAGCGCGTAACCATCTCCTGCGCCATCAGCACCTTGATGTCGCGTGGATTGCGCCCACCATTGACCGCTTCGCGCCACACGGCAATTTCATGCATGCTGCGGAAAGACAGCAATTCCAGATAACGCCACATCAACACATCAGAAATGGACATCAGCTTGCCAAACATATCTTGCGGGGTATCGGTGATGCCAACGTAGTTACCCATGGACTTGGACATTTTGTTCACGCCATCCAACCCTTCCAGCAACGGCATGGTCAAAATGCACTGAGTAGGCTGACCATAATGCCTTTGCAGCTCGCGCCCCATCAACAGATTAAATTTCTGGTCTGTTCCGCCCAATTCCAAATCCGCTTTTAATGCAACAGAATCATAACCTTGCACCAGGGGATAAATAAACTCGTGTATGGCAATCGGCTGATTACTCTTGTAACGCTTGGAAAAATCATCGCGTTCCAACATCTGCGCGACGGTATGCGTTGCTGCCAGTTTGATCAAATCAACCGCACTGAATTTATCCATCCAGGTCGAATTGAACACAATCTCGGTTTTTTCGGGATCCAGCACCTTAAAAACCTGCTCGCGATAGGATTGAGCATTCTCGACAACCTGCTCGCGTGTCAACGGCGGGCGAGTCGCATTTTTACCGGTCGGATCGCCAATCATCCCGGTAAAATCACCAATCAGAAACAAGGCATGATGCCCAAGATCCTGCAACTGGCGCATCTTGTTGAGTAAAACCGTATGACCCAGATGCAAATCCGGTGCAGTCGGGTCAAATCCCGCCTTGATGCGTAACGGGCGACCCAATGCCAACTTCTGCTTTAACTCTACCTCTATCAGCAACTCATCTGCGCCGCGCTTGATTAAATCCAGCGATTCTTTTTGTGTCATTTCATTCATAATTTTTTAAATCCGACTCAGGAAATTTACCACCGTTCATCCTTGCTCCCCTACCGCTTGTCGGGTAGGATGCTCCATTCAATTTTTTACCCCTCCTATTGTCAGTTTGACTTTGATGAGAGGGCTGTTTCTGTTAAAGTCCGCCCCAATTCAAAAGCAGCACGCTTTATTAGATTAGCTACGCCACCACACAGATTCGGAGACGCGAATGTTAACGCAAAATATGATTAACCAAGAGCGCAAAAACAAATTACGCTGGTTTGTCACCATTTCCACCCTCCCGTTACTCGGTGTGGTAACAGCCTTCGGTCTTGTTCCAACCAGCGACCTGGGTCTGAATACCGGCAAAATCTCCATCGAAGAAGTCGCTTTACCAGGCAACCTTGCTGCCCAAACAGCTTCCACAACATTTTGGCGCACTGAACGCACCCAAGCCGGCGATACGGTAGCCGACTTGATGCAAAGACTCAACATCAAAGATGCTGCCGCCAGTGACTATCTGCGCAACAACACAGATTCAAAATCTTTCCGCAAGCTGCCATCCGGTCAGGAAGTGCAAGCCGAGATAGATGCAACGGGAGCGTTGGTTTCCCTGCGCTATCTGGGCAATCAAGGCTCGCAAATCATCATCAAAAAACAGCGTGATCAGTTCACCACTGAAACCGTCGCCGCACAACTGGAAAAACGCCTGTTTGTGCGTACCGGTAAAATCAAGACCAACTTGTACGAAGCGACCGATGCCGCAGGAATGCCTGAATCTGCGGCCAATCAATTGACTGAAATTTTCAACGGCGATATAGATTTTCACCATGACCTGACACGCGGCGATAAATTTACCGCCGTATATGAAATGACTTACAGCAACGGCGCGCTGGTCAGCGCAGGCAAAATTCAGGCTGCCGAATTCATCAATCAGGGCCATGTTTACCGTGCCGTGCTTTTCTCAGCCGATGGCAAACACAGCGACTATTACACCCCTGAAGGAAATAGTCTCAAGAAAGCATTTTTGCGTTCGCCTGTCGCTTTCTCGCGTGTCAGCTCAGGCTTTACCACCGCACGCTTTCACCCGGTGCTGAACCAATGGCGCGCGCACAAGGGCACCGATTTTGCTGCCGCGATGGGTACGCCCATCAAAGCAACCGCGAATGGTGTCGTGGCCTTCGCCGGCAGCCAAAATGGCTATGGCAAGCTCATCGTACTGAAGCACTCCAATAGCGTTTCGACCGCATATGGTCACATGTCACGCTTCGCCAAAGACATGCGCAATGGAAAACGCGTTGCGCAGGGCGATGT
>Ga0100401_1002239_pt1 | contig 15358 bp, 10 predicted proteins | sample CryGeymeta201525_FD_80421 | JGI IMG/M metagenome (GOLD analysis project Ga0100401, IMG submission 80421) | Groundwater microbial communities from Crystal Geyser aquifers in Utah, USA - Crystal Geyser metaG 2015-25 | ecosystem: Environmental > Aquatic > Deep subsurface > Groundwater | place: USA... | reverse complement strand
AGCCGGGCACAAGCCAGGAATATATAGTCATGCTAACGGCTATAAATTGGATTTGCGGCCAAATTCAGCGTTGAATAAATATATCCAAGATAAGTTCAGATACGTTGGTTTAACAAACAATGGCGAAAGACAATATCGCGATACCGCGCCAAATGGGGGTTTTTATGTTCGTGAAGGCGATCATTGGGATGTAAAATTTGAAAAATGAAGCATGTTTATAGTATAATCTAACCATGAAAAATTTATTGATTTTTGGGTTATTTATTGGTATAGTGGTTATTGGCGCATCTGGCGCAATGGCGCAAACTATTACGATTCCCAATCCTTTGGGAAGCGGCGGCAAAGACATCCCCACTTTGCTTTACACAATCGCCACCTGGCTTTTGGGGATCGGATCAACTATTGCGGTTATAATTGTCATTTGGGCGGCGTTTCTTTTTATGACTTCCGGCGGTAATCAACAGAGGGTGACGATGGCGCGAAAAACCTTATTGTATGCTATAATCGGATTGACGGTTTTGCTTTTAGCCAAAGGGGTTACGAGTCTTATCCAAAATTTCTTAAGCGGCAAATTTTAAAAATTAAAATTAATAATTAAATTATGAGAAAAAATATTTTAAAAAAGGTGAGCATCGGAATGACGCTGGGAATAGTGCTTCTTCCGTTTTTAGTGTTGGCAGTGGCTCCACCAGCAGTAGAGCCGATTATTGAAAGTCCAACCCAGGTTTCTGACTTGATCAACAGAATACTGAACTGGGTTGCGAATATTGTGATGGTAATTGCTGTGATTATGCTGTTTTGGGCGGCAATTTTGTTCCTTGTCGCCGGAGCCAGCGAGACAGCGCACACCAAAGCCAAGAATGTTCTGATTTACGCTATTGTCGGTATTGCTGTCGCCCTTTTGGCTTATTCAGTTCCATACTTTTTAGGAGCCGTTCTCACGAGACAATTTTAAGCGGAAGTAACAACTAAAACATCCCGCTTGTTTTAGGCAGGCGGGATGTTTGGGCAGGTGGCGAAATTGGTATACGCACTAGCTTTAGGAGCTAACGCCGTAAGGCATGAGGGTTCGACTCCCTCCCTGCCCACAAAGTTATTCTTCGTGGTGTTTTATTTCAATTCTTTTTGTCTTTATTTTTTCCGATTTTGGCAGTTTTATCGTCAGTACTCCGTTTTTTAAAGTGGCAAGCGATTTATCGGTTTGCACGTCAACGGGCAGGATTATTGAACGCGAAAAAGATCCCCAATAACATTCCTGATAAAAATAATCATCTTTGCCCAGCTCTTCATCGGCTTCTCTCCGGCCGCGAATTGTCACCATATCATTGGTGATGGCAATGTCCAGATTCTCCGGTTTAACCCCTGCGATTGTTGATTTAATAACGATATCGGCCGGTGTTTGGTAAACGTCAATAGAAAGTTGCCCTTCGGTCTCGCTCGGCGTCCAATCAATATTTTTTGATTCTTCTTCTGTTATTTTTGGGTTTGGCATAATTTTATTTTTATCCTGCCCCCGGCTTATGGGGCCGGTTAATTTTTCTAAAAAAGACATAATACTAATTACTAATTATTTACGAATTTACGAATTTATTCGTATATTTATACTGATTCGTAATTCGTATTATTGATTATATTTTATTCTCCGCTACCGTGTCAATTGCGGCTTGTTGATAAGTTTTGTAATGTTTTAAGCGGTTAAACAAAAAGATTACTAAAACCGCGGCCGCTCCGAGGATAACGCCGGTTAAAATTAAAGGAATATATTCGTTATTTTTAGCTATCAGGAAGTTGTATGTTCCATGGAGAAATGTAGCTAAAAACAACCCCCAGATAATCAGGCGGGCGTCTCTTTTTATAAAATAAAATTTAGCAAAATAATATCCGGAAATTCCGGAGGCCAAACCGTGCAAAGCCACGGCGCTTATAAATCTCATTGATATAAAATTAAAGGCAGCGTCAAAATATCCCGGAGCGCCGATCGGAACGAAGGAAAAAATAGCAAAGACATTTTCAATGGCCGCGAAACCTAAGGCCGCGACAATTACATAAACCATGCCGTCAACCGGCTCGTCAAGAACCGGGTTTTTGTTTAAAGCCAGGTGAACCACGCCGTATTTTGCCGCCTCTTCAACTAATGGCGCGATGATAAATATTAACAGCCCGCTTTCCAAAGGAATGGCGATAAAAAAATTAAAAATTTTGCCTAAGACCATCTCTAAAGAAATAACAAGAGGCGCCAAAGCGACTCCCATAAGGAAAATAATAAAAAGCCAAAGGCGCGGCTCCGGATGGGGGTCTTCTTTTAGATAAAAAAACAGCCAAGTCAAGCTCGGTAAAACCGCAAGGATTAATACTGGTATTAAAGAATGATATTGCGAGAACATTTTATTTAGGCCAATTTTCTATCATTATCAGGTTTTTATTATTGAAAGCCGACCAGATTTCTTCAGTTATAAACGGAAGAAATGGATGCAGAAGTTTCAACAGATTTAGATGCACATAAAGAAGGACATTTTGGGTTTGAACTTTTAGTTTCTCATTGGCCAATTGCTCTTTTGCCGTTTCTATGTAGATGTCAGCATATTGGCGCCAGAAAAAATTGTAAAGACGATGGAGGGCTTTTCCAAATTCATATTTTTCTATAAATCTTCCGACATCTTTTTGTAATTTTTTAAGCCCCAAAAGTATTTTCTTGTCGGCGGGTGTTAGATTTTCAATTTTCAACCTCCCTTTTGTCCCCTCCTTGATAAGGAGGGGATGGGGGTGGTTTTTGATATTCAATTTTACATTCGTGTTTTGTATTACAAAACGGCTGGCGTTCCAAATTTTATTGCAGAATTTTTTGCCGGCCAAAATGTTATCTTCTCCAAAACGCATGTCCTGAGTCTCAGAAATTTGCCAAGTCAAGCCAAAACGCGTGGCGTCAGCACCATATTTTTCCACTGATTCCAGCGGATCGATTCCCGTGCCCAAAGATTTAGACATGCGCTGACCCTCTTTGGTAATAACGGTGGCGTGAATGATCACATCTTTGAATGGCGGCTTTTTGGTTAGCGCCACTCCGGAATAAACCATGCGCGCTACCCATAAATTTATAATATCGCGAGCCGTGCTTAAAACATCCGTCGGATAATAAGTCGCCAGGTCTTTTGTCTTTTTGGGCCAGCCCAGAACCGCAAAAGGCCAGAGGGCGGAGGAAAACCAGGTATCAAAAACATCCTCCGACTGTTTCATCGCACATTCGTGGCAATAGGGACATTCTTTCGGTTTCTGTATTGAAATTATAAAGTTTTCATCATGATTTTTTAGTCTTGAATTATAGGTGTCGGACACCCCCTCATTGGGTGTCCGACACCTATAATTGTTTTGATTTTTGATTTTTTCCTGTTTATTTTGGCAAAACCAGACTGGAAATCGGTGTCCCCACCAGATTTGGCGAGAGATGCACCAATCATGGGCATTTTTCAGCCAGTCCAAATAAATCTTTCCCCAGCGTTTGGGATGAAATTTAATTTTGCTGTTTTTTACCGGCGACATGGCGAGATTCGCCAATTTCTCCATTCTTACGAACCATTGCTTGGAAAGAATCAGTTCAACTGTTGAGCCGCAACGGTAACACTTGGGAACCGAATGAGTATAGCCCTCTATTTTTTCTATTAAATTTAGCGCACTCAAATCCTCCACGATTTTTTTTCGCGCTTCTTCAATTTTCATATCTCGGTAAATCTCGGGCGCGTTGGCGTTTAAGCGACGGCGCTCGTCAATCACCGAGATGATTGGCAGATTATGATTCTGTCCAATTTGCCAATCAACCAAGCTGTGCGCTGGCGTTACTTTTACCGCGCCGGTGCCAAAATTAATGTCAATTGCCCTGTCGATAATTATTGGGATTGTCCTATTTGCAAGAGGCAACATAACCGTCTGGCCGATCATTTTTTTATAGCGTTCGTCCTTTGGGTTCACTGCCACGGCTGTATCCCCAAGCATTGTTTCCGGCCGCGTGGTCGCCACTACTATAAATTTATCATCATGATTCACAATCGGATATTTCAAATACCACAGGTAAGTTTTTTCTTCTTTATGTTCAAGCTCCAAATCAGATAAACTTGTCTGGCATCTCGGGCACCAATTCACCACGCGCTCTCCTCTGTAAATCCAACCTTGGTTGTAATATTGAACAAACGCCTCAAGTACCGCGGCGCTGTAATCTTTGTCCATAGTAAATCTTGTGCGTGACCAATCGCAGGAAGCGCCCAGCCGCTTTAATTGATCCAAAATTTTGTTGCCGTATTCATTTTTCCATTCCCAAATCTCTTTCACAAACTCTTCCCGGCCCAAATCAAAGCGAGATTTGCCTTCTTTTTTTAATTTCTTTTCCACCACGCTTTGCGTCGCAATGCCCGCGTGTTCAGTACCCGGCACCCAAAGAGTTTTAAAACCCGCCATTCTTTTGAAGCGAATCAAAATATCCTGAATAACAACATTCAGCGCATGACCCATGTGCAAAGAGCCCGTCACGTTGGGCGGCGGAATAGTAATAGTAAATTGTTTTTGGGCGTTTTTAAGGTTATCGGGGTTTAGAAAGCCCGATTTTTCCCAGAGCTTATAGATGCGATTTTCAACGAGTTTTGGGTTGTAAGGAGAATCAAATTTCATACCCAGTCTATCAACTTGGCTAACGCAAAATAGCGAGCCAAAATGGTTCTAATTTTAGTTTATAAATTCTATTTAGCATTGATTTTATTTATTGAGAAATAATTATTTTGCACGCGAGCTATAGCCAAGTTGTATATCTGGGTCATAGTTTAAGATTAGCATTTGCTTCTATTTTTTTCCAGGAATTTTTCGCCAAATAATTTCCGCCAGAGGCGGATCCGCCTATGGCGGAAAAGTAGCCGGCGACGGCGATCATTGCGGCGTTGTCGGTGGCGTAGGAAATATCAGGCATTAAAAAAGGAATTTTGTAAGATTTAAATTCTTTGGACATTTTTTCTCTTAATGCTTTATTTGCCGAAACGCCGCCGGTAATCATTACAGTTTTTGGTTTTAGATTTTTAATGGCTTTTACAGTTTTGGCTGTTAAAACGTCAACTATGGCATTTTGAACTTCAGCAGCAATCGCCGGTATGATTTTTTTGGCCGGGTATTTTTTTATTAAATCATTATATAAATAAAGAACTGCTGTCTTTAGCCCTGAAAAAGAGAAATTATAATCTTTTGAATTAATCATCGGCCGTGGCAGTTTGACTTGGTATTTAGTATTTTTTTCGGATTTCCATCGCTCGGCTTGCCGAGCGATGGCAGGGCCGCCGGGAAATCCAAGACCCAAAAGTCGGGCAGTTTTATCAAAAGCCTCACCGGCCGCGTCATCCAAAGTTTGGCCGATAATTTTATATTTTCCGTAATTTTTCATTAATACTAATTCGGTGTGTCCTCCGGAAACAATGAGTATCAAAGCGGGGAACTGAATTTTTTTCGGATTTCGGATTTCGGATTTCGGATTTTCTCGAATTGGTTTTAACCAATTCGAGTAGATGTGTCCCTCAATATGATTTACTCCAATTATAGGTGTCCGACACCTATACGCCAGAGCGCGGGCGATATTGATGCCAATCAAAAGTGACGGCATCAAGCCGGGGCCTCGTGTTACGGCGATTAAATCGATTTTGTCGAGTTTAATTTTTGCAACGCGAAGAGCTTCTTTAATTGTCGGGATAATTTTTTCCAAATGAGCGCGGGAAGCGAGATTCGGCACAATTCCTCCGAATTTTTTATGAATAGCCACTTGCGAATACGAAGTGTTTGATAAAACCGAAAAGAACGGCTTATTAAAACCGTCCTTAGCTTCAATTACGGCCGCTGCCGTATCATCACACGAAGTTTCAATTCCTAAAATATACATGTAGCCCTAGGGGGAATCGGACCCCCGTTACCAGGATGAAAACCTGATGTCCTAACCACTAGACGATAGGGCCATATTTATTTTTCAAATAGTTTCTTAAACAACTCTTCTTTTTTACTACTATTGCGTTTCAGCTCTATTTCTCTTTTTAACGCGGTTGTCTTGTCGTTATATGCCTCATAGTATACCAAATTATAAGGTCTCCTAGCTTGCGTTGATTTTACTTTTCCCGTGTTATGTTCTGAAAATCTTTTTCTTAAATCAGCGCAAGAACCGATATATTTCCAGTCTTGTTTTTGACTTTTTAGTACATAAACGTAGAACATATTTAGAAGATATTGCCAGGATGTCACCCTTCGGGTGATCACCCGTTAGGGTGAAAAACCTGTTCATTTTAATACTAGACGATAGGGCCGTAACTTGTTTATTTTATTCAATTTTTGAACTTTTGGCAACTTTTGTGTTATAACAAATGATAACTAATTATGGAAAAAAACTTTTATTTAAATATCGGGCGAGCTTCCGAAATTGCCGACAAAAAAGAGCAGCGATTTTATCGTTTTTTAGAAATTTTACCCGGATTATTATCCTGGTTTACGCTTTTTTTAATTATTTTATTTTCATGGCTGCTTCCTTTCTGGATAGCTATTTTTATTATCACTTTTGACGTCTATTGGTTTTTTAAAACGATATTTTTGTCACTTCATATGCGTTCGGCTTTTAAGAAAATGAAGGCTAATTTGAAAAAGAATTGGCTGAACGAAATGGACAAGATTGTAATCGGTTCGGAAATCTTAAAAGGAACAGAATGGCGCGACGTGTATCATTTAGTGATTCTTCCAATGTATCAGGAATCGCTTGAAGTGGTCAGGGCCGGATTTTTGAGTCTAGAAAAAGCCAATTATCCGTCGGACAAGATAATCGTGGTTTTATCGATTGAAGAAAGAGGCGGCTCAGCGGCTTTTGGCGTAGCGAAAGAAATTGAAAAAGAATTCGGAGAAAAGTTTTTTAAGTTTTTATTGACAAAACATCGGGTTGACATTCCGGGCGAAATTATCGGCAAGGGAGCGAACGATGTTTGGGCGATAAAAGAAGCGAAAAGCAAAATAATTGACGCGTTTCAAATTCCGTATGAACGGATTATAGTTTCCTGTTTTGACGTTGACACCATTGTTCACCCTGATTTTTTTGGCTGTTTAACATGTAGTTATTTAACGGCAAAAAAACCGCTTCGCTCGTCGTTTCAACCCATTCCGCTTTTCATAAATAACATCTGGCACACACCGGCTTTTGCCAGAGTTTTCGCCTTTTCCACGACTTTTTGGCAGATGATTCAGCAATCGCGCCCCGAACGGCTCATAACTTTTTCTTCACAATCAATCGGTTTTAAGCCGTTGGCTGACATCGGATTCTGGCAGTCAAATGTGGTGAGCGAAGATTCAAGAATTTTCTGGCAATGCCTTTTAAATTTTGATGGAGACTGGCAGACCATCCCTCTCTTTTTTCCGGTTTATATGGACGCCAATGTTGCCGACACTTTCTGGCAAACCATGAAAAATCAATATAAACAAATTCGGCGCTGGGCTTATGGCGTTGAAAACAATGCTTATTTTTTGTATGGATTTTCAAAAAATAAAAAAATCAGCAAAAATAAAAGATGGCGTCTTGGTTTTATCATGATTGAAGGCGCCCATTCGTTGGCCACCAACGCTTTGATTATTTTTCTATTGGGGTGGCTGCCGACTATGATTGGCCGTGGCCAATTTTCGGAAACTCTTCTTTCTTATAATTTGCCGTACATTACCCGTTTAATTATGACAATGGCTATGGTCGGGTTAGTTTTTACCGCCATTATCGCGACAAATCTTCTGCCGCCTCGCCCGCTTTATTATAGCCGTTTCAAGTATATCTGGATGGTTTTACAATGGCTGTTATTTCCGATTAATATGATTCTTTTCGGCTCCATTCCGGCTCTTGACGCTCAAACACGGCTGGCACTTGGAAGATATCTCGGCTTTTGGCATACGCCAAAGGCGAGAAAATAATTATTCAAAATGAACACGGTTTTTGAATTCAGCGACTTTGTTAGCGAGAAGTGGATAATTTTTTAAGCTCAAATCTTCGGCTAATATTTTTTTTGCCGCTTCGCGGGTTTCTTCAACAAGTTGCGCGTTGGACAAAGAGGCGATTGCCAAATCCGGAAGTCCCGATTGCCGGACGCCGGTAAAATCGCCGGGGCCTCTGATTTCTAAATCGCGTTCGGCCAAATCAAAACCGCTTTGAGCCGATTCAATGGCTTTTAAACGTTCGGCAGTTTTATTTGAAGCCGAATCGGTTAAAAGAAAACAATAAGATTGATGATTGCTTCGCCCCACTCGACCCCTGAATTGGTAGAGCGAAGCCAAGCCAAACCTGTCAGCTCCTTCAATCACCATTACCGTGGCATTGGGGATGTCAACGCCCACTTCAACCACTGAAGTGGTTACTAAAATATTCAGATTTTTATTTAAAAATTCGGACATTATTCTTTCTTTTTCTTTAGGCCGGAGCCGGCCGTGCAGCAGTCCGATTTTTAGCTCGGGGAAAACCTTTTCTTGTAATCTTTCATACTCTTTTTTCACGGCTTTGGCGAATAATTTTTCCGATTCTTCAATAAGCGGGCAAACCACAAAGGCCTGCCGGCCTTTTTTGATTTCGCTTTTTATAAATTCATACGTCCAATCCCGTTTAGACGGAGTCACGATTTTAGTTATGATATTTTTTCGGCCTTTTGGCATTTCTTTTATCAAAGACAGGTCAAGATCGCCCCAAATGGTTAAACCCAGCGTTCTTGGAATCGGGGTTGCCGACATTGAGAGCAAATGAGGAACCAGTGACATGTGATCAGTGACATGTGATGTGGATCCTTCTTCTTGTCGCTTGTCGCCTGTTACATGTCGCATCAGCGCCGCTCGCTGGTTAACGCCGAAACGGTGCTGTTCATCAATAATGACGAGCGCCAGATTTTTAAATTCTACATTTTTTTGGATTAAAGAGTGAGTGCCGATGATGATTTTTATTTCTCCACTGCTAACTTTTTTTACAAAATCGCTTTTTTTAATTTTTTCTTTGCTTATTCTGGCCTCGCTTGAGGTTAATAGGCCAACTGATATTTTGAATTTTTGGAGGAGAGGAGAAATTTTTTCATAATGCTGACGACTCAAAATTTCTGTCGGCGCCATAAAAGCCGCTTGATAGCCGTTTAAGGCGGCGAGGTGAGCTGCCATAGCGGCAACGATGGTTTTACCGCTGCCGACATCGCCTTCCAAAAGGCGATTCATCGGCTGGTTTTTTCCTATATCCTGAATTATTTGCCAGGCGGTTTTTTTTTGGCTATCGGTTAATTTGAAGGGCAATCCGTTAACAAATTTTTTGGTCATTTTCTCGTCAAATTTTAACACCGGCGCTGTTTGTTTTTGAAGTTTTAGGCGCTCAAGTCCCATAAAAAGCTGTAAAATAAAAAGTTCTTCAAAAGCAAAACGCCTTCGGGCCATCTCGGCTTTCTCAAGGGTTTCGGGAAAATGAATTTGGGACAAGGCGTATTCCAAATTCGGTAAGCGATGAGTTTTTTTTAGTTCGTTTGGCAAAATATCAGGGACTTGATTTACAAAACGAAGCAGGGACTTGATGCCCAATCTTAACCAGCGGGAAGTGAGACCGAAAGTTTCAGGATAAATCGGCACTAGCCGGCCGGTATGAAGCGATTCTTTTTTGTCGTTCCGCCAGCTGGCGGATTCACCGTAGCTTGTGATTTCATAGGCCGGATTGGAGAAACAAACCTTTTTTTTGTTTAAAACAACTCTGCCGGAAAGATTAAGCCGGCGGCCCGGCTTGAACTGGCTTAAAAGATAGGGCTGGTTAAACCAAACGGATTTAATCGCGCCGCTGTTATCTTCAATAATTATTTCAGTTAGAACCATCCGCCTTTTGAAAATCCGAATGTTTTTGGCATTTAAAATTGTTCCGTGAGCCGTGGCTTGGGAATCCGGCTTTAAATCGGCAATCGGTGTAAAATTTGAAAAATCCTCATAGCGAAAAGGGAAATGATAAAGCAAATCGCGGGCAGTTTTTATTTTGAGCTTAGCCAGTTTTTTAACTGCCGCCGGCCCGAAATATTTTATGTTTTGAATTGAAGCGTCAAGAATATTCATATAGCGTCCCCGACAGGAATTGAACCTGTAGTCTCTTCCTCCGCAGGGAAGCGCTCTATCCGTTGAGCTACGGGGACATTGTCCCCCTTCGGGGGATCCGCCTTTGGCGGAAACGACGAGGGGATTTTTGGCCTATATCATACCTTAAAAAAACTTTTTTCTCAATAAATCTATCAACGATTCCTGTTCTTCGCTTTCCGGCAGGTATTTGTTCAAAAACTTTCTTATTTTTTGTTCGTCATCATTATGAAAGGGTACTATTAGAAGAGGCGCTAAACGCCGTTTGTGCCGCAAAGCAATTTCTCTATTGTAGGCGGGCCGCCCAGCCGAGCTGGACGAACCTCGCTCAATTTGTTGCTCAAATTGAGCGGGAAAAATCCAAAAAGATTCAAAATTTTCATAGGGATAGAATTTTTGTTCAATATATAGTCCGTTATTATTTAAACGGAAATTAATAAGCTCCGGCTTTTTGTTTTTGCCGCCATAAATAATGAATATTGCCAAAACTATAATAATGGTTAAGAGATAATTTTTCAGTAAAACAGAAAAAACAATAAGCGCGAACGCCAAAATTCCGAGCGCCCAAAACCACTCGGTGGTTTTGAGCGTAAAATCCGGTTCCTCAATTCTCCAATTTATTTCATCAAAATCAGCGCTTGTTTCCGAAGCATTGTTTTCTGTTCGCACTTTAATTTTTACAGTTTCGTTTGCCATTTTTAAATTCTTAGCGGTGTGTGTCGCTCTAGAACCTTACTTATACAAGCATTGTAGGGCTTTTCAGGCGATTTTTCCAGAGGGCAATTTGAGGTGTCTCGGTCGGGGCATTTATTCGGGAAATGAGACAAATGAGACACGGAATAGGCGGGTTTGGGCCGTGTAACATTCTAAGAGGTTATTTTCCCATTCTCGATATCAAAATGCTTAAATCGGTCAGACTGACTTTGCCGTCGTTGTTCAAATCGTATCGCGGCGCGGTGGTAGATCCGAAGTTATAAATCAAAATGCTTAAATCGGTTAAGCCGATTTTGTTATCATTATTAAAATCATAAGTCGCGGGCTTGTTATCAATAACCGAATAGATGACACCCTTCTTATTCCCGGTAATATTAGTGCCCTCGCCGTCGCTGGCTAATATCTCGGCATTGGTAAAATCTATTTTCGCTTCGCCGGTTTTCTTGGATTTAAAAATTATCGTTAAGATTTTGCCATTGCCAAAAATCCGTTTTGGCCGTCGTGCAAAACACCGGCAAATCTGATTGTTCCGGAGGCGTTATCAAAAGACGGTTCCTCAATCCAGAAATTAAGAATGGAATCGTTTTTGGAAATATCAACCGCTTCCAAGCTGTCTGCGGGATAACTGATTGAAGCCTCAACAGCATTAATGGGATTTTGAGTGTTGACACCGACAATGGTCTCAAAATTCTGGCCGACCAAAGCGGTTGTATTGTCTTTCGGCAGTAATAATATGTCGGCTTTTTGATTTTCCGGAGGATTTAATACGCCGATAAGCCCGACAAAAATCAGAGCCGACAAACCGGCAATCAGCGTGTATTTCTTGTATCTTCCCGGAGGCGTTTCGGTGTGATAACTGACTAGAATAATGCCTATTAGGATTAATAGCTGGGCAATGGTAACGCAAAGCAGATTCAAAAAATCATCGATCAAGTAGCTGAAGAAATAGAAAAGTCCGCCGCACTTCACTTGAAAGAATATGATCAAGCTATTACAACCTCTCTCGAAGCCGCGGCAAAAGTGGTAAAAACAGAACTTGTATTGCCTTTTGTTAGCAACCTTGAAAAGCCGTTGGAAAATTTGAACTTAGGCGATGAAAACAATATCTACCTCATGGAGGAAGAATTGACCGCCGTTCTTGTTAATTTGCTGGAAAATAAAATTTCCGAAATTTTGAAACTGATTTTGGCGAAAGCGAAAATTGATATTGTAAAGCAAGTAAAAGAAGTTTTTGAAATTAAAGATATTAAGTCAAACATCGTTTCTTTCTTCGAGAATTTCCAAGTCGGCGATCTGTTTACCGAAATGTATGAAATAGAGAGGAATAAAACAATTTTAGATAAGCAAGAATTTTATCTTTATTTTTGCGATATAACTTTCAACAACGCTAAATACCCAATTTTCTATATTCCGTTTTCTGTTAGCAAGCAGAGCGACGCACTGACTGTTGAATTTGATTCGCAAGTTTACATAAACAAAAAAGCGCTTGAATATATTACGCAAGAATACAACAAGGAGACTAATCATCACGGAAATCTACAAAAAATAACAGAACGAATAATTTATCTCGCCCAATACAAAGAAAACTTTGGAGAATTAGTTAGCGAAATAATGAGCGAAATTACTAACTTCTTTAATCTTGATAAGAAAATTGACATAACAGACGCAGAACACCAAGTCGCAAAAAGTTTTTATATACGAACATCAAATACTTGTTATGTGGCTTTGTTCGATAAGTCGGACGAAGCGTTAGTTAATGACTATGAGGAAATTCTAAAACTTCTTGAGTCTGGGGATAGCGTTTTAGCGGGCGCGTTCAATAAACTTATTGATGATTTCATTCATAAAGAACCTAAACGTTTTGACGCCGATGTGCAGTCCGAATGGAGCGATATGGAGACAAGCGAACGCCTTGTTTTCAATAGCCCGATTCCTCTCAATAGCGAACAATTACGAATTTTATCAGCAATTAGAAAAGATGGGTGTAATTACATCACCGTAGAGGGACCTCCGGGGACGGGGAAAAGTCATATAATCACCGCTATTGCATTTGATCATATTCTAAAAGATAAATCTGTTTTGATTCTTTCGGACAAGAAAGAAGCGCTTGATGTTGTTGAGGACAAGATAACCGAGACGCTAAATAAAGTGCGACATGATAAAAATTTTCAAAATCCAATTTTAAGATTGGGGAGATCGGGCAACAATTATAAAGATATTCTATCAACTCCGTCAATCAGAGCGATCAAGACAAATTTTATAGCCATGGAGAGGGATCAGGACGCCCTTAAAGCGGATATTGAAAAAGTAGGAAACACCCTCAAAGAAGATTTAGAGGCGGAAATTTTAGCGTATGGAGAAATTGATCTCAAGGAAATTCACGAATTGATTGACCTTGAAACTTATTTTGAAGAAAAGGGCTTCCCGCTTGATATTGATGAGGCGATAAAAAATTCTGAATCCGCAAGCGAATTAGAAGAATTGCGGTCTATTCTTACAGATTTGAAAGTAAAAATTAAAGATTATGACTTTGATATTGATCCGCAATCAAAACCAGCAGAATCACTTGTCAATAATATAAAGTCGGGCATAGCACTTTTAGAGAAATTTCAAACCGATCACGATAAATATTTCCGAGTCGCAGATATTCAGAATAAGGCAATTCGTTTACACAAAGAGAAAACCGATTTTACTTTAAGCAGTGAAGCGTTTTCGGAAATTGAAAATTGTAGAAACGAACTTTCATCGCACGATGATATCTATAACTTATTTGGCATTGAGAAGCCGAAACAATTCGCAGAGGTAGATAATTTGTTAAAGGTTTTATCTTTCATAAAGGATCGTATAGAAAATCTTAATTCAAATTTTGGACCGAGATTATCAGAATTATCAATATCAGCAACTTTTTCTGATTTCAATTACAAGCAAATTCAATGGTTCATAGAACAATACGAGAGTTTGAAACTTCCCGTCCTTGGCTATTTGTTCCGTGGCAAGCAGGTTGAGGAACTAAATACAAAATTTAAAAAGACATTCAAAGCGGAGGAATTAGCCGCACCTCAAAAGCTCACCGAGAAATTGAAAGAGATCAACCTGATTGCTGAACAAATTTTTGACTATAAAAAAGGCCTTCCTGCGACTATCAAAACGATTGATTTGATCGAGTCCCTTACTACTCTTATCAAAAACAATGAGCTTCAAGAAAAATTCAAGGCCGTATTTACTTCGGCAAATAAATATCAATCTGCAATCGCCCAACTTCAAAAAACCGATTGGTATAAATCCTTCTCGCCAAAAGATATTGAGGAGTTAAGGAAACTTGAAATTGCTGGCAATGCCGTTTCTGTCTTTACGCAATATAAAACGCTTGAGGGTAAAAACCACAAGATAAGTATTGTTGGTATAGAAGATTTTCTAAACAATGACAATTTATCGGCGGAAACCGAATCCTTAAAAGAATACTCCAAATTCTTGGCGATTATAACGGATAACTTTGAAGATTTAGCTTATATTATTTCTCTACTTAATCATTATCCAAAACTCGCCAAGCAAACAAAAATAGATGAAACGAATATCCGCACCTTCGTTGATAATGAGCTTTTGAGAATAAGTGATCTTGAATATTCAAAATTTGTTAGATATTTAGGGCTTCAACATAAAACAAAAAAGGATTTCGCAGATATTCCATCACTAAATTATGCAGGACAAAAAAGAAGTATAGAGGAATTGGTGACGGCTCAAATGACTTATCTTTTGGACGGCAGATTAATTAATTTTGATACAAATAATCATGCAACAGCGATAAAGCTAAGGGACATTATCAGACAAAAAAAGATATTCCCAAGAGACGAATTTTTAAAACTAAAAGAGGCGTTTCCTTGTATTTTGGCGGGCATAAGAGATTATGCCGAATATATTCCGCTGGAGCCGGAAATATTTGATTTGGTAATTATTGACGAAGCGTCGCAGGTAAGTATTGCCCAAGCATTTCCGGCATTACTGAGAGCTAAAAAAGTTCTTGTTCTTGGAGATCAAAAGCAATTTAGTAATGTTAAGTCGGCTCAGGCTAGCACCGATACTAACAGAAAATTTTTGCAGAATCTAAAAGATGTTTTTGTTAATCATGTTTCTAATGAAGAGATTAAATTAGTAACACTTGACAAATTCAACATAAAAACATCAATTCTTGAATTTTTTGATTTCATCACCAATTACAATACTCAGCTTTTGAAATATTTTAGAGGATATGAGGAGATTATTTCTTACTCCAAAAAATATTTTTACCAAGATAGCTTACAAGTAATGAAAATAAGAGGAAAGTCGATTGATGAAGTTTTACGTTTCTCTTTTGTCAAACACGACGGCAAAAAAGAATTAATTCAAAATACCAATTCCCTTGAAGCAGAATTTATTATCTCTGAATTACAAAAGTTAAAAGAAGAAGACCGTGCTTCAAGTGTTGGGATAATCACTCCCCACACCAATCAGCAGAAAATTCTTGTAGAAATGATCAGCAAGTTGCCCGAAAAGGATT
>Ga0100401_1002213_pt1 | contig 15436 bp, 10 predicted proteins | sample CryGeymeta201525_FD_80421 | JGI IMG/M metagenome (GOLD analysis project Ga0100401, IMG submission 80421) | Groundwater microbial communities from Crystal Geyser aquifers in Utah, USA - Crystal Geyser metaG 2015-25 | ecosystem: Environmental > Aquatic > Deep subsurface > Groundwater | place: USA... | reverse complement strand
CTTGCTATCATCACTCGAAGGGTATGCAATTACCACTTTTAAAATTGAAGGTGTTGACCATGAATTTTCTACGATTAAAGGTGTTATTGAAGATGTAACCGATATTATCCTTAATCTGAAGCAGATTCGGTTTAAAAACGAAGTTGACGATTTCGACAGTGAGAAAGTTTCGATAACTATTACTGGTCAGGAAGAATTTACCGCCGGCGATATTAACAAGTTCATGACCGGTTTCAGGGTGTTGAACCCCAAACTGGTTATTTGCAGGATGGAGCCCGACGTAAAATTACAGATGGAAATCACTATCAGTAAAGGTCGCGGATATGTACCTTCGGTTGAAAATAAACCTGCAGAGGCAGAATTTGGCGTAATAGCTATTGATTCAATTTTCACCCCAATAAAATCGGTGAAATATTCTGTCGAAAATTTTCGCGTTGAACAGAAAACAGACTACGAAAAGTTGTTGATCGAAATTCATACTGATGGTTCCGTTCAACCAAAAGAAGCATTGAAAGAAGCTGCCAAAATCCTGATTTATCATTTCATGTTATTTTCCGACGAAAAGATTACCATCGATTCTGACGAAAAATTTGCAAATGAAGAATTCGACGAGGAAGTACTTCACATGCGTCAGCTCCTGAAAACCAAACTGGTTGACATGGATTTATCAGTTCGTGCATTAAATTGTTTAAAAGCCGCCGATGTTGATACATTAGGCGATTTGGTAACCTATAACCGCAACGACCTGTTAAAATTCAGAAACTTTGGTAAGAAATCGCTAACCGAGTTAGACGACCTTTTGGATAATATGGGGTTAAATTTTGGAATGGATATTTCGAAGTATAAACTGGACAAGGAGTAAGTAGTAATGAGACATAATAAAAAAGTAAATCATTTAGGCCGAAAAACTGCGCATCGGAAAGCGATGCTGGCAAACATGGCCAGTTCTCTTATGATTCACAAGAGAATTTCAACCACGCTCGCCAAAGCAAAAGCTCTACGCATGTACGTTGAACCGTTAATTACAAAAGCAAAAGACGATACAACACATTCTCGCAGGGTTGTATTCAGTTATTTGCAGGATAAAGATGCCGTATCGGAATTATTCCGTGAAATTTCTGCCAAAATAGCCGATCGCCCGGGTGGTTACACCCGAATCCTGAAAACCGGTAACCGGTTGGGGGATAACGCAGAAATGTGTATCATGGAGCTGGTTGACTATAACGAAGCGATGCTTGCAGCAAAAGAAGATGCAGGAAAGGCCAAAAAACGCCGTTCGCGTCGTGGTGGGGCTAAAAAAGATGAGGTTGCAGCGCCTGTAAAAGCAAAAGTAACTGAAACTGTAAAACCAGCCGCAGTTGCGGAAGAAGTAAAAGTTGTTGAAGATGTTGAAGAAGTGGTTGAAGCGCCTGTTGCTGAAACCGAAGAAGTAGCACCTGTTGCAGAGACAGAAGAAACTACCGAAGAAGCAAAAGCAGACGAGACTACTGAGGAGAAAAAAGAAGAATAGAACGTTCTTTAAGATAACCAAAGCCGGTCCGTTAATTAATGGATCGGCTTTTTTTTGGATTCTGCTTGTTCAGCAGGTGACTTTCCGTCACCTGCTGAATATTCCTTATTAAACCACGAATACCTGATTTTTATATTTATTCTGTTAATTTTACTTCAACTTAAATCACAAATTATCCAAAAGATTAATCAATTATGGAAAATACAAAATCATCAACTTTTTCGCGAAGAAGTTTTATTTCAACTGCTGCTTTGGCTTCAGCAGGATTGGCTTTTGCACCCCGCACTTTTGCAGCAACTAAAGGAAAACCCAATTCAAAATTTGGAGGTGTGCAAATTGGCGCCATCACTTATAGCTGGAGAAGTATGCCTTCAACAGCCGAAGATATTTTAAAATATTGTGTTGAAGCCGGAATCAGTTCTATTGAGTTGATGGGAAACGTGGCAGAAGAATTTGCCGGGATTCCGGCTGGCGCTCAACGTCCACCAAGGGATTCTCAATTATCAGATAATGAAAAGGCAGAATTTCAGAAAAAAGTGGATGCGGCCACCAAAGCGCAGCGCGATTGGCGGATTTCGGTTTCGATGGATAAATACAAAGCGTTGCGGAAAATGTACGACAAAGCCGGGGTTGGAATTCATATTGTAAAATTCGCGCCAGCCGGTTGGAGCGACGGGGAAATTGATTATGCATTTAAAGCTGCCATAGTTTTGGGCGCCAAAGGAATAACCAACGAAATAGGGGAGGAGGCTTGCCAGCGTTTGGGCAAATTTGCCGAAAAGCACGATATGTACGCCATCTACCATAACCATGGTCAACCCGGTGAACCCGGTTTTTCGTTTGATAAATTCCTGGCCTATTCACCCAAAAACATGTTGAATTTTGACTGCGGCCACTATTTTGGCGCTACCGGGAATCATCCTAACGAAATCATCCAACGCCTGCACGATCGCATTTTCAGTGTTCATTTAAAAGATAAAACCGGGAAAAAAGGCAATCCTGCCAACACCAATATGCCTTGGGGTGAAGGAGATACTCCCGTTGCGGATATTTTAAAACTGGTTCAGAAAAACAAATGGCCCATTTATTTCGACATCGAGCTAGAATATCCTGTACCGGAAAATTCGGATGCTCAGAAAGAGGTGAAAAAATGTGTTGAATATTGCAGGAAAATACTTGCTTAAAAAACCATATTTAATTTGAACCCTAAAACCGGATTACTGTTATTGTATAAATTTCAAGTTTCATCATGGTTTTAAAAAACATTTTTATTTTTTATTCCCTGACTTTGGTCTTATTTTCCTGTGAGCAAAAAGAACAGTTTCCGGTAAAGAAATCTGAAAAAGTGGCTATGGAAAATGTGGTTTTGGGTAGTTCTTTAATACAGGTTAATCAATTTTTAACTGCTGATTCTGTTCCGAAAAACAATTTTAAGAATGAATTGATCGGGTTAATTCAGTTAAAACGATGGTACGATGAACAAAATTCCGGTTTTGATTTGGAAAAGCTGGAAAGTTTGTGGAGCAATCTTCAAAATCAAAGCAGCGATTTTAATTTGAATGAATTAAAAAGCTGGCTCGAAGTTACCGGGTGTCTTTTGGAAATTACAGCAAATGAGAAGTATGCCCGGGAGTTGGAAATAATTGTTTATCAGGCCGGTTCAAAGTTTTCGGAAATTGAAGCCAGAGAAATAGAAAGCCTTTTAAACCCATTTATATTTACAAAAAATGTGGATCATATTTACGTAAATTTGTATGTGAATTCAACTGTAAAATACGAACATACCTTAAAAGGCGCTGTTGAAATTACGCAGGAAACAGATTTTCCGGAGTCGGGAAAAGTTCAAATCAAATTCAAAATGGAAAACAAGCGGTATATCGAATTGTATATCCGGATTCCTGAATGGGCTGAAGGCGCAACAGTAATTGAAAAAGGGGTTAAATATGCAGCAGTTCCCGGCAGTTATTGCCCGATTGCAAGAAAGTGGAAAGAAGGAGATTTTGCTGAAATTGCATTTCCATCTGTGAAAATACCCGCTTCAATAAAATCAAATTAATGTTTTGGCATTGCATTTAATTTTGCGAGCCCTCCCAATGAAGTTTCGCGGTACTGGCATTGCAAATCAATACCGGTTTTGTACATCGTTTCCACCACTTCATCGAAACTAATCCGGTGCCTCCCGTCCGAAATTAAAGCAAAAGTATTGTGTGCCACAGCTCTTTCGGCGGCAAAAGCATTTCGTTCGATACAAGGAATTTGAACCAGCCCCGCAACCGGGTCGCAGGTTAACCCGAGGTGATGTTCCAACCCCATTTCTGCCGAATATTCAATCTGGTAAATGGTTCCTCCCATCAATTGGGTGGCGGCTCCCGATGCCATTGCACATGCCGTTCCAACTTCACCCTGGCAGCCCACTTCAGCTCCCGAAATGGAGGCATTTCTTTTTATCAGGTTCCCGATTAAACCGGCTGTTGCCAGCGCCCGTAAAATTGCTGTTTTATCCGATTTGTAAACTTTTCGCGAATGTTCCAGAACCGCTGGCAAAACACCGCAGGCGCCGCAGGTTGGTGCTGCCACAATTTTACCGCCCGAGGCATTTTCCTCTGAAACTGCCAAAGAATATGAAAAAAGCTGCGATCGCCTTTTAAACGGGGTGGCATAATTTTTCCCCTTTAAATAAAACGACTGTGCTTTTCGGGGCAGTTTCAAAATCCCGGGTAAAACGCCATCACGGCTCAGTCCCCGCCTGATGCTGTCCTGCATCACTTCCCAAACTTCTTCCAGAAAATTCCAAATATCGCTTCCCTCAAATTCTTCAACATATTCCCAGTACTGCTTCCCGCTCTGATTGCACCAGTTCATAATTTCCTGCAGGTTTTTGTGAGGATAAATCTGAATAGTTTCGGTTTCAGTTTCGTCGTCTATGATTGTCCCGCCGCCTGCGCTGTATGCTGTCCATTCGTCCAGAATGGTGTCTTCGATATTAAAGGCTTTGAATTTTAGGGCGTTTGGATGTTTTGGGAGAAATATTTTTGGTTCCCAAATAATTTTGCACTGAAACTCTTTAAATATATCCTTAATTGCCAGGTCGGTTAAATGCCCAAGTCCGGTTGCTGCCAAGCTTCCATATAAAATAACTTCAAACCGATGGGCTTGTTTGTTTTTGTTTAAAAAACGTTCCGATGCTTTTCTCGGTCCCATGGTATGACTACTAGAAGGTCCGTGCCCAATTCTGTATAATTCTTTTATTGATTCCATAATTCAAAATGTTCCCGGCAAATAAAAGAAATCAGAATGGTAAAAAACAGGATTGCAAGGGTATATTTTGACCATTAGAAATAAAAAAATCTTTTAATGACTGACATTTGGGATTATTTATGTAATTCGTATTTTTAGCGTCAAAATAAAAAAACATGAAAAAACTGAATCTGATTTTAATTGCATTAGTAATCACGTTTGTAACGTGTACAAAACCACAACAAAAAAATATGGAAATGACTTATAATAGTAATGATTTTGAAGCTGTAATCGACGGAAAACCAACCCGTTTGTTTACCATGGAAAATAAAAATGGAATGATGGTTACTTTAACTAATTACGGAGCTAAAATTGTCTCGATTTATGCACCCGGCAGAGAAGGGCAATTTGCAGATATATTGTTGGGTTTTAAATCGATAACCGAATATCAGCAATACGGAGCCAGTCATGGTGCAGTTGTTGGCCCGTTTGCCAATCGCATTGCCAACGCCAGTTTCACAATCGACGGCGTTATTTACAACTTCCCTGTAAACAACGGTAAAAATTGTCTGCACTCGGGGCCCGACAGTTGGTACCGGAAAGTGTGGGATTTTCAGAAGGATGGAAATGTTACTGTTTTTAACCTGGAAAGTGCTGATGGAGAATTTGGTTTCCCCGGAAATAAAACTGCTAAAACCACTTATACCTTAACCGATGATAACGAGTTGAAAATTGATTACGAGATAACATCCGACAAACCATGTCATTTCAATATTACCAACCACAGTTATTTTAATTTACGCGGCGAAGGAAATGGCGATATTCTTGATCATGTGGTGGTTATCAATGCCGATAAATCGACTCCTGTAAATGCTGAAATGATTCCAACCGGCGAAATTGCGGATATTCGCGGAACGGACCTTGATTTTACCACACCCTATTCTGTTGGAGAACGAATTGATAATCAGCATCCGCAACTGGTTTTTGCTTCGGGTTACGATTTTAATTATGTCATCAACAAAAATGAGGATGAACTTGCATTTGCTGCCAGCGTTTTTGAACCCGAAAGTGGGCGTTATATGGAAGTTTTTACCACCGAACCAGGTGTTCAACTTTACACTGGCAACCATTTAAAAGGCGCCGAAATTGGGAAAGCTGGTGTGGCTTACACCAAACGAGCAGGGCTTTGTTTGGAAACCCAACATTTCCCGGATAGCCCAAATCAACAGGGTTTTCCATCAACCTTGCTGAATCCGGGCGAGACTTTGAAATCGACAACGATTTATAAGTTTTCGGCCAGGTAATTTCAATCTCATCTTATTTAACCCAAATCAATCTTTCACCCGCATAAACCTGAACATATTCAGCATCCAGTTGGGAAGCGGGTGATTTCCGCGTTTTCTGAAATCGATGTACCAGCCAAACTTTTTGAGCAGTGGTATTTTGTGGGTTTCAACAAATTCGATTAAAGTTCCTTCGGGCGCCTGAATGTACGCAAAACTTCCGGCTGCCTCGCCCATATCAAAAGTGTCCATGGCATGGGCGCTGTCAACGGTAAACGGAAACCCAAGTGATTTTACTTTTTCCCTGAAAATATCGATACCGTTAATATCGAAGCAAAGATGGATAAAACCTGGGTCGCCCCAAATACGGCCTTCGTAAATGTTGAGTGGTTCGCGGTCAAGTACCTGGACAAGTTCGATTACTGAGCGGCCAAAAAACGGACTGAAGGCGCCAATTTTTATATCGGAATGTTTCAGCAAAACCCGGCGAAATTGATGTTTGCCTCCCGCGATTCCGGCAAAATCTTCAAAAACACCGGTTTTGTCGTAAACAACTTTGTCGTATTGTAAAATATCCTGATAAACCTTCAAACTTTCTTCCATGTTTTTCACGCCGATCACAACACCCAGAATTCCTCCTGTTAGTGATTTGTCTTTGATACTGAAAACCTCTTTTTCATTTTTTATCTCCCAAAGGTTTCCGAAATTATCTTTCATGTAGAAATGCTCATTTCCAGCCGGATCCTTGTGAACAGGGCTTAAAAGATTCAATCCTGATTTGGAGAATTGATCAAATGCCGCTTTAATATTTTTGGTTTTCAATTTTCCAATGTTGATGCCCAAATCGCCCATTTGAATTTCAAACATGCATGGTTCCGGTTTTTTGCCGGTGTGCTGCCAAATCTCAAAACCACCGCCCCCCTGCATGTTTAGCGCTAATACAGCATGACGTTTCCGCGGTTTTCCTTCGGTGTGAGCCAACATTAACTCGGCAGTGGCCTCTTCTTCAAACATCCTGATATCCATTGAAAAATGTTGGCGGTACCATTTCCACGCCTCGGCCAGATTTTCAACCCCAACCCCCAATTGTTGTATCCCGTTAATTTTTGCTGACATTTTTTTCTTAAACTTTAAACTTTGAACCTGTCTGCCGACAGGCAGGCTCTAAACTACATCGGTTTTATCCTCGACGATAAATAATAGTATAATCCGGGTAAAAATCGGCGAATATGAACCATAAGTAATTCATTTCCACCAACTAATATTTCTTTTTTATCCTTTTTTAAGCCCCGGTAAATAATTTTTGCAGCCTTTTCTGCGGTAATTCCTTTATCTTGCCCTTCATCCATTTTTCCGTGTGATTTACCGTCTTTGGTAATGGCATTTACCGAAATATTGGTTTTGACACGTCCGGGAATTAAAATGGAAACCTGAATGTTGTTCATTACATTTTCGGCGCGCAGACTTTCAAAAAATCCCTGCAAAGCATGTTTTGTGGCCGAATACGATGAGCGGTACGGAAAACCAAATTTGCCCACCATGCTTGATGTTACCGCAATTTGACCGCCTCCGTTTTTAATCATTTCAGGCAAAACAGCTTTTGCAAGTGCAATCGCACCAAAAAAATTGATTTCAAAAATTTTGCGGTCAACAAACAACGGAGTTTCGCTAACCAGCGAACGCTGGCTGATTCCGGCAAACTGGTACAGGCCATCAATCCTAATGTTTTTAATCAAAACCTGTTTCGCAGCCGATTCAACTGAGTCCTGGTTACTCAAATCCATCGGAATAATCAGGGTTCTGCAATTATTCTTTTCACATATTTCAGCAACTTCGGTTAGACCAGTTTCGTTGATATCCGAAAGTATCAGCATAGTGTTTTCTTTCGAAAGTTCAAGTGCCACGGCTTTACCAATGCCCGATGAAGCGCCTGTAATCCAAACTGTTTTATTCTTAAAATCCATTTTTTTAATTGAAAAACGCACGAAGATAACAGAATGTTTTATGCTTACAAAAATACAAAACAGTGATTTGTAAAACTTTGTATTTTTTGATTTTAATAACGAGAATTTTGCTAAAAATAAAACTGAACGATTAAATTTGAACAAACTAAATCAAAATAAAATGAAAGCAATTCTTCTTCTGTCAATTATCTCCCTCACTTTTTTGCTAAATGCCCAGGAATCCTTGAAAGTACCAGATGCCCTGGTTTCCCCCAAAGTGGCTGAACAGGTAATTACGGTGGGCGGCACAAATGCACAGGTGTCCGGTTTTAATAATCAATCCATTCAGTTTGCCATCGACGCCGTGGCAAAAACCGGCGGAAGCGTAAAATTAAATCCGGGTGTTTATGAAATTAAAGCGCCGGTTCGCATGAAATCGAATGTAAAACTGATTGGCTCTGGAGTGGAAACAATCCTGAAAAGGGGAAAAGGAATTCAAACCAAATATATTATTGATGCCGATTTTGGCGAATTAAAACTAACCGTTGAAAATGCCGATGGTTTTGAAGTTGGAATGAAAGTGCAGGTTACCGACGATGAAAACAGTGGCTGCTGGAATGTGTCAACTGCTTATATTACTGATGTTTCGGACAATATTATTTATATCGATAGAGGTTTAATCCGCGATTACCGGTCTGATAAAAATGGGTTGGTTTCAAACGCTTCGTCGGTAATTGAAGCGCTCGACGTGGAGAATGTTTTGGTATCGAATTTAACTGCCGATGGAAACCGTGCTGAAAACTTTTTTGCCGATGGTTGCAACAGCGCCGGAATACTGATTTTACGGTCGAAGAAAGTAACGATTGACAATGTTCATGTAAAAGATTTTAACGGAGAGGGAATCAGTTGGCAAATCACTGAAAATGTGACCATTAAAAACAGCGAGATTTCGGGAAGCGGAAACACAGGCCTACACCCGGGAACCGGTTCTCCATTGTCAACCATCGAAAATAATGACATCCACCACAACGACCGCGACGGGCTGTTTATTTGCTGGCGGGTTTACGATAGTAGGGTTACGAAAAACAAAATGCACAACAACGGCAGGTTTGGTATTTGTACCGGGCACAAAGACACCGATGTTATTTTCAGCGAAAACCACATCTTCAATAATAAAAGCGATGGAGTAAACCTTCGTGGCGAAAGGGAACCCAATGCCCCGCATCGCAACTCGTTTGTGAAAAACATCATCGAAAATAATGTGGGATTTGGTTTTTCGGTGAATTCGCCGGCCAAAGATTTGGTGTTGAAGGAAAACGAATTTAAAAATTCAGCCAAAACCCAAAAAGCAGCCATTTATATTTACACCGGCGGTTCAACGCCAAAACTCGAATATAACCGGTTCGATAAACATGAACTGGGCGAAATGGTTTTTGAAAAGAAATAATTTGAAGATTAATCACTCAAAGAAATTTCTGTTGGCTAATTTTGTCCCAAAATCGAATAATCGAATAATTAAAGTTTAAAAATATGGCAATAGTAAAACCATTCAAAGGGCTGCGGCCAACTCGCGAAATTGTTGAAGAACTGGCATGTTTGCCTTACGATGTGATGAACTCTGAAGAGGCCGCGAAAATGGCGGATGGAAAGGAAAAATCGCTGCTGCGGATTACCAAGGCTGAAATTGAATGTCCCGGAGTGGATGACACTCATTCGGAAATTGTTTATAACCAGGCAATAGAGAATTTTAGCAAATTTCAGAAAAAAGGCTGGTTAGTGCAGGACGAAGAGGCAAAATTTTACGTTTACGCACAAACCATGAATGGCCGCACCCAATACGGAATTGTTGGGGCTGCTGCCTGTGCCGATTACCAAAACGGAATCATCAAAAAACACGAACTCACCCGTCCCGATAAAGAGGAAGACCGCATGGTACTTACCCGCTATCTCAACGCCAACATCGAACCGGTTTTCTTTGCCTACAAAGCGGTTCCCGAAATCGACAAAATTGTTGAGGCAATTGTGAAGGAAAACGTGGCGGATTATGATTTTACCGCCGAAGATGGTTTCGGCCATCATTTTTGGGTGATAAACAACCCCGAAACAAACCGACAAATAGAAAAACTTTTTGCCGAAAAAGTGCCGTTTACTTATGTTGCCGACGGGCATCACCGCACTGCAGCCGCAGCGCGGATTGGACTGGAAAAAACGGCCCAAAATCCAAAACACACGGGCGATGAGGAATACAACTTTTTTATGGCTGTCCATTTCCCCGATATACAGTTGCAGATTATAGATTACAACCGTTTGGTAACCGATTTGAATACTTTGCCGGACATTGATTTTCTAATTGAACTTTCGAAAGGTTTCGATGTAAAAAACATGGGGACAGAAATTTACAAGCCGCAAAAACTGCATGAATTCAGCCTTTATCTTTCGGGAAACTGGTACCGGTTGAATGCAAAACCCGGAACTTACAACGACAATGACCCGATTGGAATTCTGGATGTTACCATTTTATCGAACCTCGTTTTGGAACCAATTCTTGGAATTAAAGATTTACGAACTTCAAAACGAATTGATTTTGTAGGTGGAATCCGCGGATTGGGAACATTGAAAAACCGTGTTGATTCGGGCGAAATGAAAGCTGCGTTTGCGCTTTACCCGGTTTCGATGCAACAACTCATTAATATTGCTGACAGCGGAAATATTATGCCTCCAAAAACCACCTGGTTTGAGCCAAAATTACGGTCAGGGTTAGTAATTCACAAACTGGATTAACATCAAAAAAACCTTATTCTTTCTTTAATTTTACCTATTATATAACAAAAGTAGAAAGTGACAGCGTTGCTATAATATTTGTAGAACAAATGCAGTTGATGAAAAACTAAGGTGAAGCGCACCGCAATTATTTTTGTGTTACGGTGCGCTGCACCTTCATTTTTTAATTCAAAATTCAATCTACAAATATTTGGGTGCGCTGCACCTAATTCTATAAAGTTATTCTTTATGATGTTCATTTGAAAACGCTGGGGGATTTAGTAGTCATATGTTTTCATGTTATTTCTTCTGATTGTATTTTCATTAACTGTAATATTTGCTATAAAACTAACAAATGGCTTTAGCCATTAAGAGAATTAAATGCTAAAGCCAAAAAAGATTCCGAAAAGGTTTAAACACCGGGCTAAAGCATCGGTGTAAAAAATTGAATGTTTGTTCAGTGATTTAAAACGTGTAATTTGTTGTACACCTGAATACAAAAAATGTATAATTTCATCGGCTATTAAATTAAGAATATGGATTTGGAAAACATAACATTATCAAACATTTATAAGCGCCAGAAAACTGACCGCGATATTTTTCAGGAGTTGATGCCAACCAAGGTAAAAGAGGTTTTGTTGTTTGCAACACTTTACGATTCGTATTCAATTGTGCGCGAGGGGCAGTTCAGCGATAAAATTTTTGGCGAATACCTGCAACTTAACTTATATGCCGCGCCTCGTTTTACGGGGGTAAACACCAAGGAAGATGCGATAAATGCCCTGAGGCAGAATAATTACGACTTAATTATTGTAATGGCCGGGGTCGATAAAATTACCCCCGTAGAAACTGCACGCGAACTCTATAACATCAAACCAAATATTCCTTTGTTATTGCTTGTAAATAACAATGCCGATTTACTTTTCTTTAAACGGGAGGTGAAAAAGCTGGATTTCATCGACCGGATTTTTGTTTGGAACGGGAATTCAAATGTTTTCCTGGCCATGATAAAATACATTGAGGATAAAAAGAATGTGGCCTTCGATACCAAACTTGGCAGTGTTCGGGTTATCCTTTTGGTTGAAGACAGCATTCAGTATTACTCGCGCTATTTGCCCATGCTTTACACCACGGTAATGACACAAACCCAGGCCCTGGTTAAGGAAGATGCAACCGACGAACTGCACAAAATCCTGAAAATGCGGGCCAGGCCTAAATTGTTGTTGGTAAGCACCTACGAAGATGCGGTTAATATTATAAACAGTTACAAAAAATATATTCTCTGTGTTATTTCCGATGTTAAGTTTGAAAAAAATGGCGTTGATGATGAAGACGCCGGAATTGAATTGTTAAAATACGCTTCACAGTCGTTTCGGTATGCAGTGCCGCTGCTCCTGCAATCGCATGATATTGCAAATGCCGCCCGTGCAAAGAGTATTGGCGCCGATTTTATCAATAAAAATTCTGAGAGCTTGTCGATGGACATCTTGAATTTTTTATATCGTCGGCTCGGGTTTGGAAAATTTATTTTTAAGGGTCAGGATGGAAAACCTTTAGGCGAAGCCAATAATCTTGAAAAATTTCAAAAACTGTTTAGGGAGATTCCCGCTGAGGCGCTGCTCTATCACGGCAGCCGGAACTCTTTTTCAACCTGGCTGATGGCGCGTGGCGAAATAAATATGGCCGACAAGCTGCGACCGGTAAAAACCAAAGATTTTCAGTCGGCTGAAGAAATAAGGCAATTCTGTCTCGATACATTTAAACGGGTTAGGTTTGAAGAACTGAAGGGCACAATTGTTAATTTCAATCCGGAAATGGTACATTCAACCCGGTTGATTGTCAGGCTGGCAAAAGGCTCATTGGGCGGAAAAGGCCGCGGAATCGCATTTATCAGCAATTTTATCGAGAACATTAATTTCACCAAACTCATTCCTAAACTGAATATCCGTATCCCCGCAACCGCAATATTAGGAGCCTTGGAGTTCGATAAGTTTATCGAAATCAATAATTTGTATGACGATTTATATTCATTAAATAATTATGAATCAATCCGAAATCACTTTCTTGAATCGGAGTTTGACGAAGAAACCAAAAAACGATTGCACGAATATTTAAAAGAGATGTACAAACCGCTTGCCGTGCGTTCGTCGGGATTGTTCGAAGATTCGCTGCTGCAACCCTTTTCGGGAGTTTATGAAACATACCTCATTCCCAATAACCACGTGGATATTAAGGTTCGTTACAATCATCTCGAAACGGCCATAAAACTGGTTTATGCCAGCATTTTTACAGAGTCGGCGTTGGCTTATTTTGATGCCGTTAAATACAAAATTGAAGAGGAAAAAATGGCTGTGGTAATTCAGGAAGTTGTTGGGAATAATTACAATGGTAAATTTTATCCAAGTATTTCGGGAGTTGCACAATCGTACAATTATTACCCTGTTTCGTATATGAAACCCGAAGACGGTTTTTCGGTGGCCGCAGTTGGTTTGGGCACTTATGTGGTTGGCGGCGAAAATGCTTTCCGGTTTTGCCCGAATTACCCGGATATCAATCCTTATTCAGTTGATGAACAACTGCGAAATACACAAAAAGTATTTTACGCCATGGACCTCGCCAATCCCGATATCGATTTGGTTGCTCATGGTGAAGAAGCTGCCATAAAAAAATATAAAATTACCGATGCTGAAATCGACGGAACACTCGAACATTTAGCCTCAACATACGATTTTGAAAACGACACCCTGGTTCCGGGAATTCAGCAAAAAGGACTTCGGCTTATTGATTTTGCCAATCTTTTAAAATACAATTACATACCTTACGCCGAAACATTGCAGATTCTTTTAAAACTTTTTAAGGAAGCAATGGGCGCCCCGGTTGAAATGGAATATGCCATAGATTTGGAACCTGCAGAAAACGGATTGCCAACTTTTTACCTGCTTCAGATAAAACCATTAATAAGATTAGAGGAACATATTGAGGTTGATTTGGGCGACATTAATGAGGAAAACGTATTTATGTATGCCGAACAGGGCATGGGAAATGGTAAAATTGAAAGTATTTACGATGTGGTTTATGTTGATCCTGAGAAATTTGATAAGTTAAAAACCAAACAGATTGCGCAGGAGATCGGAGAATTTAACCGTTACTTTGAGGAGGTTGGAAAAGATTACATATTAATTGGTCCCGGGCGCTGGGGTTCGCGCGACCCGTTTACCGGGATTCCCGTTTTCTGGGCCAATATTTCAAAAGCACGTGTCATAATCGAAATGGGTTTGCCCGATTTCCAGATTGACGCATCGCTGGGTTCTCACTTTTTTCATCATGTAACATCAATGAACGTGGGTTACTTTTCGGCGCCACACAACGCCCCAAATGCAAAAATTAAAATGAAAGTATTACAGCAACAGAAAATCATTCGCGAAACTGAATTCGTGAAACATGTTGAATTTGATAAACCGCTCACAGTTTTAATGAACGGAAGGGAAAGAAAAGCATTAATTCATTGCTGAAGATTTTAATACTGTAATTTGTTTGTTAATTTATTTTCAATCTGTTGTCAAATAGTTTTCTAAAATATTTGTTAATCGGTTTAAAAATTATCTTTGTCAACTGGAAATTTTTTTCAACTAAAAAGCAAACTAAAAAATCTGAGAAAAATAAATTTTAAATCTAATCGTAACGTTTGTTACATAAAAATTATCAACCTATGAGTAACATTTTCTTATTAGTTCCTTTTGCTTCAATTCTGGCGTTAATTTTTGCCTGGTTCTTTTTCAAATCGATGATGAAGAATTCAGAAGGTACCGACCGGATGAAGGAAATTGCGCAATATGTGCGCGAAGGTGCAATGGCTTACCTTAAAAGGCAGTACAAAGTGGTTGGAATTGTTTTTGCAATCCTTGTGGTTTTTTTAACAATCATGGCCTACTTTGGGGTACAGAACCCATTTGTGCCGGTTGCATTTTTAACCGGTGGTTTCTTTTCGGGGTTGTGTGGTTTTCTGGGAATGAAAACAGCAACTTATGCTTCTGCGCGCACAGCTCACGGTGCTTCCCAGTCGTTAAACAAAGGATTGCAGGTTGCTTTCCGCAGTGGCGCTGTAATGGGCTTGGTTGTGGTAGGTTTTGCACTGCTCGACATTGCGGTGTGGTACTGGTTCCTTACCAATGTTGTTTTCACACCCGAACACATGGCTAATGGCTTACATTTGGCCGGTTTAACATTTGTTCACGAAAATACCACTGAGCACCAGAAATTAATTGAAATTACAACTACCATGTTAACCTTCGGTATGGGCGCTTCAACACAAGCGCTGTTTGCCCGTGTTGGTGGTGGTATTTATACAAAAGCTGCCGATGTTGGCGCCGACCTCGTAGGTAAAGTTGAAGCCGGAATTCCCGAGGACGATCCTCGTAACCCTGCTACCATTGCTGATAACGTGGGCGATAACGTAGGCGATGTTGCTGGTATGGGCGCCGACCTTTACGAAAGTTATGCAGGTTCTATACTTGCAACTGCTGCATTGGGCGCTGCACTTCCGGCTATTGCCCTGTCTGAACTTAATATTGACCCGATAAAAGCTGTAACAGCGCCGATGATTGTTGCAGCAATCGGAATTATCCTTTCAATTGTAGGAATATTTATGGTTCGTACCAAAGAAACTGCAACTCAGAAAAATCTGCTGAATGCTTTATTAATTG
>Ga0100401_1002211_pt1 | contig 15442 bp, 15 predicted proteins | sample CryGeymeta201525_FD_80421 | JGI IMG/M metagenome (GOLD analysis project Ga0100401, IMG submission 80421) | Groundwater microbial communities from Crystal Geyser aquifers in Utah, USA - Crystal Geyser metaG 2015-25 | ecosystem: Environmental > Aquatic > Deep subsurface > Groundwater | place: USA... | reverse complement strand
GGTTAAAGGAACACAGATTCATAATTCATAAACATTTCCTATCAATTCATCCACTTATCAACCCATCAACTATTCAACTTATCAACTTTTTGTGTCTTCGTGCCTTTGTGGTGAGTAGTTACGCCTGTGCAATTAAATGCGGCAGCAAGATATTAAATGTTGTCCCCTTTCCAACCTTACTGGTTACGGTTATCCTTCCTCCATGTGCCTCAACAAAAGAACAACAGATAGATAGTCCCAGTCCAATCCCTTTACCTTTCTGTTTTTAATATCGCCTCTTCCATCTTTTTCTTCTCTGTAGTGTCTCGAAATACCAGCACTACCCCAATTACGCTACCATTTTTGTCTTTAATTGGTGCCCCACTATCAGCAATAATTTGGCAAAAGCCTCAAGCACATCATTGCTTTTTCTCCTCATCCCCTCAATATCATCCGGCATATCAGATAGAATATGGACTATCCCATTAGCCTTAAGAAAATCAAGAAAGGCTCTGCCTGTCAGGATAAATCCTTGCGGCACCATTATTCCCATCCCCTGTAACCTTGTAAGATAATAGCCTTTGCTACCTACCATGGATGGTGTTATTGATTCATCATCATATCGGACAATATACATGAGCTACCACCATGTTAACAATTATCGTAACTACTCAGCTATCAAGAGATAACTACGAAAAACGCGAAAAAACGCGAAAAATTCCTACCTGTGCAATCGGAATTTCTTCTCGCAGAGACACAAAGCACACAAAGGACAGAAAAGAAGAAAAATCTCATATGTCTTTGTGATCTCTGTGGCTTTGTGTGAGAAATATCTGATTCACAAATTCCTTCTGATTATTAATTTTCGTGATTTTTCGCGTATTTCGTAGTTTTTCCGTCCAATATAACTACAAGTAGTTACTGTATGCCTTTGTGTCTCCGTGGTAAATTCCTTTACCTGAGTAGTTAACAATTATCAATTATCTCCACAATCCCCTTTTGACCATCAACCTTCAGCCATTGCCCATTCTTGATTGTCTGTGTGGCAAAGCCTGTGCCAACAACTGCGGGCAGACCATATTCCCGGCAAACAATAGCCGCATGACTCATGCTACCACCAACATTGGTAATAATTGCCCGTATCCTTGAGAATACTATTGTCCATGAAGGGGTAGTGATAGGACAGACTAATATCTCTCCATCCTCTATCTTTTTCAGGTCATCAATACACAAAATAAGCCTTGCTCTTCCCTCGACTATACCAGGGGATGCAGGGTGTCCCCTCAAGATATTTGAACTAACACCCTCAGATACGGACTCAAGCCAATTATTGATCTTTTCAGAAACAATTCCCCAGAGCATAATCGTAAATGGCTCTGTTATCTCCTCAGGCGGAATGCCTAATGCTGGTGCAGGCTGATATTTTGAAAGGGCTTCAATCATCTTCCGTCTTTTAGCTATTATCCCGGGATAATACATCGGTCCCCTTGCTGGTGAGCCAATTGCCCATGAGGCATAAAGGTCATAGAGTGCCTGAGAGATCTCATATCGGTTCAAATAAAAGATATCCTCTTCATCCCCAAAAAAATGATTTTCAACAAAAACCCTACCCAATTGCCGCATCTTATTCCAGAAGATGGTATGATGCCAGTGTTCAATGTAAAAGTTATGTTCCTCAACATAGGGAAAGACTGTTTTTGCCAGAGAAAGCTTTTCAGTAAATACCTTTTTTTCTTCATCTGTCCTTAATAATTTATAGTACCCTTTTCTTAATCTCTCTGCTTCATTTTGTATTTTTTCCTTATCCCTTTCTATTTTTTCTCCTTGCTCAAGCCTTTTAATGTATCCTGTAATCCCACTAAATGGAACATCCAGATCATCTATCCAGCTTCGTGGAATATGATAAAAGCCTGTTCCAGGGTTAAAATAAAACCATGGATCCTTTATCTTTTCCAATTCATCCAACCATTTGCATCCATTATCCAGAACCTTAAGACTTGCAATGATTTGCTTGGCATCTATTGAATAGTCAAACTAAGTTGCCGGAGAAAAAATAACTTGCAGGAGTCGTGTTACCGATCCATCTTGGCTGGCTTCGTTGTTCGTCACTTACATACAGTCAGACTTGCCATCCAATCGTCTTGAGTAACTCTTGGTGTACAACTTATTTTTTCTTGACTCCTAATCGGACCATCCTTTCCCCCAATAGCAATCCAATCTTCCTATAATCCTGTGGTGGTCCCTCAATCTCTTCCCAATGTAGCACAGACATTCCTGTCTGTGATTCTTCCCAATGCTCAGAAATCATCCCACGGACAATCAATTTGTCTCCTGCAATTCTGGCATATACCCCAACAGGGGCAGCACATCCAACCCCTATTTTCTCCAGAAATGCCCTTTCTGCAAACACGGTTATCATGGATTCCTGATCATTCAAAACATTAACCATGACCTCAATTTCATCCTGATTCCGCACCTCAAGAGCCAATGCCCCTTGACCTGCGGCAGGTAAAAAGGGTTCCAAGGGCAACAGTTGCGTAATTTTCCCCTCCATTTTGAGTCGATACAATCCTGCTGCTGCCACAATAATCCCAGATATTTCCGGTAATTCTGTCTGTAGGGGCAATCCTGCCAGAGGTGCTACCTCCTTGCGGTTGCCTGTTAGTTTTTTCAATCGTGTATCAAGATTGCCTCGCAAGTCAACTACCCTCAAGTCAGGTCTGAACGACTTAAGTTGGGTTTGCCGCCTGAGACTGCTTGTTCCAATGCCTGATCCGGGTTCAATATCCTCCAATTTACAGCCATCCTTAGAGATAAAAGCATCCCTTGCATCCAATCTCTTACATATTGCTCCAATTTTTAAGCCATGGGGAAGTATTGCTGGCATGTCCTTCAGGCTATGAACAGCCAAATCAATATCTTTAGAAAGGAGGGCATCCTCTATCTCCTTAACAAAAAACCCATATCCACCTGCTTGAGCAAGGTTTGCATGGGTCAATTTATCACCCCGAGTATGGATAACCCTTATTTGAAATGTTATTTCTGGATATATTGCTTGCAGGCGAGACATTACCCATTGGGCTTGAGTCAAGGCTAACTTACTACCCCTGGTACCAATAATAATTTCTTTCATTTTTAATCTTTCCGTCTATTTATTCCATATCTATTAAGCACAACATCTACCAGATCTGTCCGTCCCTTTTTCAGCAATTCAAGCAACTCTGAAGTTAACAGCTTATTCCAGATAATATGGCGTTTTGGCTGGTCAAATGTAGTCTTGACAACTTGACGAAGGTTTCCTAATAATTCTACAAATCCTATGTATTCCTTACCAAATATCTCTCGCAGATCATCCCTTATCTTTTTAGCCAATGCCGGAGATTTTCCCTCTGTAGAAACAGCAATGCTTAATGATCCTCGGGAAAGTACTGCTGGGAGAATAACCGTAGAATCCTCTGCCGAATCAACCATATTGACAAGTATTCCCTTATTTCTTGCCTCATGCGAAATCTGTTTATTCAATTCTTGGTCATCAGTAGCAACGATAACAAGAAATGCATTATTCAAGTCTTTTTCCTGATACTTGCGATCTATCAATTCTATCTTTTTTTCTTGAACAAAGGCATTAATCTCTTCCTTTATCTGTGGGCTTATAACAGTTATATTCGCCTCACAATTCAACAAAAAGACTATCTTTCTTGCAGCTACCTCACCACCGCCAACAATCACACATTTTTTATCCTTTACATCTAAACAAATTGGATAATATCTCATAGTCACCTTCTTTTATAATCAGGACATTTTCTTGCATTTGGCCGGGCAGATTGATGACAGGCACTTGGATAATCATACCTACAATCATCACACAAAAAGCGACTATCTTCAAAAGCCCCCTGTATCCTTGACCATATATTTTGAAAAAATCTTGTTATTGCAAGCATATTCTCACTCAACTTAAAGTAAAAAACAACGAGGATGGATAACCATCTTCCATATTACTTCATTATATCAAAATATTACAATTGTGTCAATGAAAATTTTTACTTGACTTTTAATTTTAAGTATGATAATATTATTATAAAGAAATCAGGTAAATAGAGGAAGTCCTGTGAGATTCAGGCACTGTCGCGCAACGGTAATGGAAGGAAAACTTCATAAGTCCGGTCTATTATTTACTTTGATAAGTACCTTCGCAGAAAGGGAAGAAATAAAGGGAAAACAAAAAACCCCCAATCTTCTTGTCGAAGGTTGGGGTTTTTTGTTTTTAAAAAAAAGGGGAAAGACAATAAACCCAATCTTCCTGGCGAAGGCTGATTTTCTATTTTATCCTTTCTCAATTATTGAGTGAGGTTTATAATATAATAAAGATAGTAATAGGTGGCATCAATCGGAATTAATCCTTTAGGATTTCATTTATGAAAGGCTAAAGCCTGAATTCCAAACCAACTATGCTAAAAGAATAAAAGGAGGAAAAAACATGTTTAAAAAATTAACAATTATGTTAGGTGCAATGGGGATTATTTTGCTTACTTCAGAAATCGTGAAGGCTGAAAAGAAAGTAATAGAGTTAGAGGAGGTGGTTGTTACCGCGACCAAAAGTCCGCTTCTCTTAAAAGAAATTCCTTATTCAGTAACCATTATTTCAAGGGATGAGATTGAATCGGATTCTCAAGATGTAGGTCAGGTATTGGAGAATTTAACGGGCATAAGAATACAGCGGTATGGGGCAATGGGAGCAGGAACATCGATTTTATTTCGAGGGTTGAATTCCTCTAAAACATTAGTTTTAATTGATGGCAGACCTGTTAATTCACCTTCTACAGGTTCAGCAGACCTTTCCTGGCTTTCAATAGAAAATGTTGAAAGAATAGAGGTTGTCAGAGGTCCTAATTCAGCACTTTATGGAGCAAACGGCATAGCTGGGGTTATTAATATTATTACCTCAAAAGTTCCTGAAGAACCCATAACCGAGATAACAGGTTCTTATGGACAATCTGCCCGTTCCATTTTCAATCTTAAAAATGGGAAGACCTTTGAAAATTTTGGATACCTCCTCACAACAACTCATAAAAAATCAAAAGGAGAAAGGGGAAACGATGCTCATAACGATAACGAAATTAACCTGAAACTTAATTATCAACTTGCTCATGCTGATTGTTTTACTCTTTCTACAGGTTTTTATAAAGATAAGACAGAACATCCCGGTTCTAAACCGGCTAAAGATGTGAGTAAAAGAACTCTTACTCAACGCACCATGGGAAATGATGAAGTTTCGTCTTTAGTTGATTATGGGAAGAATAAAAGATGGTATTTACAAACTGCTTATCAGAAAAATTCATTTCAGTTTAAGACCTATTTGAATGACTGGAATGATGATGACCATAGAGCATGGATATGTCCTCCGGTAGATGAACATCATGTTGGAGATGATAATTTTAAAACAAAGGTTAAGGGGGTTGAATTACAGAATAGCTGGCAGTTGACCGAAAAAAATTTGATTACTGCGGGTATGAGTATTGAAAAGGATGAATTTGACGCAGATAAAAAGGATTATAATCAAACAACTAAAATTACAATACCATCAATTGTGAATGCAGATAGAACGACTAAGGCAGTCTATTTAAACGATATGATAAACCTCAGTCCTGACAATACCATAAATTTCGGAGTTAGATGGGATGACCCTTCAGACTATAACTCTCAAGTAAATCCAAAGATAGGATTAACCTGGCTCCTCGACCTGAGTAAAAGTATTAGTATTTCTTATGGAAAATCATTCAAAGCCCCATCTTTGAATGACCTCTATTGGCCTTCCGACCCTTCTGGACAGGGAAATCCTAATCTTAAACCGGAAAAAGGGGAATCTTATGAATTGGGCATATCAGATTTTTCTAATGAAAAGATACATCTTAAAAGCACTGTCTTTCATCAAAGCGTCAAAAATATGATTAAATGGGCACCAACCGGACCATTAGGTCCTTTTGGAAATAAATGGCAACCATCAAATCTTGATGAGATATTGATAAATGGATTAGAGTTAGAAGTATCTACAGACTTAACCAATGCCCTGAAATTAGACCTGAAATGGACTCATCTGGATGCTGAGCAAAGAAGTCAGGAATTAATTAATGCGGAAACTAATCAGATGCAAGAGATAAGGAGAAAAGCCGCCTTTGTCCCTGAAAATAAAGCGGATTTAGGGTTACAATATAAAAATTTCTTACAAATAAAGGATTTGAAATTAAATCTGGCTCTACAATATGTCTCTGCAATATACCAGTATTATAGTAATTGGGATAGTTGGCCAAATGTTACTATGGATACTAAAAAAATCCCGGGATATACCGTAGTTAATGCCCGATTATCCAAATCCTTCAGGGATATAAAATATTTCCTGTCCGGTGAAAATCTATTTAATAAGAAGTATTCTACAATATTTGGTTCAAGTATTAATGATCAGGACTACCCTATGCCGGAAAGAAAAATTATCGGTGGTTTTGAAATAGAATTTTAACCAATTAGAATCACGAAGACACAGTAATAGGGTAACCGTTCAGGTGGTCTGATGGTCAGACACATAAACATCAGACACAAAGTACCTGAATACTTACAATAAAAAAAGGTAGAAAGGATATATTAATGAAAAAGAATCTATTAATGAAGAAGCTTCTATGTGGATGTATCGTTCTGTTTGGGGGTTTAAGTATTTGCCATGCCGGGCAGGATTATCCAAAAAGAATAATATCATTGAGTCCTCCCTTGACAGAGCAACTTTACCTACTTGGGGTTGAGGATAAGTTAGTTGGAGTAACGACATACTGCAAAAGACCTCCTGCTGCTGAAAAGAAGGAAAAGGTTGCCTCTTGTGTAAATGCAAGTATGGAGAAAATTATAGCCCTTGCACCTGATTTGGTTTTGGCATCATCCTTGAGTAACCCTGCCCAAATACAAAAATTAAGGGATATGGGCATAAATGTGGTTACATTTTCTACACCTAAAAATTTTGCCTCCCTTTGTGACGGATTCTTGCAATTAGCAAGGCTTGCAGGAAAAGAAAAAACGGCAGAAAAGATGGTAATGCAGGCAAAAAAAGGGGTGGATGTTATTGCCAAAAAGGTAAATAAAGGCATAAAAAACAAACCTACTGTTTTTGTTCAAATTGGAGCAAAACCTTTGTGGACTGTTCCAAAAGATACCTTACTCAATGAGTTTATTGAGTTTGCCGGTGGGATAAATATTGCTAATGATGTGAAAACAGGGTTGTATAGCCTGGAGGAGGTTTTGCAAAAAGACCCTGATGTTATCATCATTACAACTATGGGCATGGTGGGTGAGGAGGAAAGGAAAAATTGGAAAAGATATAAAACCATGAAGGCAGTAAAGAATAAAAGGATTCATATCGTGGATTCATATAAACTATGTAGCCCAACACCGATAAATTTTAGAAGGACACTGGAGGAAATAATAATGATTCTGAATCCTTAAAAGATTTCGACCTGTGCAATCGACTTTTTTAACGCAGAGAACGCAGAGATTACAAGAGGATGCAGAGAAAGAAAAGAAATGATTTAATCTCTGCGTCCTCTGCGTGACCTCTGCTTGTGCCGTGAGGTTAAGGAATTTATGCCCCACTTGAGTATAACTGAATGTTCTTTAACAAGCTGTAATGTAGATGACACAATCCTGAAAGTGCTAATTGGGACGAAGTGTCGGCAACACTGTATAGGCGGGGTTGCCAAACCGCTCCACGCTGCAAAAGTGGTAACGCTGCTGTGGTGAACGGTTGGAGAAAAGGCGGGTTAAAACCGTCAGGTGAGACTTTAAGAGATGAATGTAAATGAATCGCCGATGAAGTAACGAAATCACATAAGTTGTCGGGCAAAATCACATTATGCAGAGGATGTAGAGACAAGTATAGCGGAAACCTGTTTACTGGCTATACGCCCACCGTTATACAGTCGACATGACTTAAAGTTAGGCTTTATTACAGAACACGGGAGAACCTGAAAGGTAAACTCAACGCAGGAGAGCGATGAGCTTTCAGGTAGTCGGGCTAAGCCATAGTAGTGATGAAACTTCTGTAATGGAAGTGGAGCGAAGGGCTTGGGTTATTCAGTGGATATTCACTACAACAACTCGGTGAAAATCAGAGGATGATTAATAAATGAATGTACACATAACCAAAACAATACCGATTGAGTTTATTCAGGTGGTAAAAGCCTACCGCTATGCTGATTTTAATTCTATTCTTGATATCTTTATTAAGAGGAGGGATATCTTCTTTTAACACAAGTGGATGATAAAGTAGGGAATAGTTCATTTATTAACCCCACACATGAGTATGAGTAAAGGTTTCTTTTAGAAAGACGGTCTTCTCCAACCCTTGCCCAATATAAATCCTCAGATAGCTCATAGGCTTGTTGAATGATATCCCTTAATTTTAAGGAGATAGATATTCCTTGAGCTGTGGCACTTTCTTTTACCCATTCATAAAGGGGTGGCTCAAGGACGGTATTGATTCTTGGATTTTTGCAAGACATAATTAATCACCTCACATATAAGAATAGCACAAGTGAGGAGCTTTTGTCAATAAAAATTTAATGGAAATAGTAAGGAAAAGGGGAAATGAAAGGTAGTCTTATCATCTCTATTTTGTTGCATAGCATTTTTTTGGCGATAGGGAGTATTGTAAGTAATCATAATCAGGGACAACAGAATAAATCGCAAGAGTTAATAATGGTTTCAATACTGGAGAATTTAGACAATAAAGGCACCCGAGAGGAGGTTAAAAGGGTCAACCTGCATAGAACACAGGAATTACATAAAACAGAGGCAATCAAGGAGACATCTGTCCCTATAGCAACAGAAGCAATTAAGAAGCCATCTATCCCTATAGCAAATGAGATGACATCGTTGCAGTTCTTGACCGAAACCTCAACCAATACGACTCAGATACAGACAGGTGCAGTTGAAACTTTAACGACAGAGACCTTGGAAAACTGTGTTGTTCAAGATATGCCCTCAGGGGTTCAAAATTTCCAGCCATTATCCTGTTCCCAAGACTATAACAGCGAGGGGAATACAGGCAAAGATGTTATCGGGAGTACCTTTGGTTCAACCAATGGTCCTTCGTTTTTGAAAAAGGTTAACCTGAATACCCACGCCTTGCCAGAAGGCTCGACAGAGAAGGAAAGGTGGTATTAAAACTTTTTATTGATGAACACGGAGGACTTGTTAGTGTAACGATAATTGAAAAGGCAGGTTATGGTTTTGATGAGGCAGCAATTGAGGCGGTGAAGGCATCAGTTTTTCAACCGGCAAAATCAAATGGTATATTAGTGGCGTGTACGGCATTACTGCCTATAAAATTTAAGCTTGAGTAATGAGGAATAAAACATGGAATTAAACATCATCTTATGGACTGGCGGAATGCTGTTCACCTTAAGCATATTCGCTGTTAAGGTTGGCTTTGGGCTTGGGTTGGGAGGAATGAGATGGAAAGGCATTTTTCTTATCTTGGTTTCGTATCTTGTCCTTTTTATTTTTGTGGCAATGTTCTCAGAACAATTGATGAGATTGCTTGAGCCTGTCTTAAGAAAAGGACCATACCTCCATGCCTTAATGGCTATTGGTATGATTATCTGGGGAATCTTCCTGCTGCGGGATTCGCATCACTCACACACCACAACCCACAAATCACATTCCGCATTACTTCTAATTCCCTGTCCGGTCTGTTTCACAGCCATGACCTTTTCCACATGGGCGGCATTGAATGTGATTAAACTCCCTGCACATCTTGTTGGATTGGGACTTGGTATTGTTTTTTGCTTTCTGTCCATATTATTTTATTTTATTCTGAAATTTGTTGGTCGCAACTCTTCGCCCCGCATTGGGATTAGTTTTGGAATGCTCGGCATCGGTCTTTACTTCCTTGCCGCATTGGTCATTCCAGCAAAGATTGAAGAGGCAAAGGGGGTATATAAATCGTTTCTTACAGAAACAAGCAATATTGATTTGAATAATAGTATTGGAGTTCTTGCACTGCTTTTCTCAGCCATGTTGATTGGTTTTTTTGGAAAACAGAGGGGACAAAAGAGTCCACAGATTACACAGTTTTTCACAGATTGAAGAAACTTTTTGACAGGATAAACAGGATTAAGGGATAGGGCATTTTCATCGAATAATTACAATTTTCTCTGAAAAATCATATTCCCCGCTTGACATTTCAATGTTTTTATGGTATCATTTTATCAATTACCGATCAACAGGGGATTTTTATGATGAAGATAATTGAACGGAAGATTGATTTCCAGAATATCTTAAATCGAATCAATATGTTCCCGGTTACCGCGATACTGGGACCTCGTCAGTGTGGGAAAACAACCATAGCTCGAGAATTTGATTATAGCCATTACTTTGACCTTGAAAATTCAAGGGACATTGCCAGATTGGAACAACCCCAACTTGCACTTGAAGACCTTAAAGGATTGATTGTCATTGATGAAATTCAACGGTTGCCGAATTTATTTACTATCATTCGTTATCTGGTAGACAATAATCCAAGCCAGAAATATTTAATACTTGGCAGTGCTTCAGGTACTCTTCTAAGGCAGAGTTCTGAATCGCTTGCTGGTAGGATTGCCTATTATTATCTTGGTGGCTTTAGTTTACACAATGTTGGTATGGAAAATATTAACAAACTCTGGATTCAGGGTGGATTGCCAAAATCTTATCTGGCTGAAACCGAGGAACAAAGTATACTCTGGCGGGAAAACTATATTGCTACATTTCTTGAACGAGATATACCGCAATTAGGTATCAATATTCCAGCTTATACGCTCAGGCGGTTCTGGACTATGCTCAGTCACTATCATGGACAAATTATTAATTATGCTGAGGTTGCCCGCTCTTTTGGAATCTCTGATATGACAGTTCGAAAGTATATCGAGATTTTAGTAGGCACTTTTATGGTAAGGATTTTGCCACCATGGTACCTAAACATTGGGAAACGACTTGTCAAAAGACCCAAAATATTCCTTCGAGACTCTGGCTTGTTCCATTCTCTCATGGGCATTGAAACCTTAAACCAGCTTTATTCGCATAACAAACTTGGTGCGTCATGGGAAGGTTTTGCGTTAGAGTGCATATGCAGGAGCATTGGAAAAAGAGATCAGGAATTTTATTTCTGGAATATCCACTCAGGGGCTGAATTGGATCTATTCTGGCAATATGGCGGGAAGAACTGGGGCGTTGAATTTAAGTATGCAGATGCCCCACGATTGACGAAATCCATGAAGATTGCTCTGGAAAACTTAGAGCTTGAACATCTTTGGGTGGTATATCCTGGTAAAGAAACCTACAAGCTTTCTGAGAATATTACTGCCGTTCCATTAAAGGATATTCCTGAGGATGGAAAGGGAACACTTTTTGTGCAGGAGGTCAAACAATGAATATCTTTGCCGGGCTTGAGACATTTTTGTATATCATCTCATCTGCCCTTTTTTATCCTGTGGTTGCTGGGCTTGTTCTGCTTATATTCTGGATGGTTATTTCATTTGGAGGGTTTTTGCGTGAATTCGTTGACAGGATGTAGGGCATATCACTGCCATTTCGTAGGTATCAAAGGATGCTTGAATGTGAGTGCAAAGACAAAGCAAAGGGGAACATAGACATCAATCTGGAAAGGCTTCTTCAGGCAGCAGAGCTTGACTTAGTCATTAAAAAGGTTACGGACAAGAAATTAAACGGCGAAGGGACAAGGCTGGGAACAGCGTATCAATTAAATGATGGGAAGGTGGTTTATGTACCGGAATAGTTTGAATAGATTGGGAGTCGTTCTGTTATTTCTTGCGGCTTTTGTTATGCCCCTCCATGCCGCACCCCTGAAGGTAACTATCATCCCGGGTGATTCTAATCTGAAGACAGTAATCGATGCTGTCAAGGAAATAGATAGCCAAACGGTAACATTCTTATTGATGCAGTCCTTGAACCGCTCGAGAAGCAGGGATTTAATCTCTTGCCTGTATATGGCTATCCATCACAGCCTGTTATTGAAAGGTTTTTCTTTGATATGGATGGCAAGGCTCGGGTCAGGCTTGTTGTAGGAATAGCTATGAAGCTAGGTCTAAATCCGCAGGTTGGAATACCCCTTTTGACCAGGCTTAATGTCCCGGTGATTAATGCCATTTCACTTTACACCCAATCAAGGCAGGAATGGGAAAGGTCAAAGGTAGGTCTTGATATCTTTGAGCGAACATGGCAGGTAGCAACGACTGAGTTGGAAGGGCTTATCCAGCCTACGGTTATTGCCTCAAAGGAAAAAATGATTGACAGCCAGACAGGGCTTGAATATGTAAAAGTAACCCCAATCCCTGAGCGAATAAACAGGCTGGTTGACCGGGTAGGGGCATGGATAAACCTTCAGAATAAACCCAGCAAGGATAAAAAGCTCGCTATCATTTATTATAACTATCCACCCGGTAAACAAAACATTGGTGCATCTTACCTTAATGTGCTGCCGGAGAGCCTTTGGCAGATAATCAACAGGCTGAGGACTGAGGGGTATGATATTGGTCAAGAGATTAGCAAGGATAAGCTCTTTAATGATATTCATAGTTATGGCAGAAATGTTGGCAATTGGGCACCCGCAGAGATTGACAAATTAGCCAGAAGCGGTTAAGCCGTGCTTATTCCTATGAATATCTACAAGCAATGGTTTGAAGAATTACCTGTTGGGTTCAAGATGTCTGTCCTTAAAAGCTGGGGCACGGTGGAGAATAGCAAGATTATGGTCTGGCAAGGAAATATCATTATCCCTGCGGTCCGATATGGACATGTCCTATTTACCCCACAGCCGTCAAGGGGTTGGGAGCAGGATGTCAAAAAACTGTATCATGATGTTACCATGCCGCCGCATCATCAGTACATAGCCTTTTATCTGTGGTTGAAGAAGGGTTTTGGGGCAGATGCAGTTGCCCATATCGGCACCCATGGGACACATGAATGGCTTTGTGGCAAAGAGGTGGGGTTTACGAATGAAGACCCGCCTGAGATATTGATTGACAATCTGCCAAATATTTACCCTTATATTGTGGATGATGTGGGCGAGGGGTTACAGGCAAAGAGGCGAGGCATGGCAGTTATTATTGACCACATGACCCCACCATTTGACAAGGCGGGATTGAACAAGGAATTAAAAGAACTGGCAGCATCTATCGATGATTATCTCGTGGCAAGGGATAAAAGCCGGCTCTTGGCTGAGTCAAGGCTTGAGCAGATTAACAAACTTGCAAAAAGGATGGGCATATTGACTGACCTCAGTCTTGAGGCAATAAAATCAAATGATGAGGTGGAAATACTCGAACATTACATAAAGGAGCTCGCAGAGAAGCAAACACCATTTGGATTGCACACCTTTGGAAAATCTCCAGAAGAGCGATACCGAAGAAGCACTGCAGAGGCAATCCTTTCTATTGAGACAAACTTGAGTAAAGAAGAGAAGGAAAGACGGCTGGCAGAGATAGAGGAGAAAATAATTAAAAGCGGACAAAGGGAGCTTGACTCATTTATAGCTGCCCTTGCCGGCAGATACATTCCGGCAGGGACGGGAAACGACCCCATAAGGAATCCGGAATCATTACCAACCGGTAAAAACTTCTATTCCTTTGACCCAAGTAAGATACCCTCTGCGACTATGTATGAAATGGGAGTCCGTCTGGCAAAAGAATTGCTCGAAGGTTACAAACAGAGGCACGGCATATATCCTGACAAACTCACATTCAATCTATGGGGCGTAGAGACCATAAGGCATGAAGGGGTGATGGAATCGCAGATTATGTCCCTTATGGGAATTAAACCGAAATGGGATGAAAGGGGGAAGGTAATAGGAGTTACGGCGATTCCTCGCGAAGAACTCGGAAGGTCACGCATCGATGTAACCATTGTTCCATCTGGGCTTTATCGTGATTTATTCTCCAACCTCATGGCATTGCTTGATAAGGCTGTTAGCCTTGCCGGAAAGCAGGATGAGGAAGATAACATCCTTCGTGCAAATATACTGAAAACAAAGAAGATGCTCATCAAGAAAGGCATCAATGAGGATATGGCTGAGCGGATAGCGGCGGTGAGATTATTCACCGTCCCCTCAGGGGCTTATGGAACAAATTTGAGTAATGTCATTCCCCTATCCAACACATGGGATAATGAAAAACAGGTAGCAGATGTGTATTTTATGAGAATGAGTCATCTGTATGGACAGGGGTTCTGGGGGGAAAAGATAGAGAAGGATTATGAGAATATCAGCCTTGAGGTATTTAAGGATGCCCTCTCAGGCTCGAAGATGGCTGTTCATAGCCGCTCAGGAAATGTCTATCAAACATTAGATAACGATGATTTCTTTCAGTATCTTGGTAGCACGGCAATGGCAATTCGAGCTATAGACGGTAAGACACCAGAGGTTTTCGTTACCAACATGGCAAATCCGAGGATGCCAAAGCAAGAGACGCTTGAAAAAATGATGGGCAGGGAGATGAGGACAAGGTATCTTAACCCTGAATGGATAACAGAAATGCTCAAGGAAGGATACGCTGGGACAAGATTTATAGATAAAGTGGTGGAACATCTCTGGGGGTGGCAGGTAACCGTGCCAGAGGCTGTGGACGCTGCCAAATGGAACGAGATGTATGAGACCTATGTGCTGGATAGAAACAATTTGGGAATAAAGGATTCGTTTCGTGAGTCAAAGAATATGTGGGCATATCAATCGGTTGTGGCCAGGATGCTTGAGGTTGTCAGAAAAAAATACTGGAAGCCTGAGAAAGAGGTAATAGAAACACTGGCAAAGGAGTATGCAGAGAGCGTGCAAGAGGTTGGGCTTGCTTGCTGTGACCATACCTGCAATAATCCATCGTTGACAAAATTTACCGCAAGCGTATTGATGTCTGTGCCGGGGATGAAGCCTGATGCAGATGGGCTTATGAAGGCTACGAAAGCAATGAAGGTGGTCAGCGGTCAGTGGTCAACATAAAATAGGCAGGAAAGAGTTAGTATCCGACAAAAGGAATAAGACAACATTACCACCGGCAAAAACAGCCAAAAATGCAGCACCTGCGGCAGCTGTTACGGGCTATGAGATGAAGGATGTTGATGAGACTGCAAAAGGAGGCTCATCAACCCCAATTCCATATCTGTTTATTATAGGGTTTCTGGTATTTTTAGGGTTAATAATATTTGGCTGGAGAAAAAGGGGATAATCTGAAACTCCGATATAAGAACAGATGGCAACAAGAGGGAGGGAATAATAAGCACCTTAGCGATTTTGAGCAAAAAGAAAAGGTATTAAGTAACTACTCAGCTATCAAGAGATAACAACGAAAAACACAAAAAACACGAAAAAATTCTGTCTTTATTTCCCTTGCTTTTCGTGCCTTTCGCGTATTTCGTTGTTTTCTTTTCCGTCCAATGT
>Ga0100401_1002157_pt1 | contig 15666 bp, 10 predicted proteins | sample CryGeymeta201525_FD_80421 | JGI IMG/M metagenome (GOLD analysis project Ga0100401, IMG submission 80421) | Groundwater microbial communities from Crystal Geyser aquifers in Utah, USA - Crystal Geyser metaG 2015-25 | ecosystem: Environmental > Aquatic > Deep subsurface > Groundwater | place: USA... | reverse complement strand
TTATTGAATTACAACATGTTGCGTCACACCTTTTCAAGGTATTTATTTTATTTTCAATGAATGATTCATACGCAGGCTGCGACGTGTTTTCGGTCGGTCAGCGGCTTTTCGAATAGGGTCGAGCTATGGCAACCCATCAACCGTCAGATTCCTGTTCCACAGCAGCAAATTTCAGCAGGCCGTCCATCCATCCAGAAGACAGAGACGGTCTGGGAGGAATTCACCAAGCTTCCAGGTGAGGGAGCGGTCGCTACCGGCACTGCCACGCGTGCGCCTCATCGCCCCAAGGCCAAAGTCGAAGCTTCCGGTAATCCTGAAAGGTAATCTGACTCACCGGCGGCCCTGCGCCGACAAAAAAGGCCGACCCCCAAGAAAGGGTCGGCCATCGATTGGAGCCGATCAAGGATCAGGGAGTTTCCACCACCTGATAGAACTTGGCCGGAGGCGTCAGAACCTCGAAGACGGATGCGGTGCCACCATCACCTTCGATAACGGGGCCAAAGTTCGTGAAACCACTCAGGTTTGTGGAACTCTTCGCCTGATAGGTGCTTCCGTTCTTCGTCGCCCAGCTGATTTCCACACCCGGGGTCGCGGTGGCGGGAATGCTCAGTGAATTATCAGGAATGAAATCGGCGGTAACCAGCGTCACGTCGTCGATCAAGACTGAGCCCTCATGTTCTGGCACCGCGCCTGTGACGCAACCAAACTCGATAAAGGCTGTAGCCGCTCCCACTGGTGGCACGAGTCCGGGAACCGAAACTTCAGTCCAAACACCAACAGGCAGATCATTCATTGCTCCATCCAACTGACCAATGACATCGCCAGCTTCAACACGCCACTTGACTGAGTAGAACATATTGGCATCGACCCGACTCTCTACCTTGGCCCAGAAGGTAAATTCGAGTTTGTCGGTAGGCAAGACTCCGAGACCGGCCTGTTGCAAAATCGAGGTTTTTGCAACCGCAAGACCTCCGTTGTCTGCCGCCAATCTCATCGACATATTACCTTCGTGCGCGAGTCCCGAGTCGTCGACCAAAACCGGTGGATCAGTGCCCAAGAGATTCCATGTGGTGCTCGAATCTTCGAACCCAGGGTCAACTACAAGCTGAATCGTCGTCAAAGGTGTCTCAATCACTTGGTAGAAAGCCGCACCTTCAGCATCAAATACTGAGTTCACTGCATCTCCAATGATTAGGGGACCAAAATCCGTCCAGGCTTCTTCATCTGAAGACTTCTGGGCCTGATAACTATACTCCATATTGATCGGTTCCCAGCTAACCAAGTTGCCAGTCTTAATCTCGGCTGCGAATCGAACTGGAGTCGATTTCGAGGTGACGATCTTCACATTGTCAAAAGCGACCGTGGCACCGCTCAGGGCTTTTCCTGGGCGAAGTCCGATCTTGAGTGCCGCTGGTGTGGCCGGAACCGTAAAGCCGATCGTGTAGGTTTCCCAAGTCGAGCCATCGCCGATGAGAGGGGGGTAAGCCTCAATACCATAGCCAGCCTCACCGAGCAAAAAGATACCACCAATTGGAGAAGTTGGGTCAGTCCCAGCCGTGATGTTCTTCATGTCCAATTGAATGGAGAAGGTATCACCCGGAGCGAGGCCAAGGGAGGCGAAGGTCTTCTCGGTATTGTTGAATGCATACAATACAGGAAAGGCGCCAACCCCATCAGAGAGCTGCACAAATCTTCCCGGGTTACCGCCTGTGGTCATGAAAGACGGTGTCGTTTCTGTGGTCCCCCAGTCGACGCCGAGAGGATCGCTCTCGAAATTACCATTCGGAATTTGAGCCGCAACAAACGGAGGTGGCTCAACAGGGGTGTTGTCGACCCCGATGTTGTCAAACCCAACCGTCTCATTCGGCGTCCAGAGTGGGACGATCTTGATGTGGGTCGCCGCAGGACTAATCTGGTAATCGAGCGTATAACTCTCCCAACCTGTAGAGGTGGTTGTCACACGCTGATCTCCCGAATCAGAAAGGATGCCGCCTGCGGTCCAAGACTCGACCTTGATCCCGCCCTTGTTAGCGCCAATCGTGGACGATATCATATCATAAGCGAAGGTATAGGTCTCACCCGCGGTAAGACCAAGGTCGCTCAGAGGAAGTGGAGCATCATTATTTGAGATCAGGACCGCATAACCACCTCCTTCACTGCTGACGATTTGGCCAAAACCGCCGGGATTCCCGCCGGTGGCTGGATAATTGAAGGCCTGAGCTCCGCCGAAGGACTCCCCCCATTGGTCGCCATCAATGGTTTCAAAGTCTCCGTTGGGAAACAGCACTGGTGCCGAATGAGCGCCCATTGCTAGCCCAATAAGGGCGGCTAAAGTCAAATTTTTACTACTTGGTTTCATGGATTTTGGATCTTGTGATATTGGGTAAAGTGCGGGATCAGAAGGGAAAGAAGATTTTATCAACCCTCACCTCTGGGTGCAACTTTATGCAATTTCAGATTTCCGGCATACAATATCAAGCTTATTCTCCAAAAATCGGACTGGCGTTCACTCCATCTCGAGACCCAACTCTACGGAGATGCACATCGAAGCCCTTTCCCTGACTGAGCCTCATCAGAGCCCGTCGAAGCTCTTGACTTGGTTTACTAAGGAGCCATCGACTTCTTCACTCTGTAGAATTTAGCCGGAGCGGTGGATAGAGCCAACATAGCGGCAGGGCCTCCATCCCCAGAAATCATCGAACCCAACGGCAGGAACTCATCCAAGTTGTCCGTTGCCTCCACCTGATAAACGAAGCCGATTTCAGTATCCCACGAAATTTCCAATCCAGCCGCAGCAGTGGCCAAAAGGACCGATTGTCCGCCGGGAGTGACAGCTCCGAGAAGCTCGACGTCATCAACCAAAGTGACCCAATGCCAGTCATTTCCGGCACCCAAAGCCTGAATCCACTCGATGGACATCCACGCAGCACCTGCTGGAGTATTAAAATTCTTTTCAACCTTCGTCCACGAAGCCCCGATTGAGGCGAATGATTCGTATCCCGATTCTCCAATGAAGGTCCTCTCGCCATTGTAAAAGCGGAGATTAAACTGCGGGTTGGCTCCTCCAACTTTCAGGACGTGGGCCGCAAAGAACGAAAGATCATGATTGCTGCCTCCGCTTAGCGGCACGAGTTCGCTGCGGACGTTTGTCTGCGGGACCACAACCGAGGCTGGACTGGGAGGCGTGGTGCTCTCGATGACCAACATGCTGGCCCCTCCATGTGGGGAATACGCCCCATACGATGAGACGACCGACATGCTGGCGCTGCCATTTGATGGGTTCGTATCTTGAGGTGATGCAATGATCCAGTTGGCTGCTCCGGGACTTGGATAGCTTGCGGGTTCGGTCGTCTCGAATCCAGGATTGGCGATCGTGTTGCCAACCATACTCGGTGTGTTCTCCAGCACCCTGTAGAATGCAGCTCCATCAGCATCGAACACCGTCTTCGCAGATCCCCCATCAATAAGTGGCCCAAGGTTCTCCCAAATCACGTTGTCGGAAGAGGACTGCGGCTGATGACTGCTCCCAGAAACTGACTCCGTCCAAGACACAACCGTACCAGGCCGGATCGAGGCACGAAACTCAGGTGGGACAATCGGAGCGACCACCTGAACGAGATTCAAATCATCAAAGTACATCGAACCACCTTCGAAGGCGGGTTGCCTGAAGACGACTTGGTAGCGCAGTTTAGTCGTGCCAGCTGGGGCTTCCATTGCAGCGACTGTGCCGAGCAACGAATAGTTGTTGGGATCCAATTGATCCGTCACCTCGAGACTCATCCACGATCCTGCGGTGATATTCGAGGTTGTGAGCACCGAGGAACGGTAGAGCGCAAGCACCGTGTCCGCCGCATCACGAAAGGAGACTTCAATCCACGCAGAATTCGTCCCGGACATCAGGTCCTGCGGATGGGTCAGCGCCCAGCCATCCGCCTTCCACTTCGTCCCCGCAGTGGCTTCCAGTTCCTGATAAAATCCATTGTAGTTCTCACTTCCATCAAAGTCCCCAAAGACCTTCGCCGTGAACCGGCCCGAATGCGTGAGCACATTGTCCCCGCCGGGGTTTCCTCCGTTGTAGTATTGGTTGTCTGTGGATTCGATGTAACCGCCATTCTCGTTCACGCCACTGAGCGAGTAGCCCGTCCAGGAGCTCAGCGTTGCTGCTTCAAATCCGGGATTCACTAGAAAATTCGCGCCCGGAATCTGCTCGCGCGAGTAAACCCGAACATAGTCGACCAACATCTGCTTGGGAAAAGTGACGGCTGGATCGAGCGGACCCGCAAAGTTGCCGTCGATGGCGAGATTCAGAATCAAAAAGTGGTCGTGATCGAAGACCCATTGATTGGCCCCGAGGCTCGCAGGAGTCGCCGAGAAGTAGTTAATTCCATCAACAAACCAACGAATCAGGCCGGGGTCCCATTCCACCACGAACACGTGGTAGTCGTCGGAAACATCCGATGTCAAAGTCCAGGTGCCACCAACAGCACTTCCTCCGGAATATCCCGGTCCATGGATCGTTCCGAAGACCTGCCTTGGCAAGCGGCCCACAAACTCCATGATGTCGATCTCTCCGCAATTTGGCCAACCGACACGGTCGATGTCCGCACCCAGCATCCAAAATGCTGGCCACAGGCCGACTCCACTCGGCACTTTAACCCGCGCCTCGAAGCGACCATAGTTCCAGGCCCACTTCCCTTTGGTCAAAAGACGGGCCGACGTGTGATTTCTCCCCCCAAAATTTTCCTCTCGGGCTTCGATCATCAACTCCCCCGCTTGGATCCGGGCATTCTCAGCTCGGCTGGTGTAATACTGAATCTCACTATTCCCCCACCCCGAACCTCCAATATCGTAGCCCCACTTGGACGGGTCGGGCAAACTCCCATCTACCTGCGAAAACTCATCGGACCAAACCAAATTCCATCCGGGAATCGCTTGAGCACTCAATAACCCGATGTTCAGTTGGAAACCCGCAAGCAGGATCAGTAACCCCAATGAAGAGACTTCTTTCCCTACGCGACGATTCTCGGGTAATATGACATCTGAACTCATTTGAAAATCAACGGGACAAGGGCGCTCTAATTCCCTCCCAACGACATCACCCAGTAAACAGGCAAAACGGCGAGCTCACAATCGAATTTTATTGCATTTAATTGCACTACCTAGTCTATCACTGTAGCAGTGCGCGACCAACGCCAAACCAGTCGCGCCCCAAGTCACCACACGGCATGGCGCACCGCGTTTTGCCAAGGATGACCTGCTTAGCTTTTCTGATCAAACCACGACTTCCAGATGCCCAAACCCGCTACTACCTCCCCGTCACCGCGCAAGAAAGCAGCCCTGGTGGCGATTGTGATGTGCCTCGTGTTCGCCGTGGCGATCATTCTCAATCTCTCCATGCGCGCTGAGGCAGCGTCGGAAAACATCGTTCCAATCGGTGCAGGCAGCTACACGCTGGAGCGCCCGTCTTCGTGCGAACCTCTCCCTGAAGCAATTTACCGGACCTCTGACATCAAGGGCCCGACCCCGACGAACCAATGGTGGAGTTCACTCGTCTGGCAGCCCTTTTCTCAGGCTCTTTTCGCCCACCCGCTCGCGATGCTGTGTCATGAAGGAGGGCTTGCCGTCACCTACCCGGGCGACGTGATCAGCGGTGCATCCGGAAACATCATGGGCGGCGGCATCGCCAAGGACGGAGACTTTTCCATTGGTCATTCGGCGGTGTCTGATTTCCCGGACGCGAGATGCGCTGGCTTCTCCGACTGGTTCATTATGGCGGAATTCGCCAAGGGAGAGTCAAAGCTGCTCACCACCCTTGGCCACGGCAGCCCCTTCATCTATGGTCAGGTCGTGGGAGGCACCGCGAAGATCACGTTCGCAGAGAAGCCGCAAATCTGGTCCGGCACCAAGTCCGATTCAACGCTGGGCCTCACCGTCCGCGGTCGCCACTACGGGATTTTCGGGGCCAGTGGATCGACTTGGAGTGGAATCGATGGAAGCATTCTGACCAACAAAACCGCGAAGTCCTATTTCTCAATCGCCCTCCTGCCTGAGAAAAGCCCTGAGGCCTTGGCCCTGTTCCAGCGCTTTGCTCACAATCACGTAAGCAACACCGAGACGGACTCGGAGATCGGCAAAGGAACCCTCACCAACCGCTATAAGTTCACCACCAAGAATCACGAAGGCAGTGAACCGGGCACGATCTTCTCACTTTACCCTCATCAGTGGAAATACACTTCCAACAAGCTCACGGACATGTCCTATGAGTCGGTCCGTGGCACCATGAAGCTCGGAATCGGCCTCTCCTTCGATACCATCATTCCGATCCAGGGCCTGCTACCGATGCTGCCAAAAGAAGGCATTCCCGATCATCAGCGCATGGTCGATTACCTCAAGAAGGAAGCCGCAAAAACACCCCCGGGATTCAAGGACACCTACTGGGAAGGCAAGCACCTCGGCTACCTTGCGACACTCAGCGGCATCGCCGAAATCGTCGGAGAACCGGAACTCCGGCAGCGCTTCGCCGATGAGATCAAGCAACGTCTCGAAAACTGGTTCACCGCCTCGCCCGGTGAAGACGCGCCACTTTTCTACTACAACACAACCTGGGGTTCACTCATCGGCAACAAGCCGTCTTATGGGAGCGACTCCCAGCTCAACGACCACCACTTCCACTACGGATACTTCATCCGTGCCGCCGCCGAGGTCGCCCGCCTCGACCCCGATTGGGCCAATAAATGGGGCCCCATGGTCAAGCTGATCATCCGTGACATCGCCTCCCCGTCCCTTGATGACTCCATGTTTCCGCACATGCGCTGCTTCGATGCTTACGCCGGTCACTCATGGGCTTCCGGCCACGCTGACTTTGGCGACGGTAACAATCAGGAATCCTCATCGGAATCCATGAACGCTTGGTATGGCATGATGCTCTGGGGAGAACTCACCGGCGACGAGGAAGTCCGCGACACCGGTATTTATCTCTTTAATACGGAGCGTACTGCGATCGAGGAATACTGGTTCGACGTCTCGGGAACCAACTTCCCCGAGAATTTCCCCAACGTCGCACTCGGCATGATTTGGGGAGGAAAAGGTGCCTTCGCCACCTGGTTCTCAGGAGACATCGACTGCATCCACGGTATCAACTGGCTGCCCTTCACACCGGCATCCATCTACATGGGACGCCACCCCGAATATGTAAAAAAGAACCACGACCGCATCGTCGAGAAGCGTGAAGGTGGTAGCGACTACAACAATGGCTGGGGCGACCTTGTGGTGATGTTCAACGCTCTCAGCGACCCTGAATCTGCCGCAAAATACATTGACTCCACACCCACCTGCAGTCTCGAAGGTGGCAACACTCACGCCTTCATGTATCACTGGATCCACACGCTTGAGCGACTCGGTCTCAACGACGCTTCCGTGACCGCCGATCACCCCTTCTTCAATGTCTACAACAAAGACGGAAAGAAGACCTACGCGGCATACAATTTCGGAGAGACCCCACTGACGGTCACTTTCTCCGATGGCACCAGCCTCGTTGCCGAGCCGCGTGGACTGACGCTCAAACACTGAACATGAGCGTCATGAACGTCCAGGAAATCCCGTGGTGGACCTGTGGGTCAAGCGCTTGCATTTGGTTTCAATCGTTGCGCGCTTCCAGTCAGCCCCCTTCACTCTAGGCTTGTTAGGCCGTTTTGTTTAGCCCGAATGTTTCGCATGCCATTCCAAGGGATCGAGCGGCTTAAACCAAACGCTCGACGTTGAGAGGAAGACGTGAGGGTTTCGACTTGGACCTTTTCCGGGCTGGGTTACAGATACCGCCGTGAATCGACCGGCGCTCCGGCAGTCTCGAAGTCTTCAATCCCTCACGCCTGTCGAGGTGGCGTCCGCTTTACGGCATCTGCCGGGGATGGTTTTCTTTGATACGGCGGGAAATGTGCCTTCGACATACGGCAATCCGGTTTCGATCATCGCGGCGGAGCCGCGAGAGTTGATCAAGGGATCGATTCACCGGGATGATGACCGTGGAAAGCTGCGTGAGGTGCTGAAAAGGAACGCCGATGAACCGATGGCGGATCGGGGTTTTCCGAGTGGTGGGCTTTGCGGTTGGATCGATTACGAAGGGGATTTTGTCTTCGGGGACTATCCTGAGATGCTGGTCCATACGCATGACGGCGGTTGGTATGAAGTGGGCGAGCTTTCACCGCGGATTCGTGATGATCTTCCGGTGGAGGACTTCGCGCTTGGCGAGGTGGTGGCGGACTGGACGCGAGAACGATTTGTCGGAGCGGTTGAGCGAATTCGCGAGTGGATCGCGGCGGGTGATATCTATCAGGTGAATCTTTCGCAGCGCTTTGAGGCGGACGTCCGAGGGGGATCGTTGTTCGGTCTCTATCAGGCCTTGCGTGATGCATCGCCTGCGCCGATGGGAGCTTGGCTTTCGCTTGATGGGCGTGAGGTGCTTTCTTCGTCGCCGGAAACCTTTTTGCGGATTTCAGGGAGTGGCATTGAAACGCGCCCGATCAAAGGGACGCATCCGCGTTTCTCGGATGCGACGGCAGACCGGCGTTCGGCGTATGAGCTTCAGACCTCGCCAAAGGAGATTGCTGAGTTGGTGATGATCACGGATTTGCTGAGAAATGACCTAGGGCAAGTCTGCGAGTTTGGCAGCGTGGCGGTGGATGAAATGCTGCAGCTTGAGACGCTGGAGCAGGTGCATCACCTCGTATCGACGGTGAGTGGTCGGTTGCGTGATGACTGCGGGCCGGTCGATGCCTTGGCGGAATGCTTCCCTGGAGGCAGCATCACGGGCGCGCCGAAGAAGCGTGCCATGGAAATCATTGCGGAGCTGGAGCAGGCACCGCGCGGGCTTTATTGCGGGGCGATGGGTTACTTTGGCTACAATGGAGAGAGCCAGTTCAACATCGCGATCCGGACGATGGTGCGAGAGAGCGGCAAGCTGCGCTTCAGCGCGGGTGCAGGGATCGTGGCGGACTCGGATCCGGAGAAAGAGTATGAAGAGACGCTGCAGAAGGCGGCAGGGATTCGTCTGGCGCTGGGTGCTGCTGGGAGTGTGGGTCTTTGAGCGGTGGGGTTTTCACGGCTAACATTGGGAATGATGCCGGTCAGAGATCTGCGACTTGGAGTGACAGCGAGGACCGTCCTCGAAGGTTGGAGTTGTCGGAGAGTTTCGGCTGAGGAGATTTCCTGCGATGAGATGCCGGAGTGGCCCGGGGATTTCAATTCCCCGCTCCTTGGATCTCCGCTTGTTTCTTCAGCTTGAGGGCGAGCTGATGAAGGGCTTCTCGGCGCTGAGCAGTTAGGGCCATGTTGCGGACTTGCTCGGCGACGTCTTCGAAGGCGGCGATGTGCTCGGCCTCGATCTCCTCGGGCCAGATCAGGTGCAGGGCCTGTTCGTAGTAGAAAACGGGGCTGATCTCCTTTTCTCGTAGCGAGAAAAGCATGGTCTCGAAGGTGTTGAGGATTCGCTCATGCTCGATCCAACCGAGATCGATGTTGCCATCGTTCTTTTGGGTGTGTGCTTTTGCGAGTTCCGCGAAGTCAGCTCCATCGAGAACCTGCTCGCGAATCCCGAGCAGTGTCTTGAAATCTTCAGATGGGTTCGATTCGTCGGGAAAAATAACGATGTGCAGAACCTTGGCGCGCGCCGGGCGGCGGAACACTTCGGCATGATCACGGTACCAGTGGCGGTGGTCATCCTCGCTCAGCTCCGGAAGTTCGGACCAGATGGATTCGACGAAGCGCTCCATTCGCAGCTTGGCCACAAGCTCGGCGCGGATTTGGTCGCGCTGAGCTTCTAACAAATCCCAGGAAGCTCCGTGTTCCCGCCACTCACGTAGCGTTTGTTCGAAATGCTCGCGAACTTCTTCCTTGTCGGGAGTGGGGATGCTTCGCTCGGCTTCCTGAGAGAGCAGGATGCCTTCGATGACTTCGCCCTTCGCCTGCTCGCGGAATTCATCATCGCGTTCGCAGCAGGAGCTCTCGCTCTTTGCCTCAGCTGCGGCCTTGAGCCGCATGAATGCTTCGTCGATCAGAGAGGGATCGATGGTTTCTCCGTTGACGATGATCACAGTGGCTAGCGGAAGCGGGGGTCACGGATGGACTTGCCGAAAAGCGTGTAGGTATCGCCTTCCAAGGAGGCGCGGAGTTCCGCCATCTGCTGCTCGGTGAGCTCGCCACTGATGATGCTGAGGTCTTCTTCAACACGGAGCTTGTCTTCTTCTCGAATTCGCTCGGCCAGCTTCGTCGGATCACTGGTGATCGAGGGATCGGAGAAGATGTCGCGGTAGCGGTTGAAGTTGGCGTTGCCGTTGGCGAGGTTGGTGCCGTTGTCGGTGAGCAGGCTCCATGAATCCGGTTCGGTGGTGTAGGCTGCACGGTTTTTCTCGCGGAAATTGTTGAGGAGGGATTCGCGCTGGGTGTTACTGAGGTCGACGGCTTTCATCACCTTGGCGAGGTCCTGCATGGCGCTGGTTTCGATCTGATTGTCGATCGTGCGGGTCTTGAATGCTTTCAGGCGTTCCTTTTGATCGTCGGTGAGCAGGGCAAGCAGGGCATCCTCGAATTCAAGTTTGCCATCGGCAGCATCGGTCAAAAGTCCGGTCGAGGATGCGTTGGTGGCTCCCTTGTGCTCCGACAGCAAACCGGCGATGGCTTCCAGTTGGTCGACATCCAGCCCGAGTGCCTCGGCGAAACGGGCGAGACGTGCCTTTTCCCGCTTTCCGGCAATCTGGCCGTAAGCCTGCTCGCGGCGCACGGTGATTGGATCGGTGACTTCGGATGGACCAGTTGCAAGGCTGATTGGTTTTTCAGGGCCAGGGTTGCGACTCGGAGCGACAAGTTCGCTGTTGGTCGGGCGCTCGCGTGGCGGCGGCCCGGAATCTGCGGTGGCGCTGCTACCGCTATCCCCGCTTGGTTTGAGGATCCAGCCCATGGCAAAGCCTGCGAGGGCGGTGCCGACGGCGATCATGGACGATGATTTCATAGAATTTCGGAGTAAAAGCGCCGCAGCGGTGGGATTTTGTCGCCTCAGGCGGAACGAATGTCACGAATCGCCGCCGCCATGTCGGGGGCTTTGAATGTGGAGGAGCCTGCGACGAGCACGTTTGCTCCGGCAACATAGCAGCGCGCGGCGGTTTTTGCATCAATTCCCCCATCGACTTCAATGTGGAAACTGAGCCCGGCCTTTTCGCGCCAAGTGGCGGCGGCTTCGATCTTGGGAAGCACCTCCGGCATGAAGGCCTGACCACCGAAGCCCGGGACGACCGTCATGCAGAGCAGCAGGTCGATTTGCCCGAGGAAGGGTTTGATCTCCCCAATCGGCGTGGTGGGATTGAGAGCAAGGCCTGCGAGGCGACCGGCCTTGCGGATACGGTCAAGCGTTTCGGCAACGTCGTGGTCGGCCTCGACATGGACGGTGATCAGATCGGAGCCTGCGGCGAGAAAGCGGTCGAGGTAGTGGTCCGGCCGCGAGATCATGAGGTGGGTATCGAGGAAAATGTCGTTCGTTTCGTGGACCGCCTGGATCACCGCCGGGCCGAAGGAGATGTTGTCGACGAAATGGCCGTCCATCACATCCATGTGGAGCCAGTCGGCCCCGGCATTGATGGCGCGGGTGGTTTCCTCGCGAATCTTCGAAAAGTCAGCGGCAAGCAGGGACGGGGCAATAACGCGGTCGTTGTGGGTTGGCGGGATCACGGCGGAACCTAGCGCCGAAATCCCGCCAAGGCCAAACTCGAAAATCGACACGGTTCGACTCTGAGTTTCGTGAATTTTCTGATGCTCCGTCTGAGCAGCGGGCTCGTTGGTGAGCCCAAGGGGGGAGCCCCTCCTGCTGTTAGGAGTAAATGCTGGTGTAATACTCGTCGGCCATGCGGTTTGAGTCGAAGAATGGGACGACTTCGTTCATCGAGTTGAGGACGATTTTCCACCACTCCTCTGGGCGCTCGTAGAACATCGGGATGACGGTCTCGCGCAGGATGCGGTGCATGCCGAGCAGGTCGTGACGGTCGCGGTCCTCGGGGCTGAGTGATGGATCAGCGGGCGGGACGATGAAGGCGTTGTGGCCGTCTTTGGCGAACTCGCAAACCCAGCCATCGAAGGTCGAGAGGTTGACGGCGGCATTCATCGCGGCGGTCATGCCGGAGGTGCCGGAAGCCTCGCGGGTGACGACCGGATTGTTAAGCCAGATGTCGGCACCGTATTTGAGTTGGCGGGAGAGCTCGAGTTCGTAGCCGACGACGACCGAGGCGTTCGGGTAGTCTTTGGTGACGCGGACGAGGTGGTTGAAGGTATCGATTGCGCCGTAGTCGAAGGGGTAAGGCTTGCCGCCCCAGATGATTTGGACGGGGTAGTCGGAGTTTCCGAGGAGCTCGCGGAAGAGTTTTTCGTCGCGAGCGATGAGCTCGGCGCGCTTGTAGCCGGCGAAGCGGCGAGCCCAGACGATGGTCAAGGCCTTGGGGTTCATGAGTTTGCCGGTCTGGTCGGCGACCAGGCGGAAAAGCTGCTGGCGGAGTTCCTTTTTGCGCTCGGAGAGGAATTCTGGGTCGTTGTTCAGGCGGGCGCGTTCAAGGCCACGGTCTTTCCAGTAGGTGGCGTTTTGTGCGTTGGTGACGTGACCAATCGAGCAGATCTTGTCGTAGCCGCCCCACATCTTGCGGGAGACTTCGCCGTGAAGTTTCGACACACCGTTGGCGATGCGGCTCATGCGCAGTGCGGCGAGCGAGTGATTGAAGACATCGCCTTCGATGCCGGTGGCCCGGCGCACGGTGGCCTCATCGAGCGTGCCGAAGAAGCTGGCTGTGTTGAGAAGCGAGAACTGGTGCTTTTCATTGCCGGCTTCTTCCGGGGTGTGGGTGGTGAAGACGAAGCGCTTTTTCACTTCGTTGACGTCTCCCTTGAAGCGCTCAAGCACGCGGAAGGCGGCGGAGAGGGCGTGGGCTTCGTTGAGGTGCCAGACTTCGGGATCGACCTTGAGTTCTTCTAGCAGACGGGCTCCGCCCGCGCCGAGCACGGTGTACTGGGCAACGCGGCGGTAGGGGTCGTTGTCATAGAGCCGCTGGGTGATCTGGCGGTCATCGTGTTCGTTCTCCGGCAGGTCGGTTGTTAGAAAGAACATCGGGACGGTGCCGAAGACTTCGGAGGGAAGGAACTTGGCACCGACCCAGACTTGTTTGCCATAGATCGGGATCTGGAAACGGATGCCGGTGTCATGAAGGAAGGCGTATTCCTTGCTCCGGAACTGGACGGCCATTTCGCGGCCTTCGCCGCGGGTCTGATTGTAGTAGCCGCAGGTCCAGTAGACGCCGATACCGAGAAGGTTCTGCTTAAGCGCGGCGGCGGAGCGCATGTGCGAGCCGGCGAGGAAGCCTAAGCCACCGGAGTAGATTTTGAAGGACTGATCGATGGCGAATTCGCAGCAGAAGTAGACGGCGCTCTTGGCGTACTTCGGATCGATCTCATAAGGATGAGCGAAAGGGGCGGGAAGAAATGACTCGGGCATGACGGTGTGATTTTGATGAAAACTTAGGGCCTTTAAATGTCCGCTGAGGACGAAGGGTTGAAGCTGATTTCGAGGATTCTGGAGGTATTCGGAAAAGGTAAAGCTCAGCTCGTTCCAAGCTGCAAAGAAATCGGTGCGCCAATCCGACCGGATTGTCGAGTCTGGGAACCGCCAGCGAGCAAATGTCCTCTTCGAGGGCCGAATCGCCCGGACCGCTTGAGAAGGGGAGAATTTCACCAGAAAAGGTGGTCGCAGGCCTCATGTTCAGCCACCTCAGCCCGGATGGAGGGCTCCGAGATCCACTTTCGTAATATCGAGAGCATGGAGTTGCCCGGCGGAAACGTAACGACCGAGGAGACGTAACGACCGAGGAGACGGCTCCGGAATCGTCCGAGCCATCTTGAAGATTTCCGAAAGTTCGATGTGGGTTGAGGCCGTAATGATTCATTGCGATTCTTTCGATTTATGACTTCACCGATTTCCAGCTCCCGGCGCCAGTTCCTCAAACAATCCGCTGCGGGAGCGGGGTTTCTGATCCTTCCTTCCGGCATTATTTCTGGAAAGAACTCACCGAACAACCGGCTGAACATCGCGATGATCGGCACTGCCGGGCGTGCGGAGGCTCATTTCAAAATGGCGAAGAAGGAGAACGTGGTGGCGCTTTGTGACGTCGATGAAAATCACATCGCCAATGCGGCCAAGCCGTTTCCGGGTGCGAAGCATTACCTCGATTGGAGGAAGTGTCTCGAGCAAAAGGATATCGATGCGATCATTTGTTCCACGACCGACCACACGCATGCGCACATCGCGATCTGGGCGATGAAGCGCGGGCTGCATGTTTACTGTGAAAAGCCGCTGGCGAATTCGGTGGGAGAAGCCCGCACGGTGCGGGACACATTCCTCGAAACCAATGGCAAGCTGGCGACGCAGGTTGGCACGCAACTTCACGCCAATAACAATTTCAACCGTGTTAGAGAGCTGATCTGCGAGGGTGCGATTGGTCAGTTGGAGGAGGTGGCGGCTTGGGGAAATCGTCAGCTCCCACGACCTGGGTATTTCCCGGGGAGGGATGAGGTGCCGAAGCATTTGCACTACGATCTGTGGATCGGACCGTCGAAGTTTCACCCCTACAATCCGGGCTACTTCGACCACGAGGTGCCTGGCTCGAATTGCCTCAACTGGAACATGTTTTGGGACTTCGGTAGCGGGCAGGTTGGCGATATGGGGTCGCACACGATGGACCTCGTGTGGAATGCGCTCGATGCGGATCGGCCGACATCGATCGTGGCTGATGGCGATCCTTTCAATACGGATGTGACGCCGGTGAGGTTGGTCTCGCATTTCCGGATTCCGGCGAATGACTGGCGTGGCGAGATCAAGCTGTCATGGCATCAGGGCGGCGCGATGCCCACTGAACCGCTCCCAGGCGTGCTGCGTGGGATTGGACATGGGGCGCTTTTTTCCGGCACGAAAGCTTGGCTGGTTTCGGACTTTGGATCGCATGTGATCATTCCGAAAGATGCGAAGGAATCCGACCGTTTCAGTCGCATCGGGATCAGAGGCGGATACGACCACGAGGACGAGTGGATTGCCGCCTGCAAGGGTGGGCCGAAGACGTCGTGTGATTTTGACTACGGCGGAAGGATGATCGAGACGATGCTGTTAGGTCTGGTGGCTTATCGAGCCGGGGAGGAGCTCAAATATGATTCACTTGCCGGGAAAGTGACGAACCACGCGACGGCGGATGAGTTGCTCCACAAGGCCTATCGAGAAGGTTGGCCCTTGGTAGGCTGAATAGAAGCTATCGTTGCACGACTCGATAGAACCGGCGGGTTTGCCCGACGGCATCGACACCGAGAACCGCAGGCAGGAACTCCCGGTGGGTGATGAATTGGAGGAAGACGACAAGCTTCCGTCGGGACTGTTGGTCGTTCTGAGTTCGCCGCCGCAAAAAAGAAGCGGAGTGTTTCTGAGCGCAGGAAGTTGCGCATGAGCGAACCCTCGAAGACACCATCGAAATCGAACCCTAGCTCGACCCTATTCGAAAAGCCATTCGGGCAGGGTGATTTTCGAATTTTTAGTTGAAGCGGGCGGTCTGCAGAGGGTGCCGAGGGCTTGCGGGAGGTGCGCAGCGCCTTTCACTGGGA
>Ga0100401_1002140_pt1 | contig 15726 bp, 16 predicted proteins | sample CryGeymeta201525_FD_80421 | JGI IMG/M metagenome (GOLD analysis project Ga0100401, IMG submission 80421) | Groundwater microbial communities from Crystal Geyser aquifers in Utah, USA - Crystal Geyser metaG 2015-25 | ecosystem: Environmental > Aquatic > Deep subsurface > Groundwater | place: USA... | reverse complement strand
GAGCGGGTGAAAGAGGCCATCGCCAGTGGCCACATCGACGACTTGATGGAAGAGGTCATCAGTCATTTCGAAAAGATCCCCAAAGAACAGGAAACCATCATTGTCGAAGGCGTTGTCGCCACACCGGATCTTCCCGGAGCGCAGGCCATCAACGCCGCCCTTGCCCGCGCCCTGAATGCCGAGGTCATCCTCGTCGCACGCCCCATCGAAAACAGCATCGATGCCCTCGTCCACCAGCTCGATGAGATGCTCAACAGCATGCCTCCTGCCATTCTGGAAGTGCAACCCGCAGTCGTTCTCAATCACGTTGATCTCCCGGGCCTTTCAGAAGAACTTGGTCTCAAATCTGCAACTGCCCATGAAGTCCTCAAGGCGCTTCAAGAACGCATCAAACCCAACAAACTCCGCTTCGACATCATCGGCCTCGTCCCTGCAAGCCCCGACCTCGCCGCCACACGCGTTGCCGATATCGTCAACCAACTCAATGGCAAGATCATCTTCCCCGGCGACATGAATTCCCGCCGCATCAAAGAGATCACCCTTTGCGACCGCACCGTCCCCAATATGCTTCGTGCCTTCAAAACGGGCACGCTGATCGTCACACCATCCGACCGCTCCGACATCATTGTGGCCTCCGCCGTCGCGGCAAATAAATCCATCCAACTCGCCGGACTCGTCCTCACCGGCGACACCGAAGCCGACCCCGCCACCCTCGCCTTCTGCAAGGACGCCTTCTCACTCAATGGCGGACTGCCCATCATTCAGGTCGGCACCAGTTCCTTCGAGTCCGCGAGACTTCTATTCACCCTGAACCCCGAACTCCCCGTAGAAGACGTCGAGCGCATCAACTTGGTCATGGAAACCGTCGCCCTCGGAATGGATACCACATGGCTCAGAAACCGTTGCTCCATGACGGTCGAAAAACGTCTTTCTCCACCCGCTTTCCGTCACCGCATCACCACCATCGCCCGCCGCAACCTAAAGCGCATCATCCTTCCCGAGGGCGAGGAACCCCGCACCATCCACGCCGCCATTCGCTGCGCCGAGCGAGACATCGCCAAATGCCTCCTCATCGGTGACCCTCAGCAAATCATCGAAGTCGCACGCATCAACAGCCTCACCCTTCATCCCGGCATCGAAATCATTAACCCCGCCGAAGTCCGCGACCGCTATCTCGAACCCTTGTTAGAACGCCGCCGCAGCAAGGGTATGACCGAAAAGGACGCCGTCGAAAGCCTGCGTGACAACACCGTGCTTGGCACCATCATGCTCGCGCTCGACGAAGTGGACGGACTTGTTGCCGGGGCCATCCAAAGCACCGCCAACACCATCCGCCCCGCGCTCCAGCTGATCAAAACCCACCCCGACGCCCGCGCCGTCTCCTCGGTCTTCTTCATGTGCCTTCCCGACCAGGTCCTCGTTTACGGCGACTGTGCCGTGAACCCGGACCCCGATGCCGAACTCCTCGCCGACATCGCGATCCAAAGCGCCAACTCCGCGAAAGCCTTCGGCATCGAACCCATCGTCGCCATGATCAGCTACTCGACCCACGGCTCTGGTGCCGGCAGCAACGTCGATAAAGTCACCCAAGCCACCGATATCGTCCGCCGCCGCGACCCTTCGCTCATCGTCGACGGCCCCCTTCAATACGACGCCGCCAGCATCCGCGAAGTCGCCAGGACCAAAGCCCCTAACAGCACCGTCGCCGGTCGCGCCAACGTCTTCATCTTCCCCGACCTCAACACCGGCAACACCACCTACAAAGCCGTCCAGCGCTCCGCCAACGTCGTCTCCATGGGTCCGATGCTCCAAGGCCTCCGCAAACCCGTCAACGACCTCAGTCGCGGAGCCTCCGTCGAAGACATCCTCTACACCATCGCCCTGACCGCCGTGCAGGCGGGGCAGGTATCCGAATAAAGTCTTCAGGCGGCGAGATCGCTTTAGAACTTCTTCCTTAAATCCGCCTTCACTTCCTTCATCGGAGGCTCGTCCGGTTTTGCCTGGCCGGTCATCGGCGTCGCCCAAACTGCCAGCGGAGATATCCTGCTCGAGTTCTACGACCCGGGTGCCGATGGCGTGGTTGATGGCATCGACACCTTGGTAGGCACTGCCAAGGGCACGCTCACCGTGACCGGATCGTCAGTTCATGATTCAAAACTCATGCCATGTGATCTTGGATAAGATTGGCAAGTTCTAGACGCCTTACCTTGCCAAGATCACTGCGGGGAATGGCATCAACGCAGACTACCTCATCGATTCGGCGAAAGCCCTCGACCTCACGATTGTAGGCCTCTACCCGGCTCGCAATCAGCCCGGAAACCACCGCCTGATCGCAAACCGCGATCAGGCGTTTTCCTTTCCGGGCATCCGGCACGGCAACCACGACCAATTCAGGCACTGCGAGCTCGCGCTCGACGGCCATCGGGTCGACCAATTCACCAAGAATCTTGACCAAGGCATCCGCCCGACCGGTTAGAAGCAAGTCGCCACTCTCGAGCTTGCCCAGATCACTCGTCGAATACCAGTCACCTACCCTCTTCGAGAAAACCCATTTCTCATCAGACCGAATCAACTCACCGGCAAACAGGGCCTTGCCACGAACCGCGATTCTTCCCTCATCACCAATTTTCACCCGCCAATGCGGCAAAACAGAGATCGGTCCGCTTTGGTACCCCTGATCGAGTAGTTCAAGGCTCTGAGTCGCAACTTGCGAGCCCGCCTCGGTCATCCCATAGCTCGCCAGCACCGGCCAGCCGAGCGCCCTGGCTGCCCCCCCGATTCCACCATCAAGCCTACCCCCACCAATCACCGCCACCCTGAGTGTCGATGGCGCATGCAATTGCTCGCGGACCAGATCATGCACCTGTGTCGGGACCAGCGAAACATGGCTGACCCGCTCCCTTTTCACCCACTCTGTAAAAAGAGCTGGCTCCCACTTCTCACGATACCGCGCCAACTCGCAGCCCGCCTCAAAAGCCCGAGCCACCACGCCAAATCCACCAACGTGGTTCAGCGGCAACGACAGACCCCAGCACGAATCCTGATCGACCTGCAAATGGCGGTTCACCACCGCCGCGGAAAGCAGCAACGCCTCGCGCGAAAGCCCGATCCAGCGAGGTTGCCCCGTCGAGCCTGAGGTCTGGAAAAACACCAAGCCGTCCAACTCACCATCTTGATCACCCGGCAACACAAAGTTCGTGCCCGGTGCCACCGGCTCGGCAGACTGCCAAAACGCCGGATCTCTCAGGTAAGTGATTTCCATGGCAGCTTCTCAAGCAAATCGTCAAAGCCTAGCCCCGTGCCTCCAGGCGATTGAAAAGTCGGAGACCATCGACCCAGCCTTTCGGCGAAATCGCTTGGCGTGAAAAGATGATGCGTCTGCAAGCCACAAAGCCCCACGATCCCCGGAAACTGCACATTCAGCTTCGCCGCCTCCCATGCCGCGAAAACCTGACCCAGCGGATGCTCCATATAACTCGTGACGATCACCTGCTGGCCACGACCACCGGCCGACTCAGCGAGCAACCAAGGCTCATCCACCGCCGGCTTCACGATCATGATCTGAGCCGCATCGCAGGCAGGCACCGCCTCGCGATCGACCGCCAGAGGAATCCGGAATTGCTTCCACAATCTCGCCCAAGCCGTCGGCGAATACGGACAGGGATCCTCGAGGAAATCGATCCGCTGCCGCACATCCTCCGGCACACTTGTTAGAAAAGCCTCAACCTCATCCGGGATCAGCACTTCATTGAAGTCGATGCACCAGCGCAAACCCGGATGGAGCCCCGCCTGTTCCAAAAAGAATGCCGTTTCCGCCTTCAGATCCTTGCCCATCTTCAGTTTCACCCGCTTGAAACCCTTGCTCACCGCACTCTCCACGATCCGTGCATCTTGCCAAGGCAAGGTCGCATGACTATCCGGCACATCAATTTCCTCTAACAGAGGATCACCAATGAAGCGCGCATCGGCATCCTCCTGCGCGCAGCGGACTGCCCGCCGGACCAGCACAAAACGCCGCGCGCCCGCCAGATCATCGAGGCACTTTTGAAGCGTCGGATCCCCCAGCTCCGGCCACGGATGCAAGCAGGCAAAACCTTCACCAATCCTCACCAACGCACCGACGTGATCACGCCGCATGCTCTTCGCATTCAGCGGCTGCCGTGCCGTGAGCTTGTATTTCCAAAACCAGAGATCATCTGCCACGCCCGATCCCTGCCACGGATGAGCCCAACACGCAAACCTCAGAACTTCGCTGCAAACAAATGAAACATCCCAGCAAAGGCGACGAGCTGAACCGCCGCGATCGCCAGAAGTCGGTTCATCCGTGGCCCCTCAGGCTCCGTCAGCACACCCCAGATGATCCGAAACCCCGCCAGCCACAGCGGCAAAGTCCCCAAAACCAGCCATGGCTCACCAAAATAAATCCAACCCAAGCCAAGAATCGCCGCCGCCTTGATCTCAAACCAAATCAAAATCCGTGCCGCCCGCCCGCCCCAGCGAACCGCCAAGGTCCGTTTGCCCGTCGTCGAATCCTCCTCACGATCCCGCAGGTTGTTGATCGAAATCAGCACCGCCGAAAGCAAACCCACCTGCAATCCCAGCAGCAGCGCTTCCGGACGCCACTCAAGCGTCTGGATAAACACCGTCCCACAAACCGCCACGATGCCGAAAAAGAGCACCACAAAGAGCTCTCCCAGCCCCCGATATGCCAGCGGCAACGGACCCCCCGTATAACCAAAAGCCAGATAAAGCGAAGGCACCCCGATCGCCAAAATCGGCCAGCCCGCCGCCTGATAAAGCACCACACCACAGACAAAGGCCAACACCAGAAAAAACGCACCGCACATCATCACGGTCCGGCGCGATAGCAAGCCACTCGCCGTCACCCGCTTCGGCCCCAGGCGCTTCTCCGTATCCGCGCCCTTCGCTGCATCGATCGCATCGTTGAAAAAATTCGTCGCAATCTGAATGAACACCGCGCCTAACAAAGTCGCCACCGCCAGCTTCGCACTCCAGTTTCCCGAGAGCTTCCAAGCCAACACACAACCTACCCACACCGGCACCACGGCGGCAGGCAGGGTCTTCGGTCGAGTGGCTAACAGAAACGCGCGAATCACGGCACTCTGGGAAACTTCGAGAAATCAGGCTTCCTCTTCTCAATGAAGGCCTGCTTCCCCTCTTTCGCTTCCTCACTCATATAATAAAGAAGCGTCGCATTGCCCGCCATATCGAGCAGGCCCATCTGACCATCACAATCGGCATTCAGACAAGACTTCAAACAGCGCAGCGCCAGCGGTGAATGCTCTAACATCTCGCGACACCACTGCAGCGTCTCCGCCTCCAACTGCTCAAGCGGCACCACCGTATTCACCAGGCCCATCTCCAGCGCCTGCTTCGCATCATACTGGCGACAAAGATACCAAATTTCCCGAGCCTTCTTCTGTCCGACGATTCGCGCCAGATAACTCGATCCCAACCCCCCATCAAAACTCCCCACCTTCGGCCCCGTCTGCCCGAAGCGCGCATTCTCCGCCGCAATCGTCAGATCGCACACGACATGCAGCACGTGCCCCCCGCCGATCGCATAGCCCGCCACCATCGCCACCACCGGTTTCGGCATCTGGCGGATCTTTTTCTGCACGTCGAGAATGTTTAGCCGCGGCACCCCGTCATCGCCGACGTAGCCCGCGTGACCACGCACCTTCTGGTCGCCACCCGAGCAGAAAGCCAAATCGCCTTCACCTGTCAAAATGACGACGCCCACCGTCGCGTCCTCATGCGCCAGCTCAAGAGCGATCAGCATCTCCTTCACCGTCTGCGGACGGAAAGCATTCCGCACCTCAGGCCGGTTGATGGTGATCTTTGCAATCTGCCCCTCATCGGCCGTCTCGTAGCGGATGTCCTCAAATTCTCTAACGCTGGTCCACATGTCGGTGACAGTCTGTCCTAGGAAACCTCACGCTCAAGAAATTCCCCGACCTTCTTTGCAAATGCCCCAGGCACCTCCCAAGGCACACGATGCCCCGCCCCCTCCGCCACCCAGAGCGGAGCAGGGGCATTTCTGCCCCTGAGCATTTCAACCCTCTCCCCAATCGCCCGGAACTTGGCATCCCTCTCTCCCACACACCACAGCAGCGGACATTTGATCTCCTTCAGCCGCTCGCTCAGCGCCTCCTGCCCTCCCAGCGTCCAGTCCATGAAACTCCGCGCCACCGCCTGCCGGCGCTGCTGCAGCAAACTCCGATCCCCTCCAAGCTCCGCCCGAGATCCCAGCACCGCCTGCGCATTCCACTCTTCCAGAAACGCCTTCCAATCCCCATTCAGAGCCTTCGCCGCCCACTCCGCATCCCTTGCCCGACGCGCCACCTTCTCCTCCTCATCCACCAAGCCCGGATGCGCCGAAACGATCACCGCCGCATCCCAGAGTAGCTGGAGCGTCTCGCTCCAGTCAGTGCCCGGCATGTCTCGCTCCGACGACACCCCCTCCAAAAGCGCATGCAGCGCCAACCTCCCCCCCATCGAGTAACCCAGCAACACCTTCCGCCCCTGCGTCGCCTCCACCTCCCGATTCAGCGCCGCACCGAACGCCTCCATCGACATCGGACAGCAGTCGAGAAAACGCCAAAGATCCACCCGCTTCACCACCCAGCCGGGCACAGAAAATCCCCGCCAGTCATCCGCCATCCCCACCGCCCCGTGCAAACACCAAATCGTCCCCTTCATCGCCACCCAGCCTCTCTCCGAGGACGGGACAAGACAACACAAACAAACCCCGGCAGCCGGCCATGCATACCAAATGGCGGGAGTGCTGCTTAACGAGGGACCTCCGTCTCCATCCCCCTCGCGGCGATTGTTCCGAGGACCACTCCTGAAACCCATCCAAATAGGTGAGCCAACACATCGGTATTGCCATCTCCCACACCATACCATCCGAGCACGACTAGCCCGACTGCCAAGGGCACCATCATCGGCTTGAACATCCGATAAGCCCGCGACTTCCAAGCCAGCACCATCCCCAACCCTACCAGCAAACCCACCGCTCCAAAGGTCGCGGTCGAAGCACCCAGCGAATAAAAGGACTCGGGATAGTGATGCACCGCATTGAGTGCATTCCCGATCACCCCACTGGCAAGAATCAGGACCCAGCCTCTGATCTGCCCAAACGACTGGACGACGAAATAGCAAAAAACTCCGCCTATAAACACATTGCCCGCCAGATGCGGCAGATCACCGTGAAGAAAGAGCGCCGTAAAAGTGCGCCACCACTCACCACCTGCCACCACATCGACCGCCGAATTGCAAAAACGATCGGATATCCCGGGATCCTTGATCTGTAGGAGAAAGATCGCCACCAAGGACAATATCCAGAGCAAGCCAAGCTCCATACCAACCGCGCCAACGGATAGCTCCGCCCGCTCCCGCCAATGCTGCTGCTCAGCGACATACTCACTGAGTTCATGCCGAACCGCCACCTCCCTCTCGGGCTCCACTTCGAGCGCGAAAAATCCGTCGATCTCCCGCACGAAGCAGTCGAGATTCATCGCCAGCACGACGAGGGCATGCTCGTATGCTTCGTCCAGCGACGACCACTGTCCGACAACGGCAAGCTCTTCGATTTCTTCGGCGACTCCTTCCGGCATCCGCTTCCACTATCGCCGAAATGCCTCCGAGCGCAATCCGATCAACCTCCAGTATGCTGGAAATAGACTTCCTCGTAGGGCTGAACGACCACGAAACCGTCCCCTTCGAAGTGCATCTGGATCGACTCACCGGATCCTCGCCCAAGGAATGTCTTCAGCGAGACATCGGTCTTCAGTTGTGGATTCAAGCTACCACTCCATGCAATGGTCGCATTCGGATCCGTCGTTACGGGGCGACCGGGTTCCACCTTGAGCGTGATGGGTTCATAGTGGCTGGTGATGGCCAGCAGGCCACTTCCATCAAACCGGACGTTGAATAAACCGCCAGCCGCGAAGCCCACCAACCTTTTCATCATCGTAATCTTGTGCGGAAGCGTCGGTTCGAAAGCCAGCACGTCATTGCCATTCACCACCAGACTCTCGTTCTTCAAATTCAGCACGATGATCTTTTTCCCCGTATCCGCGAGATACAGCTGGCCCTGGCCGTCGGCGTAGGAGATCCGCATGCCCTCACCCGAGATCGCCTTTTTCAAAAGGTTGCCAACCCCCTGATCGAGCATGCCCTCACGAGTAAACTTGATCTGGCCTTCGTAGGCCACCATTGAGCCTACTTTGATATTCATCCGGCCATTTAGGTTCACCTCCAGGAATCGAGGTGTCTCCAACTCGAAGACACCGTGCCCGCGATCGCGCTCGGCAGTTCTCGTGACAAAATCTCTCAAACTTTCGGCCGGGCCAGTGGCCGCAGGAATCGGTGGTGGCATCTCGCTCATATCATTCACAAGAAAAGCAGCACGGCAGCTCCGGTCAAGCTTCCGAACGCCAAGTCTTGCGCAGCCCCGCGCATCCTTCATGCTCCGAGTATGAGATTTGCCCACGGTCACTTGGCCTACTGTACGAACATTCACCCCGCCGAGTCGTGGGAGGAAACTTTCGCCGCGATCTCCACGCACACCCTCAAAGTCCGGGATATCGTCGCCGGCATGGACCGTCCATTCGCCATCGGCCTCCGCCTTTCCGCCAAAGCAGCTCGTGAACTCCTCGCCGGTGATCACTTGGAGCGCTTCAAAGACTGGCTCGACTCCGAAAACACCTACGTCTTCACCATCAACGGCTTTCCTTATGGCGATTTCCACGGCACCCGAGTGAAAGAAAACGTCTACCGCCCCGATTGGACCGACCCCGCTCGCGTCGAATACACCAAAGAACTCTTCACCATCATCTCCAGCCTCGTGCCCGAAGGAATCGAAGGCTCCGTCTCGACCCTTCCCGGATCATTCAAGGCATTCCGAGCCGACGAAGAAATCATCCGCGAAAACCTGATCGAACTCGCCGCTTTCCTCGATGCCCTGAGCAGCGTCTCCGAAAGGGACCTCCACCTCGGGCTCGAGCCCGAACCTCTCGGGCACTTCGAAAACACCGAGGAGACCTTGCGCTTTTACGATCGCCTCCTCGCCGACGCCGATGACCACGAACAGGTCAAACGCCGCATCGGTATCAACTACGACTGCTGCCACCTCGCGCTTGAGTACGAAGATGCCCGTAGTTCACTCGCGGTGATGCGAAACGAGGGCATTCGCATTTCCAAGATCCACCTCTCTGCCGCCATCGCGCTCGATCCAAGCGAAGAAGGTGCCATCGGAGCCATCAGCGCCTTCGACGAACCGACTTATCTTCACCAGGTGATGGAGCTTCATCCCAACGGCCGCATCACCCGCCATGCCGACCTCCCGGACGGACTCGCCGTCCACACCTATGGAAGCGATGCCGAGCAGTGGCGAATCCATTTTCACATCCCGCTCGATCAGCTCCCCGAACCGCCCCTCCATTCCACCCGCGGCCAGGTCGAAGACGTCCTCAGACTCTGCGCCGCCGATCCTGGCATCTGCTCCCATTTTGAAATAGAAACCTACACCTGGGGCGTCCTCCCGACAGCCATGCAGCGCCCCGTCGAAGAACAAATCGCCGCCGAATACCGCTGGGTATTGGACCGTGGCTGAGGCTTCCAGCCTCATCGCCAAGCATTGAATCAGCCATGACCAGCTTCCGCGCCCTCCTCGCCACCCTACGCATCGCCAACGCCCCCAGCGTCGTTAGCAACGTCTGGCTCGGCTACATGCTTGGTTGGTTCTATTGGGGCGGGCACGCCGATCCCACTGCCGATCTAACAAAGCTGATCTTCATCGGCCTCAGTCTCTACTTCGCCGGAAACCTCGCCAACGATTGGTTCGATCAAAAATGGGACAAACAGAACCGCCCCGAGCGCGCCCTTCCCTCAGGACTTTTCAGCCCCTTCACCTATCTCGTCGCCGCTATCTTTCTCGCGCTAAACGGCATCCTCTCGGCAGCCAGCATGAGCTATCCCGTCTTCTATGCCGCACTCGCGATCCTTGGTTTCATCCTCATCTACACCTGGCTCCACAAGCGCACACGCTGGGCCGTCATCCCGATGGGGTTTTGCCGCGCCGGGCTCTATACTATAGGCTTTATCGGCAGCTTCCCTCCACCAGAGCCCCCAGATCATTCAGGCGCATATGTTATCTATTCAGCTTACTCACTGATCGATCAGACCGTCATTTTCAGAAGTAGTATTTTCCTCGTCACCCACGCCCTCGGCCTGTTCATCTACATCGCCGGCCTTTCCCTAGCCGCCCGCTACGAATCCACCGAGGACCCACCGCACGGCATGGTTCTGCTTTCCCGCGCCATGCTCTTCCTCCCGCTCGCTGCGATGTCGTCGTGGTGGATGATCTACTACCCGGTTCCGTCGATCCTCGGCCTGATCCCCTTTGCCATTTGGCTTGCCCTCTGTCTCACCAAATTCCGCAAGCCCGTCCCCCGCTTCGTGTCCGCCCTCCTCGCCGGCATCCCTCTGATCGACTTCATCGCCGCCGCCCCCATCGCCGCCAGCCTCGGCGCTCCTGATCTTGGCATCGGGCAGCAACCACTCCTCCTCGCCACGCTCATCGTTCCCCTTGCCGCCTTCGTCCTCGGCCGCCTCCTCCAACGCATCGCGCCAGCGACCTGAAACGTGGCTGGAGCGTCTCGCTCCAGTCCGAGGTAGGAGCGTCCCGCTGCTACCTCCACATCTCACAAGCGTGCGCAGCAAAGCCTGCCCCAAACGCCGTCAGCCACCAGCGCTTGTCCTCATTGGCCGATGCCACCGCCTTCTCCAAGGCAAACATCACCGAAGGACTGCTCATATTCCCACACTCTCCGAGCACCTCACGCGTCTCTGTTAGAGTGAAGGGCAGCACCGCTTCCAAAGCATCAATCACATCCCGCCCACCCGAGTGCGCCAGCACCCGATCCGGGTCGCTCTGCCTCTGCGCATAAAGCTCCGAAACCGCCTCCGCCACCAATCCCGGCACCGCCTTATCAAGCTGGTTCTTCAGCTTCCCGCCTGCATTCACAAAGCGGATCTTCTCCCGCTGCTCCGGCCGATGGACGGTCGTGAAATGCCCCGTCTGCCACTTCCCGGAGCCTCCTTCATCACTCCAAACCGCCGCAGCCGCCCCATCGCCAAAGAGACAAAGCGAGATCAGCACCCCCGGATCATCATCCGCATAAAAAGCCGCCGAGCACACCTCCACCGCCACCGTCGCGACCTTCGCCCCAGGATTTCCCGCAAGAAACCCTTCAGCGCTGCGCAGCATCGGAATCGCCGCACCACATCCGAGCCCGACCAAATCCTGCAAATACGCCGTCGACCGCAGCCCGAGCTTCTCCGCCACATGACTGGTAATTCCCGGACAAAGATAACCCGTGCAGGTGCAAATAAAGAGCGCATCCAAATCCGCCGCCTCCACGCCCGCCTTCTCCAAGGCCTTCTCCAGTGCATCACCCGCCAGAACCGGAGCCTCCCGCTCGAAGAACTCACTTAACTCCTGCGCCGTCCGCGTCACCACCGGCGCAATTTCCGGGACACAGAAATGCCGCGACTGAATCCCCGAAACCCCATTCGAAAGCACCTTCCCGAGCAAGGCTTTCGAACGCGGCTTCAACTCGTCCATGGTCGGCGTCGCCCGCAGCGCCTCCAGACAATCCGGTTGAGAATATCGATGAGGCGGCAGGGCGGTGGCAATGGATTCAAGAAACATGATTCAGCGAACGAGAGATAACAGGGGACGAAAAGGAAGTAAGCCGGTTTTTGAAATCGCGGAAATCAAACGCTGCCCACGGGCATCCAGCAGCACCTTGTGAAGCGCCATCGCACTGGCCACACGCCGACGGAATTTCCGCCTCGCCGCCTCGTGGATTCTCCTAACAGCCACCTCCCAGGCAAGCTCACCCTGCGACCACAGCAGCAACGGCTCCAATGCCAACTCCGCCGATTCGAAAGCCATGCTCATTCCGTTTCCCGTGAAGGGGGGAATCATTCCCTCCGCATCGCCCACCGTGCAAAGGGATTCATCGCCACCCTGCCAGCCGAGCTCGAAAGCCGAAACCCCGAGAAACGATGATTCATCGACACAAGCACGCTCGATCCGATCCGCAAGCTCTCCATTCCCACCATGCCTCAGATAATCCAACAACAAACCACTCCCCTCACCTTTCCTCGCTCGATCCAGCTTGAACAAGCCACAGACGTTCACCCGCCCATCCTCGATCGGCGCGAGCCCCGCGTAGCCATTCGATCCAAGATGCATCTCCAGTTCCGCGCGCATCGGAAAATCCAGGAGATGGCATTTCAAACCAATCCAGCCCCCTTTTCTCGGTAACCTCCCCGCCGCCCAGACCAAGCCCTCACGCGACTCCCTAACACATCGTGAACCTTCTTCCACAGCACCACCTTCCGCGATCAAACGATCACGCAAACGTTCGTCCAAGAGGTATCGAGAAATCCCGAGCGCCGCCTCCGGCATCTTCGCGTCCAGCAACTCATCACCCTTTCGAAACCACATCGCCCGCACGTTCCGCTGCGCATCCGCCAGATCCCCAGAAACCCCCAAAGCTTCCAAGGTCGAGCGCTTCACCCCGGAAATGAACTCACCACAAACCCGATGCCGAGGATAGCGAGCGGCCTCATGCAACACGACAGGAACCCCGCGCTTCCGCAGCCCCACGGCCAGCGAAAGCCCAGCAAGTCCTCCGCCTGCGATGGTGATTCCTTTGTTCAAGCGCGCGAAGCTAGCACGCGATGACCACCGCGCCACGTGCTTCGTTCAGAAACTTTCCAATCCTCTCCCAAACCCAGCAACTCCGGCAACTCACCCGCGACAAAACCCGCCCGAATGCTCACCAGCATATCATGCTTCGTCGCCTCTCCCACAATCGGCAAAAGCCGCTCACCCATCCACAGCGCATCTCTCGTCCGGAGGGGCTCGACAAATGCCAGCACTTCAAATCGCTTTGCGATCTTACCAAGGCGAACCAACTCGTCCGCCTGCAAATGGTGCAAAAAGAGATTGGCCACAAGAATCCCTCCACGAAGCTCAGCCTCACGATCCCACAGGTCGCCCTGCTTCCACGAAACACGATCGTCAAGGTGCACGGGTTTCGGCACCAGATCATAGCCAGTCGCGGGGCCATGTTTCACCAGACTCCCGAGCAACTCACCGCCACCAGCCCCGATTTCGACGATGCCCTTCGCCGCCGCATCACGATGACCCGCCACCTGAGCACGAATCCACCGTTCATTGCCCATGATGAAGTTGATCAACCTCAAATCCCGACGACTTCTTATCGCCATCGGATCATCAGGGTCCAGGCTGTCCATAAGTTCCGGCTCGATCACGCGCTCCATGTTCCCGCATCCTCGACTCAGCCCCCATTCCCCGCAACCCCCCTTCTTGAAATAATGCACGAAGCCCCTCAGCCTCCGCCCGACTCATGAGACCCCTCCTTTTCTTGCTCTGCACCCTCGCTTGCTCGCTCCTCAACTCCTGCTTCGACGTCCGTGAGGAAATCTGGATTAAGGCCGATGGATCCGGCCGCGCCGAAATGGAGTATGTCGTCCCCGCAGGCGCGCTCGGACTCATCGGAGGCGAGTCGGGACTTGGGGAGAAGATTCAAGAGCTCGTCGATTCCGAACCCGATCTTCATCTCGAAGAACTCACAATCACCTCGAACGCAGGAGATACCACCATCATTCTGAAAGCATCCACCGACTCGATGATCTCGCTCATCGGCATGCAGGAGAACGAAATCATCAAGGCCCTGCCCGAATCCGCTCTTGGCTTCGGTGGTCAATTCGATGTCAAACTTGAAGGACTCGCCGTGAGCTTCGACCGCCGGATCGATCTCCAAAAGGCGCTCGGCCTCGCTTCCCTGGCCATCACCGGAAGCCAACGCCGCCAGAGAAACCTGAATTATACCATCCATCTCCCCAACCAACCCAAGACCCACAACGCGACCGGAACCGCCGACAATGGCCGCACCCTCATCTGGGAATACACTCTCGGTGAAGCCCTTTCCAAGCCGATCAACAACCAGTTCCTCGTCAAAATCCCCATCCCTTGGTGGGCCTACACCGGAGCAGCGCTCCTTGCCGCCTTGATCATTTTCGGCGGAGTCAAAGCCTGGTGCCGATTGAAAACCCGAAAGCCCTAAGGCCTGGACCGCCGACTTGAATCGGCGACTTCTCCCGCTAACGGTTCGCCAACCACTTCCTCGCCGTCGCCGCCCCAGCCTCAAACAAAGCCAGACCCTTGCTCCGACTTTGTACGAGACCCGGATTCGACTGCACCGTTTCCAGCACGATCACGTCCTTGCCGGAAGCCTCCGCATGACGTCGGCGATACTGCTCCAACTCCGCATTCGGAATCGCATGAATCGCTGAAATGACTTTCCCCGGATTCATAAAACCCTTCCCCACGCTCAAGTCATCCATGCGGATCTTGTGCACCACGATTTGATCGATCTCCGGATCATCCAGCCAGTGAGCGTAGGGCGTCTCATTGGAAATCCCGCCATCAAGAAAGCGTTCGCCCTCAATCGTCCGAGGACAAAAAACGAGCGGCATCGAAAAGCTCGCAATCATAAAATCGACCAAGCTCCCCTCCGTCCGAAGCTCCCCGACACTGCGACAAACATTGGCCACCGCCAGTTCAAGCTTGGGATCGTCGATTTCCTCAATCCTCATGTCGCCGAACAAGCGTGTCAGGCGACGCTCCATCCGCGTCCCCGCCAGAATCCCCGGCGAGTACGACCAGCTCAGCACCCCGGGCAACCGCCAGATCGCTGAAAAATCAAAAAACGAACGCCGAAACCCAAAGGAAAGGATTTCCTCCAAAAGCCGATCGCCTCGCAGGCCAGCCGCCCACATCCCGCCCGCCAAGGCCCCCGCCGACGCGCCTGCAACCTTGCCCGGAATCACGCCTGCCTTCTCCAGTTCGCACAGGAATCCACAGTGGGCATAATGCCCAAAAAACGATGATGCCAGACTGACACCCAGGCCTTGCTCAGTGGTTGCCATCGTCATCTGCGGTCACTTCCTCGATCACTTTGACCGAAACCCGATCACTCGGCCGCAGGAAAAGCAAGCCTCCCAACAGCGCCCACACCAAGGTGCAACAAAAGCCAATCAAGGAGGCTGCCACCGCCGTCCCCGGATCCATGCCGGTGAGGTCACTCATCAGGGTTTCGAAGACCTTTTCCCTCACCCCCACTCCCGCGACGGAAAGCGGCATCGCCGCCATCATATCGACCACCGGCATCGAGATCAAAACAGGCCCGGCCGAAACCGATGAGCCCGCCGCCTTCGCCCCAAACCAGAAACTTCCATAATAAACCGGGAGCATCACCACCGCCGAGATCAAGGCAATCAGCGCATACTTCCATTCCTTCCGATACAAATCGACCAGCACCGGAACCTGCCGCATGAAGGCGATTTTCCAATGCCGACCACGCGCATGGATCCGATCATGAATCGGCGGGTAAGCGGCCAGGAACATGAAAGCAATCATCGCAAGTCCTCCGCCAAAAAACATCCATGCGAATTTCATAATCACCTTGGTCTCCACACTCTGACTCGCAAGCGCATCAAAATGCCCAGCCGTCAGCACGAAAAACACCAAAGACATCGCCGCAAGCCCCACCAGGTGATCGAAGACCACCGCCAGCGTGACCGCCAACTTTCGCTCCG
>Ga0100401_1002138_pt1 | contig 15731 bp, 12 predicted proteins | sample CryGeymeta201525_FD_80421 | JGI IMG/M metagenome (GOLD analysis project Ga0100401, IMG submission 80421) | Groundwater microbial communities from Crystal Geyser aquifers in Utah, USA - Crystal Geyser metaG 2015-25 | ecosystem: Environmental > Aquatic > Deep subsurface > Groundwater | place: USA... | reverse complement strand
CCCGACGACCGCCGCGCGCCAGGGAGGCCCACAGATCCGCGGCGCGGTCGAGCTTTCCCGCGGCCTCGTGCAGCTCCGCCAAGGGTATGACCGTCTCGGCGGGGAAGTCGACCACCCCACGTTGGCTGAAGAGACCGACCACCGTCTCGAGCGTGGCCGTGGCCTCCGCAGGCTGTTCGGCATCCTTGAGCGCGAGTCCGAGCTCCGTGAGCACGCGCCAGTCCGGCTGTTGCTCGTCCATCACCGCCGCCGCCGAGCGCAGCACGTCCACCGCTTCGTCGAAGAGCTCCTTCTGGCGCAGGAAATTGCCCATCAAGAAGTAAGGGCGCGCATCGCCTTCGAAGGCGTCCACGGCGTCGCCGAGGTGCGCCATCGCCGCCTCGAAGTCACCGGCCGCGTCCTCCAGTCGCGCGAGCTCGACGTGCGCCGAGAGCCGAGCTTCTCCGCCCTCATCCGGATCGAGGGACTCGAGGAAGGTCGTGAAGGCCTCGGTCGCGCCGGCGTCGTCGTCCAGCATCAAGCGCGCGCGTGCCACCTCGAGCCAGAGGTAGCGCGCGATCTTGGCTTCGCTGACGAGCGCTTCGAGCGTCTTACGCGCAGCCTCGTACTCGCCCTGATGCATGTTCACCAAGGCGGCGAAGAGCGGCTCTCCGAGCCTGTCGTATTCGGCGCCCTGGGTCTCCTCCCACTGCCCTGCCAGCAAGGCGATCACGGCGTCGTCGCCGAGCACCTCTTCCTGGGGCACCTCGCGCTGCGCGTCCTCGCGTTCGAGGGAGTCGAGCAGTCGCCTGGCCTCGGCCCGCAGCTCGGGATCGATGGCCACCTCCAGAGCGCCCTCGAGTTCGAGCTGGGCGAGGTCGGGCGCCTCCTGTGCGAGCTGTCGCTCGGCCTCCGCGATGCGCCCCTCGGCGATGCCGTCGCAGCACTCGATCACGCGCGCCTCGAGCGACGCGCGATCCGGCTCCGGCGCAGCCCCCAAGGCGTTCTCGTACGCGAGCTTGGCCGGGCCGAACTGGCCGCGCTCGAACAGGCCATCCGCCTTGTCCTTACGCGCTTCGTAGCCACCAAAGAGTTTGCCGAAGAGGCCCATCAACGCTTTCCCTTCTTGTCCTTCGTCTCGAGGCGATGCATGGCCGCGGTCTTCACCGCTCCAGGCACGCTCCGACCCTTGGCCAGGATCTTCAGATCGTTCGGCCGCAGGTGATTGATGAAGCGCAGCGCGATGCCCGAGGGCGTCTTGGGGTTGAACGCCAGGGCGCGCTTGATCTCGTAGCTCCGCAGCCACTCACGGCGGTTGCCGATGTAGCGCAGGATGTCCTCCGAGATCTCCTTGGAGTGCGCGAAGGCCGAGGCCTCGTTCTCCGTCAGGCTCGGGGAGGAGATGGCCGCGTGGGAGACGGTGCGGTTTGGATCACGGATCAGGAGCGCACGCGCGGCGGCGTCGCCGATGGTCGCGAGGCGAATCTTCTCGGCCGCGTTCATCTCGCGGATGCGGAACGCCAGCGGACGGAACTTGTCCTTGAGCTTCTCCTGCTCGTCCGCGTCCGCGTCCGAGGTGAGGTCGATGGCGTCCTCGTCACCGTCGGCGGCCAAGGCCTCGCGGAAGATCGAGTCGCCCGGCAAGGCCTCCTCGGAGGGCTCGGGGATGAGCTGCCCGCGTAGAGCTTCCACATGCGCGCGGAAGGAGGGGATGCCCTTCACGTCGAGTCCATGCCGCGCGGCCAATTCGACGATGCGGTCGGCCGTGCTCATGCGCGTGTTGCGGTTCTTGTACAGCGCCTCGATGATCTCGGGAGCCAGGAGCAAGCGCTCTTGGTTGACGGCGATGATCTCCGTCAGGCGCTCCTCGGCGGTGCGCGCGATGATCTCGATCGTCGCGCTGTCCGTGGCCGTGTTCTGGACGATTCGCTCGAGCACGTCCGAACGCTTCGCGAAATGCTGGGCGAGGACGTGCAGGATCGGAGCGGGCAGCGGTTGATCCGCGCTCTCGAGCAGCAGGTTGTCGGGCAAGCCCGCGAGCGTCTCGCGTGCCTGATCGCCCACATCGCGATCCGACGCCGCGCCGAGCTGACACAGGAGGGTGACGAGCTCCGCGCCGCCCAGCGGCACGAGGCCCTTGGCGGCCATCATGCGCGCGGGTTTGGGAGCGCTCGGATCCGCGAAGCGCCGTAGCTTGGCGGACAGCGCATCGACAGGGAGCGGCATCCCTAGGCTGGTCATGGTTTCGTCCTATCGAACACGGCTGCTCCCGGCAAGCAGCGCGGTCAGGGGGTCATCCGCCAGTCGCGCGCTCAGCGGCCGTCGAACTTGGGCTCGCGCTTCTCGAGCAAGGCGGCGATGCCTTCGCGCGCGTCGTCCGTCGCCAGCGTCTCGGCCTGGGGGCCGGCCTCCAACGCGGCGCCGCGTCGCACATCCCAGTCGAGGCCGCGGTAGAGGCTGCGCTTCATGCTGCGCACGGCGAGGGGTGCCGCGGCCGCGATCTCGTGAGCCAGCGCGAGGGTGACGGGCAGCACCTCGTCCGCGTCGACGGCGCGGCTGACGAGCCCGATGCGCTCGGCCTCCTCGCCTCGGATCAGACGCCCGGTGAACAGCATCTCCGCAGCCCGCGACACACCGACCAGGCGCGGCAGCAGGTAGCTGATGCCCAGCCCTGGATGCAGACCGAGGCGCGCGAAGTTGGCGCCGTACTTGGAGGCGCGATTGGCGACTCGGATATCCGCCAGCAGCGCCAGGCCGAAGCCGCCGCCGACGGCGTGGCCGTTCATGGCCGCGAGCACGGGCACCTGCACGTCCAGCACGCCGAGAAAGCTCTCGTACATGGCGAAGGAGCGCTCGTGCGGCAGCTTCCCGTCGTCCCTGACTTCGAGCGATCCCCGCAAGTCCGCGCCCGCGCTGAAGCAGGAGCCGCTGCCCGTGATGACCAGGCAACGCAGCTCCACGTTGTCCATGGCCTCCCGGATCGCATTGGAGAACGCGGCGAGCAGCTCGGGCCGCATGCCGTTGCGTTCGTGGGGTCGGTTCAGTCGAATGACTCCAACCCTGTCGTCGATCTCGAAAAGTACGGGCGCGTCGTTCATGCTCCTGGCGTGCGACCGTGGGCGTCTCGATGCAAGCGATATGTGCCGACGTGGTGCGCCGGGGCGCGGTCGTGCCATACTCCGGGCTCGGCGCCCTTTGGGCCCAGGGCCCCTGGGCGACGGAGCTTGGATGATTGGACTAGAGGAGCGGGGGATGCTTGAGAGTCGCCGTGGCGTGGGGCGCGTGGGCGCGCTCGCGCTCGGTGTCGCCCTGCTGTGCGGCGTCGGCCTCGCGGCCTGTGGCGACGACAGCACGCCAGCGACAGACTCCGGCGTCGATGCGTCACCCACGGACGCCCAGGTGGACGCCGCGTCGCTGGACGCCGCCGACCGGGAGTGCACCTCGGACGATCAATGCCCCGACGACGTCGCCTGCACGCGGGACATCTGCGATCTCTCGGGTCGCTGTCGTCATCCCGTGGACCCGGGCGCGTGCGACGACGGGCTGTTCTGCAACGGTGTCGAGATCTGCGATCCCATCCACGGCTGCATGCCCGGTCCACCCGAGACCTGCACCGACGACGACGTCTGCACCATCGATCGCTGCGACGAAGAGGCGAAGCTCTGCCGGCGTTCGCCGCGCGACTTCGACGAGGACGGCGAGGCGGATTGGCACTGCGCGGGCGGCACGGATTGCGACGATCGCGATCCCAACCGCGGCATGACCTTTGCCGAGATCTGCGCCGACGGCATCGACAACGACTGCGACGGGGAGATCGACGAAGCGGACTGCGGGCGCCCGCCCCACGATCGATGCGACGACGCCCTCGACGTGAGCGCGGGCGGCGGCTTCTTGCTCAACAGCGAAGGCGCCACGGGGGACTACTCCCTCACCTGCGGCGGCACGGGTCGCAAGGATCTCGTGCTGAGCTTGACGCTGACGGAGCCCAAGGACGTCATGATCTCCGCGGACGGATCCAGCGTGACCTGGGTTGCCGTGCGCACCACGTGCGAGGATCGGACGACGGAATTCGAGTGTCAGAGCGGCTATCCGGGCACGGTGCGCAGCCGCGCCCTGGCGGCCGGCACGTACTTCGTTGTCGTGGCCGACAGCGGCGGCGAGGTGAACGTCGACGTCGAGCTCACGCCGGCTTCGCCCGCGCCGACGAACTCGACATGCGCCTCCCCGCTCGATGTGAGCGCCGGCGGTGTCTTCCACGGCAGCTTCGTCGACGTCGGCGACGACGTGAGCACGAGCTGTGGCTACAGCGGCTCGCCCGATCTGACCTACACCTTCACCATCGACGCCTCGGACGCACCGCGCGACGTGGTGCTCTCGGCCGTGGCAGGCAGCGGGGACACCTTGGCCTTGGCCGTGGGCCCGACCTGCAACTCCGCCTCGAGCGAGCTGCGCTGCGTACGTGGCTCGCCGGCCGGGACGCGTCTGCACCAGCTCGCCGCAGGGACCTACAGCCTGGTCGTCGAGGGCCCCTCCTACCGTGAAGTGGACTTCGACCTCAGCGTGCTCTTCGAGGCGCCCACGCCCGTGCCTGCGGGCGACACCTGCGCGTCGCCGCTTCCCCTGACCATCGGCACGCCCGTGGTCGGGACGCTCGGCGACAAGGAAGACGACCTCGACACGACCTGCGGCTACTCCTACCGCGACGCCGTCTACAGTTTCGATCTGGCGGCGCGCAGCGACGTGACCGTGCAGATCGACGGCTCCGGCAGCTACGTCAACGTCTCCGTGCGTCCGGACTGCGTCGACAGCGCGAGCCAGATCCGCTGTGTCTCCGGCAGCCCCGCGCGGGCCAGTCTCCGCGATCTGCCGGCGGGCACCTATTATGCGATCGTCGAGTCGTCCTCGGGACGCGGCTTCACGCTGAACGTCACCGCGGTTCCGCCGACGCCCTCCGTCGCCGTGTCCGGCAACGAGAGCTGTGGCGACGCCTACGTGGTGCCGCCCACGGGCGGGCTCTTCACCGGTGACACCACCACCATGCTCGCGGATCTCGGAGGCGCGAGCTGTGGCGCGGGCGCCGAGTCCAAGGACGCGGTCTTCTCGCTGACGTTGACGGAGCCGCGACACGTCGTGGCCACCACCGACGGCTCGTCCTTCGACACCGTCCTGCACGTACACCAGACGAGCTGCGGCGCGGGCACCGAGGTGGTTTGCGACGACGACGGCGGGGACGGCGTGCAGAGCCTGGTCGATCGCGTGTTCGACGCTGGCACCTGGTTCTTCGTGGTCGATGGCTTCGGGACCTCGAGCGCCGGCGCCTACACCTTCGAAATCACCACCTCTGCTCCGTGAGTCGCCGCATGCCTCGATCCTGCTTCCGCGTGAACCTCTCCGCTGTCTCGTTCATCGCGCTCGCCGGCGTGGCGCTCGTCGCGTGCGAGACCGGTGGAGTTCGCTCCCTGCCCGACGTGAGCCTGGTCGGCGACGCGGGCTTCCCTTCGGACGCTGCCGCGGACGCGAGCCTGGACGGCGCGGTGGGCTGCACCGCCGAGGGCATGGGCGCGACTCTGGGTCAGCCCTGCGCGTCGACCAGCGAGTGCAACGACTCGTGCTTCTGCAATGGCGCCGAGCTGTGCATCGAGGGCGTGTGCACCGCGGGCGCCGCGCCTTGTACGGACGCCATCGACTGCACCACCGAGACCTGCCTCGAGGATTCGCGCGAGTGCGTCTTCCACGCGGACGACGCGATGTGCAGCGACGGAGACGCCTGCAACGGCGCCGAGGTCTGCGATCGCGTGGTGGGCTGTCGCGCAGCGGCACCGCTCTACTGCAACGACGAGGACTCCTGCACCTTCGACTCCTGCGATCCGGCGACGGGCTGCCTCTTCTCGCCTCGTGACCTCGATGGGGACGGATTCACGGACGGTCGCTGCGGGGGAGACGATTGCGACGACGATCCGCGCTTTGGCGCCGACATCCACCCAGGGGCCACGGAGCTCTGTGACAACCGCCGCGACGACAACTGTGACGGCCTGCGCGACTACAACGACCCTACCTGCTTGCCGACCAACGACGCCTGCGACTCGGCGCAGCTCCTGCCCGGCTCGGGCACCTACTCCGGCTCCACCGCCGGCCTGGCCGCGAACCTGACCCTGGGCTGCCGGTCGTCGGGCCCCGACGCCGTGTTCCGCTTCAGCCTCGACGCTCCGCACGACGTGCGCGTGACCGTCGCTGGCGGAGGCAGCGGCGCCGCGGTCGCCATTCGTCCCTTCGCGGAGTGCGCCACCGGCCCCGACATCCGATGTGGCACGGGCACGCCGCCGCGCGTGCTCTCGCGCAGCCTGCCCGCGGGCGACTACGCGGTCATCGTGCAGACCTCCACTGGATCCGTCTTCGATCTCAACCTGAACATCGAGGATCCCACGCCGATCCCACCCGTGGATCTGTGCAACGCCACGACCACGGACATCTCCGCCGGTGGCACCTTCGACGGCATGTTCGCCGACGTGGAGGGCGACTACTCGTTGAGCTGCCACACCAGCAGCACTAACTACCTCGACGCGGCCTACACCTTCACCCTGACCGCGCCCCAGGACGTCACGCTCACGGCGTCCACGAGCGGCGCGGCCTGGACCCCGACGACCTACCTCTCGCTCGTGACCGACTGCTCGGACTCGACCACGACGCTGAGCTGCATCAGCGGGACCACGAGCGTGCTGCGACGGCGTGCCCTCGATCCCGGCACCTACTACGTGCTGCTCGAGAGCTCCGCGATCGACGCCACGGACTGGCATCTCGACGCCGTGATCACGGATCCCGTGCCGCGCGCGCCAGCGGACGCCTGCACGACCGTGGAGGACATCACCTTCGGGCCTGCGACCGCGTCCCTGGACACGGCCGAGTTCGACGTGGGCACCTCCTGCGGCGGCACGGGCACCGCCTATCGCGATCTCTTCTTCAAGTTCAGCCTGACCACACCCCAGGACGTGAGCCTGAGCACCACCGGCGCGGGCTTCCACTACGCCGCGATCGAGACGAGCTGTGGCGTGACCGGCACCGAGCTGCGTTGTCGGAGTGGTTCGTCACCGCTGGTCCAGAGCTGGCGCAGCCTGCCCGCGGGCGACTACTACGCCGTCGTCTCGACCAGCCTCGGCGCCGGGACCGTGACGGCCGAGGCCACCTTCTCGCCGCCCACGCCCATCCCTCCGAACGACCGCTGCTCGGGCGCCATCGACGTGAGCGCCGGCTACAGCGCCACCGACACCCTGGTGGGCTTCGAGGACGACGTCCTCGGCTGCTCGGGCTCGAGTCGTGCGGACGCCTTCTACGTGCTCCACCTGACGGAGTCCCACGAGGTCGTGATCACGGCGCAGCGGCCCGACGGGACCAGCGGCACGACCCTGAGCCTGCGCGCGGGCGACTGCAGCGCGACCGCCAACCTGGCCTGCGGGACGGCGACGCCGGCGGCCATCGACCGGGTCCTGGACGCCGGCACCTACACGATCGTGGTCGAGCAGCCTCTGACCTCGACCAGCGACTTCGCGCTGCGCGTCATCATCCTCTAGATCCGCGGACGGATCGCCCCTGATTTTCCGTTCTTGGGCCCCGGCGCCCGCTGGGATCCACGCACGCTGTCGTTTTCTTGCCCAGTCGGGGCCCCTCGGGCTAACCGAGAGGTATGGCATCAGGCACGAGCTCGGGTGGTCCGGTGGTTCGCCCGTTCCCCTTCTTCCGCGCGGGTGTGCGGGCAGATCCGGACGCGGCCCAACGGCCGATTCTGGAACTCTCGGGCGTGTCCAAGTACTTCCAGCGCGATTTGCCCACCCTTCGTGGCGTGGACATCACCGTTCAACGAGGCGAATTCGTCTTCGTGACGGGCGCCAGCGGTGCAGGCAAGAGCACGCTGCTCTCGCTCATCTACCGCAAGCACACGGTCGACGAAGGCCACATCTTCTTCTGCGGCAAGGACATCGCGCGCCTCACGTCGCGCTCGATCCCGTTTCTGCGTCGGAACCTGGGCGTCGTCTTTCAGGACTTCAAGGTCATCAACCACTGGACCGTGTTCGAGAACGTCGCCGTGGCGCTCGAGATCCTGGCCATGCCGCGTCGGCTGGTCCGAGCCCGCGTGGCCGAGGCGCTCGAGCGTGTGGGCCTCGCCGGACGCGGTGGCGAAACCACGGAGAACCTGTCCGGAGGCGAGCAGCAACGCGTCGCCGTCGCGCGCGCCATCGTCACGGAGCCCGCGCTGATCCTGGCGGACGAGCCGACGGGCAACCTCGACTCGCACCTCGCCATCGACATCCTGACGCTCTTCGAAGAGATCAACGAGACGGGGACCACGGTCCTCTTCGCCACCCACGACCACTCGCTCATCGCGAAGCGCGACCATCGGCTGATCTCCATCGAGGACGGTCGGGCGGTCGAGGCGCGACGCGGATTGTCGAGCTGGCCGGGCAGTGGTCTGCACGCCCTGGTGGGCTGAGGAGCCGAGCATGGATTGGAAGTCCGCATTCGCACGCGCGCGCCGGGGATTGAGGGAAGAGCGACGACTCTACCTGGTCGCCGTATCGAGCCTCTCCGTGGCCTTCCTCTGCCTCGCCGTGGCGCTGCTTTTCATGCAGAACCTCGGCGAATTCGGCCAGCGTTGGGGCCAATCGAATCACCTCAGCGTCTACCTCGCGGATGACGCGGCGGCCAACGACGTCGCTCAGCTCCGTGTCGTGCTCGAGGGCTTGACCGAGGTCGAGCACGTGGAGAGCGTCAGCTCCGAGCAAGCACGAAGCGAGTTCATGGCCCAATCGACCATGCACGACGACCTCTCGTCGCTGCCGGCGGACGTCTTCCCTGCCTCGCTCGAGGTCGAGCTCGCGAACGGCACGCCGGTGCAACGCCTCGAGGGTCTCGCCCAACGTCTCGGGAGCTTCCGTGCGGTGGCCGAGGTGGAGACCTACAGCTCCTTCTTCGAGCGCCTCGACTCGCTGCTCAGGGCGGGTCGCGGACTCGCCATGGGCCTGGCCTTGCTCGTCTCGCTGTGCGTGCTCGCCGTCGTGGGCAACACCATTCGCCTCGCCGTCGCCCGCCGCACCCGTGAGATCGAGGTGATGAAGCTGTGCGGCGCCACCGACGCCTTCGTACGCCGACCCTTCGTGCTCGAGGGCGCGTTCCAAGGCTCCATGAGCGCGTTCCTGGCGCTCGCCTTGCTCACGCTCGCCTTCCTGCTCTTGCGCGATCGCGCCGATGGCATGCTCACGGCTCTGACCGGCACCCGCCTGCTCTTCCTCTCGCCGCTCGCGATGGTGGGGCTGCTGGTCGGTGGTGCCCTCGCCGGAGCCATCGGCAGCGCGCTCTCCCTGCGCCGCTACTTGGTGGTCTGATGCGTCGCGCCGCGCGTCTCTCGCTCTTCCTGATGGTGCTCGTCGCCGGCACTTCGGCGGGCTGGGCACAATTCCCCGATCCAATGCTCGGAGCGACGGATCCCGCGCCCGAGATGTCGGCCGTCGACGCGCAGCTCGCGGAGGCACAGGGCTCGCTCGCGTCTCTCGAGCAGAGCACCGAGGCCATGCGCACGGAGGCCGAGGCGTTGAACGGCCAGCTGAACGAGCTGAAGATGCGCGTGCGCCGTGACGCGCGTGCGCTCTATCGCATGCGTCGCGCCACGCCCATCAGCCTCGAGGGTGGCGTGACCGGCATGCTCGCGCGCCTCTCCCGCGTCTCGCGTCTGGAGCGCGTCCTGGTCCACGAGACGCGTGACACCGCTCGGCTCGCGCAGCGCAGCCACGGGCTCTTGGAGAGCGCGAGCGAGGCCGAGGCGAACATGCGCGATGCGCAGGCTCGCGTCGACGGTCTGACGGCTCGCAAGGCAGCGCTCGAAGCCCAGGCACGCCAGCAGCTCTTCGCCGGAGTCGCCTTCGATCGCCTGCCCATGGCTCCCGTCCCGAGCATGCCCGAATACGGCACCGTGCGCGTGGTCGGCGGCGGATCGGTGCTGGGCGAGTTCGCCGACATGCGTGGTCGCCTCACGCTGCCCGTCGCGGGGACTGCGCGCTTCGTCGACGCCCAGCTCGAGGGTGGGCCAGCGCTGCGCATCGAGGCCGCGGCGTCGAGCGGCGTGCGCGCTGCCGCTGCCGGTCGAGTCGCCTTCGTGGGTCGTCAGGCCGACATGGGCCTGGTCGTGATCCTCGAGCATCCCGGCGGCTTCTTCAGTGTCTACGCCGGCCTCGGCGTCGTCGGACTGCAGACGGGCGACGGACTCGGCGCGGGAGCTTCCCTGGGTCACGCCAACGCCGGCGGCAGCTTCTCTTTCCAGGTTCGTCGCGGCACGCGCGCCCTCGATCCGCGCAGCTGGCTCGGACTCTGAGCCGGACGCGAAGACGCCCTCCACCGCGTGAGCGGGGAGGGCGTCTGCCAGGCATCGACGCCCTCCACCGCGTGAGCGGGGAGGACGTCCGGGAGCCGCTCAATCCGCGTCGGCCTGCATGGCGTCCGCGCCGCCGACGCTGTCAGCGGCGTTGAGGGTCACCATGTAGGCCAGGAGCGATTCCATGTCCGTGGCCGAGATGCGCGACTCCGGGAACGCGGGCATGTGCTCGCCGCCCTCGCGGGTGCGCTGACGAATCGACGCCGCGCTGCAGTGACGGTCGTTCAGCGCGGGACCGCGCGCGTCCGCCGCGCCGGTGTGACAGCTGCTGCAGTAGGTCTCGTACACGGCCTGGCCGCCGGCCGCGTCCGTCGAGGCGATCGGGCCCTCGTAGGACGCCTCACCGCCGGAGCTGCTCTCGCCGCCGCCGGAGGTCGAGCTCCCGCCGCAAGCCGCGATGCCGAGGCTCAGGCCGGAGAGACAGATCGTCATCAGAGTCGTGTTTCGTGTCATGGACAGGTCCGATCTTTTCGTGTGCCAGTTCGATTCAAGCCGAAGGTCCACTGGGGGCCGGGCGCCGGATTTGTACCAGCTCTCGCTGCTGAACGCGCGCCGCCGTATCGTCATCGCTCACATCGCTGTGGCAAGCGGCCTTGCCGTCGCCCGCGCCGACGGCGAAGGCCGTCTTGCCGGCCAGTCGATGCAGCTCTTCGGCCGGCAGATTCCCGCGCTCCTCGAGGATCGCGCGCTGGGCTTCGGTCAGCCCGGGTGACTTCAGCACGCGCTCGCGCGCGAAGCCCTCGGCGTTGCCCGCGGCGAACTCGCTGATCTCCTTGGAGATGCGCACGGAGCACCAGTCGTGTCCGCACATGGCGCAGAAGTCGGTGTCGACGTCGAGATCCTCGTCGTGCAGGGCGCGCGCCGTGTCGGTGTCGAAGGCGAGCTCGAAGTGCTTCTCCCAGTTCAGGGCCGCTCGAGCCTTGCTGAGCTGATCGTCCCAGTCGCGGCTGCCGGGGATGCCCAGGGCCACGTCGGCGGCGTGCGCGGCCACGCGGTAGGCGACGCAGCCTTGCTTCACGTCCTCCTTCTTGGGCAGGCCGAGGTGCTCCTTGGGCGTGACGTAGCAGAGCATGGAGGCGCCGTGATACGCGGCCGCCGTGGCGCCGATCGCGCTCGTCAGGTGGTCGTAGCCGGGGAAGACGTCGGTGACGAGCGGCCCGAGGACGTAGAAGGGCGCGCCGTGACAGAGCGCGCGCTCGAGCTTCATGTTGTACTCGATCTGATCGAAGGGGACGTGTCCGGGGCCTTCGACCATCACCTGACAGCCCTTGCGCCAGGCGCGCTCTGTCAGCTCCCCGAGGGTCGTGAGTTCGGCCAGCTGGGCCGCGTCCGTGGCGTCGGCCAGCGCTCCCGGCCGCAGACCGTCCCCGAGGGAGAAGGTCACGTCGTACTCGCGCATGACGTCGCACATGGCCTCGAAGCAGGCGTACATCGGGTTCTCGGCGTCGTGGTCGAGCATCCACTTGGCCAAGAGCGAGCCACCGCGCGAGATGATGCCGGCGACGCGATGGGCCACCAGCGGCACGTGCGCCATGCGCAGGCCAGCGTGCACCGTGAAGTAGTCGACTCCCTGCTCGGCTTGATGGCGGAGCGTGTCGAGGATCACCTCTTCGTTCAGGTCGTCCAGGCTGCGGCCGACGATCATGGAGTAGATGGGAACGGTGCCGATGGGCACGTGGGACGCCTTCAGGATCGCCTCACGGGTCGCGTCGAGATCGCCGCCCGTCGACAGATCCATCACCGTGTCGGCGCTCCAGCGCTCGGCCCAGAGCAGCTTCTCCACCTCGGCCTCCGTGCCGGACGAGACGGGGGAGGCGCCCATGTTGGCGTTGACCTTGGTGCGGCTGGCGCGGCCGATGGCCGTCGGATCGAGCTGGAACTCGAGGTGTCGACGGTTGGCCGGGATCACCATGCGGCCCGCGGCCACCTCGGCCATCACCTGCTCGGCGCTGAGATGTCCTTCACGCTCGGCCACGCGGCGCATCTCCGGCGTGATCATGCCCAGGCGTGCGTGCTCGAGCTGAGTCACGGGCGTGAAGCCCTCGGGCGCAAACCAGCGGCCCTGCTCCTGGCGCAAATCGGTCGGCATGAAGTCCCACGCCGTCTTGCTGCTCGGCGCAGGCATGCCGGGGGTGTCCGGGGACGCGAAGCTGAGGCTCCCGCCGATGTCGGGTGCCAGGGCGAAGGAGCCGGGGGTGGTCCCTTGTCCATCCGTCGAGGGGTCGAGGGCACCATTCAGGGGGAGCTTGGGAAGCGTCATCAATAGTCTCCTGCCGGCGCGAAGCGGCTTGGCCAGCGCAGCGAAGGGCGAAACCTACGGCCCAGCGTGTCCGAGGGCAATGGAAAGCCGGTGCCGGGTCATGTGGGGGCCGGTCAGTGTGTGTGGGGTTGGCGCCGAGGTCGGAGCCGGAGGCCTCGAACCCACGTTGCCTATGGCAGCGTTCCGTGCCCGTCGGGCAGACGCTGTGGCTCGAGCTCGCCCTGCCCGCGGTCGTCTCCCTCGGAGGAGGCGAGGGTGCTTGGGCAGCGCCTGCGGGCGCCGCCGCGTCCTCACCGCTGCGGCGTCCAGGGAAGGTCACGCGGAAGACATGCCAGTCGTGATTCCATGACTGGAGGTCGGCGGTCTTCGTGACGAATGTCAGATCGTCGGGGTGAATGTTGGCGGAGTGTTGCCTGATGAAGATGAAGTTCATGGGCCATCCGATCACGTACTGGATGTGACGTTCTCAGATGTAGTCGAGGTTTCGAAATTCCGTGAGGGACGTCATGCATTCCCTGCTCACGACTCCGTCGAGGTTCGTAACCCGGAGGTTGTGCGCGAAATAGCCGAGCGCTCCACTCTGCGAACAGCCCACGGCAGTTCGATCCGAAAAGTGGTGTCTGGCCCATGGACCCAGATTCATGTAGCCGGTGCTCGTGGTGTCGTCAGACACGAACAGCTGTTGAAGAGGTCGGATGCATGGCGGTACCGCCACGGCGCAGGCCAGGGCGACCGCCGGAAACAGGGCCTGAACGCTGCGCCATCGGATGTGGCGCGCGAAGGAGTCGAAGACCACCGCCAGGAGGAGGAGCAGCGGTAGGGTCGTGGGAAAGAAGTACCGGCTGAAGAACCGGGGGCGGAAGATGTAGCCGACGTAGGCCAGGAATAGGACGGCGCCGAAGGCGGCGGGAGCCTCGAGCGCAGCGGAGTGCCGTCTCGGATCCTTCACGAAGTCCGTCGTGCGTGTGACGAAGGGCGCGAGGATCAGCAGCGCGCCGGTGGCGACCCGCAGCGGGGCATGGTCGAGCGCGAGATCGCGGATGCCCAGGGCGAACATGGCCACGTACCAGGTCTGAAATGTGGGCGCGTGGTTCGCCGAGGAGAGCGAGCTGAACCGAACCGCGGTTCCGCTCACGGGGTAGATGTGGCGCGTGTAGGCGTAGGAGTAGATCCACCACGGGAGAGTCGTGACGATGGCCGCCGCGCTGATCCGGGCGAGGGTCGCGAGCGTCTGCTTGGGCGGGTGATCGTGCGCGATCGCGCGCCGTGCGGTCAGTAAGGCGAGTACGCGGCGAGGAGCGTGTTGTCGATCCGCGCGAGGATGGCGAGGCCCAGGAACAGCCCCAAAGCGATGGCGATTCGGGCGGGGACGGGCTTCTGCTGGGCGACGAAATGGCGATGGTAGTGGACCAGGCACACGACCACGAAGAAGCACGAGATCGAGGTCTCGAGCCCATTGAGGGTGGTGCTGATGACGTAGTGATCGAGGGCCCACGCCAGGGCGACGAGCAGCGGGGCCGCACGCGATCGGCAGAAGGTCGCGACGTGCTTGGTCAGCGGGTAGAGCGTCGCCGTGTCGAAGGCCACCGAGAGGAGAAGGGCAGCATGGACGGGCACCTCCGGTTGGTGGGGGAAGTTTAAGAAGAACGGCGCCGCGAGGAAGACGTAGAGCGGTTGAAATCCGTTGGTGAAGTGTGTCCCGTAGAGCGACCCGCGCCCGGGAGCGATGTTGCGAGTGATGGTGAGGGAGAGGTAGGCGTCGTCGGGGATGATGAGTCCGTCGAGCTGGGCCAGCGGACGCGGCGCGACGAAGACGCGCAGCAGGGCGCTGGCAGCAATCACCGCGCCGAGCGCGCGCGACCAGGCCGAGCCCGATGTCGCTGCAGGCGTCTCAGTCATCGTGTCTCGTCGTCCCAAGGTGCCAGGTTCGGGTAGTCGAGAGCCGCGTGCGCGGGTTCAGCGCGAGGTCGTGGTCGTCGCGCGCAGTCGGAGGTAGCTGTCGTAGCGCTCGGGGTGGATCTCTCCCGCTTCGAGCGCACGGCGCACGGCGCAGCCGGGCTCCGACTCGTGGGCGCAGCGGCGGTAGGAGCAGCGGCCGAGGTGCGCGCGCATCTCGGGGAAGCAGCGGTCGAGATCCTCGAGGGGCAGCTCGTAGGAGGCGAGCTCTCGGATGCCGGGCGTGTCCACCAGGTAGCTCTCGTCGCCCAGGGCGTGAAGGGACGCGACTCTCGTGGTGTGTCGTCCCTTGCCGTGCGCCTCGCTCGTGGCGCCCACGCGCAGGTCGAGTCCCGGACTCAGCGCGTTGGCCAGGCTGCTCTTGCCCACACCGGAGGGACCGCTCATGGCCGAGATGCGCCCACGGCAGACTTCCGATAGCTCGCGCAGCCCCTGCTCCGTGGTCGTGCTGGTCTCGATCACGCGGTAGCCCAGGCCCGCGTAGCGCGCGAACAGTTCGCGCTCCTGGTCGCTGGCGAGGTCCGCTTTGTTCGCCACGATCACGGCCTCGATGTCGCGCTCCTCGGCGACCACGAGGAAGCGGTCGATGGTGCGCGCCTTGGCGCTTGGTCGGTCGAAGGAGAAGACGACCAGCAGCTGATCGAGGTTGGCGCAGAGCACGTCCTCGCGGCGCTTGCCTCGACCCGGATAGAGGCGCGCGAAGACGGATCGACGTGGCAGCACCTCTTCGAGTACACCGACGCCCGGTGCGGTCTCGAGCACGCGCACGTCGTCGCCGACGACGCAGATGTCGGTGTCGAGGCGCAGCTTCTTCAGCCGTCCGCGCATCCGGCACGTGAGCTCTCCCTCGCGCGTCTCCACGTCGAAGAAGCCCGCGTGGGCGCGCAGCACTCGGCCGAGGCGCAACTCGGCGCGGGGATCACTCATGGTCGCCGGAATTGCGTGCGGGCTCGAGCTTCACGCCAGCGCGGGCCGCCTTCTGGCCCTCGCTCTTGCGCTTGGCTTGGTAGAGGCGCTGTCCACGCTCCGTCAGGCTGCCGACGACGGGGCCGTCGAGCGCGCGCATCTCGTCGGGCGGCTCGTCGCGACTCCCCAGCGGGCGTCGGGGCGTGCTGCGCT
>Ga0100401_1002127_pt1 | contig 15756 bp, 23 predicted proteins | sample CryGeymeta201525_FD_80421 | JGI IMG/M metagenome (GOLD analysis project Ga0100401, IMG submission 80421) | Groundwater microbial communities from Crystal Geyser aquifers in Utah, USA - Crystal Geyser metaG 2015-25 | ecosystem: Environmental > Aquatic > Deep subsurface > Groundwater | place: USA... | reverse complement strand
TTTGTTATTTTTTTAATTAATATATTTTAGTATATTTATTTTTTACACTAAAAAAAGTAGAATGTCTTTTTTTTACATTCTACTTTTTGGGGTTCATATCAATCATAAAAAGAGACTTTTTTATTTTATAACTTTACAAAAATTATCTAATTTATATTATATAATATAATAAAACCTAATAAAATTGTAATGAAAATATTTGTGTTTGATACTGAAACAACCTGATTTATAAATAAAAAAGAAACTGACCTTGATAAACAACCTAAAATTATTCAATTTGCTTGAATAATCTGAGAAATAAAAGATTCAAAATTTATAGAAGAAAAAAGAATAAATATTCTCATAAATCCTAAAATATCAATTCCCTATGTATCAAGTCAAGTTCACCATATTTATGATATAGATGTAAAAAATGCTTCATTTATAGAAGATGTAATTGAAGATATAATTTGAAACATAAATTGACCAGATATCATAATATGACATAATATAGAATATGATGAAGATATGATCAAGCTAGAATTAAAAAGATTAAATATGGAATATAAATACAAACCAAAACAAAAAGTATGTACTATGAAATCAACAGTTGATTTTTGTAAAATAGAATGAAATTGAAATAGGTTTAAATATCCTAAATTATGAGAATTACATAAAATATTGTTTTGAGAATATTTCATTTGAGCACACGATGCAATGGTAGATGTAGAAGCAACTCTAAGATGTTTTGTAGAATTGTTAAATAAAAAAATTATAAAAATTGAAAAAAGTAAAGATGAAGTAATGAGTCTTTTTTAAATATTATTAATTAAATATAAAAATATGTCTAGTTTTTCAGATTTAGTAAATATAGAAGAATTTGATAAGAGAGATAACTTCAAAAAAGATAGATGAGAAGTTGCATTTTATTGTAAAGATTGCAGAAAAATAGTTGAAACAAACAGAATTGATCCAAATTGATATAAATTTACATGCAATATTTGCTCTTGAATAAATATTGTTATTTGAACATATGAATGACTAAAAACAAATTATAAAATAAAAGAAAATTAATAAAAAGTTTTGACAAAATTGTATACTCTTATATACTAATTATATACTATTTAGGTATACATTATATTTAACTCTATTATTATGGACAAACAAGAAGCTTTAAACAATGCATTAGCAATGATAGAAAAACAATTTGGGAAATGATCTATTATGAGATTATGAGATGAAGGAATGAAACAAAAAGTTGAAACATTTTCTTCATGATCACTTACACTTGATTTAGCATTATGAGGTTGATACGCAAAATGAAGAATTGTAGAAATATACTGACCAGAATCTTCAGGTAAAACAACACTTACCCTTCATGCAATTGCTGAAATACAAAAAGCTTGATGAGTAGCGGCATTTATAGATGCAGAACATGCTCTAGATCCTGAATATGCTAGAAAAATTTGAGTAGATACTGATAATTTAATTATTTCTCAACCTGATTATGGTGAACAAGCATTAGAAATAACTGAAAAATTAGTTAATTCATGAGCTGTTGATCTTATAATTATTGACTCTGTTGCAGCTCTAACACCAAAAGCAGAAATTGAGTGAGAAATGTGAGATAGTCATATGTGATTACAAGCTAGACTTATGAGTCAAGCACTTAGAAAAATAACTTGAGCAATTAATAGAACAAATTGTACGGTTATTTTTATCAATCAAATAAGAATGAAGATTTGAATTATGTTTGGTAGTCCTGAAACTACTACTTGAGGTAATGCATTGAAATTTTATGCATCTCAAAGACTGGATATAAGAAGAAAAGCAAAGATAGAAACTTGAGCTTGAATGGATAAAGAAGTTATGGGTAGTGAAACTGTTGTAAAGGTAATAAAAAACAAAATTGCTCCTCCTTTTAAAGAAGCAAGTTTTGATGTAATGTTTAATGAATGAATATCTAAGGTTTGAGAAATCCTTGATATTGGTTCTGAAAGTTGAGTTATAAAGAAATCCGGTGCATTTTATTCTTACTGAGAAACTAAATTAGGACAAGGTAGAGAAAATTCTAAAAATTTCTTAAGAGAAAATCCAGCTCTTGCAGTTGAAATAGAACAAGTAATAAAAAATAGTTTATAAAAAAGAGCCTACGGCTCTTTTTTCCTTGCCTTTTTCTATTTTTTACATATATTTCAAATAATATAAATTTAGATTGTTATTAAATAAAAAATGAAAATTTCTTATAAAGTTTTACAAAAATATATAAAAAATATTAAATCAGCTACAGATGTTGCAAAAGATTTAGTTATGCATACTGCTGAAGTAGAAGATATTCATTCTGAAAAAAATGCATATGAAAATATAGTTTTAGGTAGAATTAAAAAAATAGAAAAACATCCTGATGCAGATAGTTTAAAAGTTTGCAACGTTGATACATGAGAAAACGAAGATGTTCAAATTGTTTGTTGAGGTTCAAATTTAGAAGTTTGACAAGCAGTTGCAGTTGCTAAAATATGAGCAAGTGTTTTATGGCATGGTCAATGAGAACCAGTTATAATGAAGAAAACCGCTATTAGATGAGTAGAATCTAGCGGTATGATTTGTGCTTCTGAAGAAATAGGATTATCAAAAGAATTCCCTGCTTGAAGCGAAAAAGAAATTCTTGACCTATCATTTACAAATGCAAAAAACTGAACTCAAATTGATGAAATTGTTTGAAAAGATGATGAAATACTAGAAATAGATAATAAGGCTATAAATCATAGACCTGATTTATTTTCTCATATTTGAATAATTAGAGAAATATATGCTATTAATTGAGAAAAATTTGATTTTGATTATGAAATTAAAGATTTTTCATGAATTAAAGATTTATGAATAAAAAATGAAATAACAGAAGTTGTTTCTAGATATATGTGATTAAAAGTTGAAAATGTATCCAATATAGAAAGTCCAGATTATATAAAACAAGTTTTGGCTAGTAGTGATATAGCATCTAAATGATTATTAATAGATTTATCAAACTATTCTCTATACCTTTATGGTCAACCAACTCATTGTTTTGATGCAGATAAAATAGAATGAAATATAACTATTAGATATGCTAGAGTCTGAGAAAAATTCGTTGCTTTAAATGATAGTGAATATGAATTATCTAGTGAAGATATAGTAATTGCTGATAATAAAAAAGTGCTTGCACTTGCTTGAATTATATGAGGAAAAAGCTCTGCTGTTTCAAAAAATACAAAAAATATAATAATTGAATCTGCTAACTTTGATCAAGCCACTATTAGAAAAACATGAAAAAAATTATGAATTAGGACAGATGCACTAAATGTTTTTGAAAAAGATATAGTAAATGGTATGCAAGAAGCTTGATTATCTCTTATTGTTTCTGAACTTGAAAAAAATTTAAAAGATATAAAAATTGTTTCTTTTTCAGATATTTATCCAAATAAACAAAAAGAAGTAAAAACTGATTTTGACTTAAAATTTTATAACAAAATACTTGGAACTTCATACAGCGAAGAAAGTGCAATAAAAATACTAGATAATTTATGAATTAAAAAAATAGACAATAAATTATTGGTTCCATTTTGGAGAAAAGATTTAAATTTTAAAGCAGATATTGCTGAAGAATTAGCTAGAATTTCATGATATGACAACATAGTTTCAACAATTCCTGAAATATATATGTGAGCAGTTATTCAAAACAATATATACAAAGTTAAGAATGATACAAAAAATTATTTTTCAAGTATTTGATATTATGATATGTTTACTTACTCATTTGTAAATGAACAATTAATGGAAAAATGTTTAAGTAATACTGCAAACCTAATTCCAATGAAAAATGCATTAAGTGAAGAATTAACTCACCTAAGATGAAGCTTGATTCCAAATTTGATGTTAGCTCTTGAAAAAAATATAAACGAATATGATTCAATTAAATTATTTGAAATTGAAAAAGTTTTTAATTTAAATGATTGAAATATAATTGAAAATTATAATCTAGCTTGAGTAGAAATATTAAATAAAGAAATTGCATATTATGATATTCAAAATACAGTTTCAAACTTCTTAAAAAGTATTTGAGTATTTAATTTTTCATTTGAAAATTCAGATATTTCACCAAATTTTTCTCATAAATGAAGAACTTGAGTTATAATAGTTAGATGAGTAAGTGTTTGATATATTTGAGAAATACATCCAAAAGTAACTAAGAATTTTGATATAAATTCTAGAGTTTGATTTTTTGAAATAAATATTGAAAAATTAGAACCAGCACTTTACCAAACAATTAAAGCAAAAGATATTTCAAGTTTTCAAGAAAACAATTTTGATTTAAATTTTGTAATTGATAAATCAATTTCTGGTAATAAGATCAAGATAGCTATAGAAAAAACAAACAAGGAAATTATAAACAAGGTTGAGCTTGTAGATATATACGAAAATGAAGATAAATTACCTGGGAAAAGAAGCTTCACATACAAGATTTTTATCCAATCAATACACAAAACTCTTGATGATAAAGATAAAGCAGAATTAATAAATGAAATAATTAAAAATGTTGCCAAAATTTGATGAGAATTAAGGTAAAAAACTAGATTATAAAATCTAGTTTTTTGTATAAAAATCTTTTGACTTTTATCTAGTTTCTTATATAATTGCCGGACAAAAGAGACCGATTTTATAGCCCAATCCTCAAATTTTGGTTATTTAATCACAACAAACAAATATTTAGTTTTATATTTATATAAATTTTTTTTTATGCCAATAATAGAGTCTGCAAAAAAACAATTGAGACAAAATCAAAAAAGAAAATCTAGAAACGATCATTTTAGATCACTTTATAGAGAAGCAAGAGTAGCTTTTGAAAAAGCTATTAAAGTTAAAGATGTTGAAGCTGCTAAATCTATTTTTACAAATCTAAAAGATAAAGATGGTAAAAATACAAAATCAGGTTTACAATCAATAATTGATAAATTAGTAAAAAAGAATATAATTCATGCTAACAATGGTGCTAGAAAAAAAGCAAAATTTGTTAAAATGTTAAAAGCTATATCTTAATTCCTAAAAATACAAATCTTGAAAGAGAAAAGAAGACTTTTAAATGATGAAATAAGGGCAACTAAAATTCAGCTTATAAATGATGAATGAGAAAATCTATGAGAAATGACTATGGATGAAGCCAGAGAAAAGGCTAAATCAATGGAACTTGACTTAATGGAGATGTGAGCTAAATGAGATTTAAGTATAATCAAAATACTTGATTATGGTAAATTTCTATATAGACAAAAAAAACAAGAACAAAAAAGTAAGCAAAAATGAAAAGCACCTGATTTAAAAAGTTTAAGAATTACATTCAAAATTTGAGATCACGATTTAGAGGTAAGAAGAAATCAAGCTGAAGCTTTTTCTAAATGATGACATCCTCTGAAAGTTAGCTTAATGTTAAAGTGAAGAGAAAATCAATATGAAAATATTGCTAGTGATAAAATGAACTTCTTTGTAAATAGTTTAAGTGAATTTTATAAACTAGATTCCCCTATTAAAAAAAATTGAAACACATTTATTGCAATGTTAAAAACAATTAAATAATTTTTACAATTATAATTTAAAAAATATGACTCTAAAAACTAGAAGTTGAGTAAAAAAGAGAGTTAAAGTTACTTGAAAAGGTAAATTTAAACTTGGAAAAGCTTGGAAAAAGCATTTACTTTCTGATAAATCTAAAAAATCAAAAGGTAGAAATAAATATGGATTAATAGTTTCAGGTACTGAATCTAAAAAAATAAAACAACAATTACCTCATATGTAGGAATTATATTAAATTAATAATTAATAAATTAAGATGGTTAGAGTTAAAAGAGGTCTTATGACTAAAAAAAGACACAGTAAAATCTTAAAAGCTTGTAAATGATATAGAATGTTAAGATCTAGATCTTTTACTAATGCTAAAAATGCTTGGATGAAAGCTGGTACTAATGCTTATATTGGTAGAAGAAGAAAGAAAAGAGATTTTAGAAGATTATGGAATGTTAGAATTAACATCGCTTCTAGAGAAAATGGATTAAGTTATTCTAAATTCATCAATGCTCTATACAAAAAAAATGTAGCTTTAGATAGAAAAGTTTTATCAAACTTAGCTATTTCTAATCCAAAAGTTTTCTCTTGAGTAGTAGAATTTGTAAAATAAGAACTTTTTTAGTTCTTATTTTTTTTAATTTTTTAACTATAATTATATGGTAACAAAAGAAATATTGGTTACTTGACCTGAACTTTGACACAATAGATATGAAGCATATTTTGAACAAAATAATTTCTGAGATTTCAGAAAAAGAGTTTCAGATGTAATTTCAGTTAAAGTAACTCCTGAAGAAATAAATCATCTATGATCTTGTGATTATAGAGAGTTTTGCGATAGAATAAAATCAATAGTTGAAAAACATAGTAATAATAGTACAATGAGAGCATAATAATTTTTATAATATATTATGAAAAAAATAATTATTGATACTCTAAAACTATATCAAAAGTATTTATCACCTGACCATAGTATTATAGCAAAAGCTAGAAATAATCTGCCATATTGTAAACATATACCAACATGTAGTCAGTATATGATAGAATCAGTAGAAAAAAAATGAGCATTTTTATGAATTATAAAATGAACTTGAAGGATTTTTAGATGTATGCCTTGGAATAAATGATGATATGATCCAGTGGACAAAAAGTAAAAAATAATTTTACTTTTTTGTTTTTTTATATATAATTTACGGGCCTTTCAAGGAAGAACTTGAAAAATAGTTCGTTATACCTTTATTTATTAAAAAAGAAAAATGGCAAGATGAAAAAAATATAATAAAGCTGTTGAATTAATAACTTCACCTGCTTACTCAGTTAAAGAAGCTGTAGAATTACTAGAAAAAACTAACACAGTTAAATTTGATCCTACTGTTGAAGTTCACTTCAATTTAGAATTAGATCCAAAATATGCTGATCAAATGATTAGAACTACTATTACTCTTCCAAATTGATCAGGTAAAGTATCAAAAATATGTGCATTTACTGAAGGTGATGCTGCTGAATTAAAAAAAGCAGGTGCTATGGTTGCTGGTGGACAAGAATTAATCGAAGAAATCGAAAAAGGATCTGTTGCTCTTGATTTTGATGTTTGTATTGCTACTCCAACAATGATGAGAAATTTAGGTAAAATCGCTAGAGTTTTAGGACCTAAAGGTTTAATGCCAAATCCAAAAGCATGAACCGTTAATCCTGATTTATTAGCTACAATTAAAGAAATTGCTGCAGGTAAATTTGAATTTAAAACTGATAAACAAGGTAATGTTCATTCAATTTTTGGTAAATTATCATTTGGTACTAAAAAGTTAGAAGAAAATTTAAATCACTTCTTAAAAGTTATAAATGAAGTAAAACCAGTATGAGCTAAATGAAAATATATAAATACTATTTTCATATGTAATGCTATGGGACCTTCAATTAAAATTGACACTACTATATAATAAAAAAAGAAAGCTTAGCTTTCTTTTTTTTGTATCTTATCTAAAGTATATAATTTTAAAACTCAATTAAATCATTTCTGTAAAATATTATATAAATCAGTTGTTTGACAATTATCTTGATTACTACAAGAAATTCACTTAGTACAATCAGAAATTCATAATTCTTCTCACACAGAATATAATACATCATATAAAGATATACTGTTTAATGGTTTTGAAATTTTTATTCATCAATTTCTTCATTTGATAGTTTCTATAATAGAACTTCTTTCCATAGCAGCAACTACTCTTCTTAAAAGCGATTCTGATATTTTTTGACTTGTAGAAATTTCAGAAATCTTTACTAAACAATTATCATTTTTTAATAAATAAATAATTGTTTTTATTGCATAGTCTCATTTTATTGATAATTTTATCATTTTTAATCTATTAAATCATCAAAATCTAAAGTCTTATCACTTCATAAATACTTATAAATTGCATTAATAGTAGTCAATAATCACAATACTGAAGCTTGTTTTCTTCTAGGAGAAATAGGCATTCAAACTAACTCTTCTATATAATCATATTTTTTTTCAACAATTTCATTTATATCCATACCAATAATTGATTCTCAAAATATTGAAGCACATGCAGTTGTAATGATTGCTGTTTCTCAAGAAAAACTGAAATCACTAACCTTATCATCATCAATTTTTAAATATACCTCTAAATCATCTCAACAAATACTATTATCTTCAAAATGTTTAATATCAAAATTTTCAAGTACTCATTTATTAGGTGGACTTTTACTATAAAATGTTATAGTTTCATTATACATAAATTAAACCAAAATATCAAATAAAATATAAATTCACAATAAAAGCATTATAATACCTGTAATCAAATGTAATATTTCAGTATTTGCTTCCTTATATTCTCTAAGGTCTGAAATATTTTTATAACCTGTTCACACAATAAATGTAATTGCAATCATAGGTAATATAAATATAAGGTTATATATCAATATATAAATATATCACCAAGTATTAATTATTTCTGATTCTGATGCTAAATATCATAATACAACTAAATAAGGTCATGATGTACAAGGTAGTAAAAATAATGATATTAAAAATCAGACTACAAATGCTCAACTTGGCGATACTACTTTTTTAAGTAAACTCCACATTTTTGGTCTCCAAATATCTGGAACTTCCATCTTAAATAATTTTCAATACCAAAAATAATCTTTTAAATTAGCTAATCAAACTAAAATTCAAATAATTCAAACAATAAGTTTTAAATAAAAAATACTACTAGTTGTAGCTAACGCTCTATATAATCAAAGTCACATAGCCATATAACTAATAAAAACTGAAAGTGTGAATAAAGCTCAAGCAAGTAGAACTGTTTTTTTATTTCATTGTTCTCTAAGAATAGATGATAATAATATAAACATAACTGCAAAAGCACATGGATTTATACTATCTCAAATAGCTGCCGGAATCAATATTCCAAAAAATTTTAATCTATCAGGTAATCAAATTACATTTTCAATATCTTGTGAAGCGTAAGTAATTCATCAAAAAATCAAAAATCAAAATATAATTAAAAATATTTTTTTCATACTAATTTTTATTTGCTAATTTAATTAAAAAAATTGGAATAATAATTGCAAGAATACTTAATATAGCAAGAACAATTGTCTTATTTTTATTTTCTGGAACTTCTCATAAAATAGTTTTCAAATAATCTATAATTGGTCAATCTCAAACCATTGGAGATTCAACTCAAGCTTTATTTATAACAAAAAATGGTAATCAAATTTCTGATTCTTCTAGTCATAATTTTTTCCCATCATATAGCATATCTTGTCTATTTTTATCATCAAAATATACTTCTTTTTTTACAATATTTAACTTTTCATATCAATCTACTCAATTTATATAATTATCAAGATTTGCACAATGTGGACATCATTGTCAATAATAGTATATATATGAACTTTCTTCTAAATTATTAACTACACTTCAAGTCAAAAATAATGTTTCAGATAAACTTCAAGTTGCAAAAAATCAAGTGTTTGAATCTTGAAAAATAGAATCTTCAGCATATAGATTTCATGTAAATGAAACTAATACTAATAACATAATAAATAAATATTTAATTTTTTTCATCTGCAATATTTTACTTTTATAAATTATGATGTAGATTATACATTTTAAAATTTATAAATCAAAGAATTTTAAATTTATTTTTTATTGATAATATCAGTAATTTTCAATATTAAATTAGTATAAAAATCATTATCTAACATAGAAAGACAAGAAAAAATAGATTTTATATTTGCTTCAAGTAAAAGCATAAGTGCGGATTTTTCTTCAACTCATCTACTTTTTAAATAAAATAATTTATCATTACTTATTTTTTCAATCTTACAAGCATGACTAGCTTCAACATCATCACTTCTTACAAGTAAAGTTGGAATTCATTTTATTTTTCATGATTCTCACAAAAATAAATTTTCTTCAATTAAATTTCATACTATTTTCTCATATCACTTTGATATTTCTATAATTCAATCTAAATCTATATCTCAATTTTCACCAATAATTGAAAGTATTTTTACATCACTTTTTGATTTATTACTTTTTATATTTGAGTAAATTCTAGATTTAATTTTTTTATTATCGACTGAATAATGTAAATATTTAACTTTTAAATTTGAATTCTCCTCATTTTGATAAAATTCAATATTATTAATTTGAGAATTATAAATAAATCAAAAATATTCTACTATAGAATTAAATCACAAATATATTTTTCTAGTATATATTCAAGCATCATAAATACTTACTACTAAATTTTCATTAATTATAATTTCAGTATCTAAAATATTAGATATATCATAAAATCAACTTTTATCAATTATCATTATTTTTTAAAATTACTTTTTAAATCTTTTAGTTTACCTAAATCAAGTTTTGGTTTTTTATCTTCAAAAGAAAAACTACTTCCACAACCACATCTATCCTTTACTTGTTCATTGTTAAATATATAACGAACTTTTTCTTTTCATGTATGATCAGCACTAATTGTTTTTGTAATAATAGAATTTTTAAATTTTTCTTTATCTTTTTTTTCTACATAAACTAAAAAAGGACTACTGCTTAATTCTAATTTTTCTAATAAGTCAGTTATTTCAAAGTCTTCCTTTATATCAACTTTAACTCAAGAACATCAAGCATCATAAAAATAAACAAATATCTTTTCAACTTTTCTTTCTATTAAATCAAGAACTGTATTTTTATCTAATTTCATATTTAATTTATATTAACTTTCAAAATTAATAATATATTGAAGACTAAAATCCTCATTCAAATTCCATACTTATAAGTACATTCATTTCACTAGCATATTCAAGTGGTAATTCCTTTACTATATCTGAAATAAATCAATTTACTATCATACCTTTTGCTTCATCTTCCTTTATTCATCTACTTTTCAAGTAAAATAAATCAGCTTCGTTTATCTTTCAAGCACTTGCTTCATGAGCTACTATAGAACTACTATTTCAAACAATTATATTTGGAACTGTATCACTAACAGAAAATTCATCTAAAAGTAAAGCTTCACAATCTATCTTTGAAACTGATCAAATTGCACTTGGTTTTATATCTACAAGTCATCTATAAGTACTTATTCAACCTCATTTACTTAGTGATTTTGATATAATATTTGAAGTTGTATTTTTTCAAATATGTATAACCTTTGATCAAACATCTTGATTTTGATTTTTATTTGCAAATGCAAGTCAAAGCATATCAGTTTTTGAATTATCTCAAAGTAAAACACTACAAGGGTAAAGCATTGTTACTCAACTTCACATATTTCCTCAAACCCATTCCATATATGCATTTTCCTGAACTATAGCTCTCTTTGTATTTAAATTGTAAGTATCAATACTCCAATTTTCAACTGAACTATATCTCATATGAGCATTTTTTCAGACAAATATTTCAACTCAACCAGCATGTAAACTATTTTCATCATATTTTGGTGCAGAACATCATTCTATATAATGTGCTTCAGCTTCATCTTCAACTATGATTATAGTATGTTCAAACTGACCTCAACTTTTTTTATTCATTCTAAAATATGATTGCAATGGTTCTTTTAATTTAACTCACTTTGGAATATACATAAAAGTTCCTCACGACCAAACAGCATAATGAAGAGATGCAAATTTGTGATCACTTATTGGAATACACTTAGAAAAATATTTTTTGATTAATTCTGGGTATTTGTTTACAGCAACAGAAGTATCATCAAAAATAACTCAAGCATCTACAAGCTCTTGTTTTAAAGAGTGGTAAACTACTTCGCTATCATATTGTGCTCAAACTCAAGAAAGAGATTTTTTTTCGGCTTCCGGAATACCTAATCTATCAAATGTATTTTTAATATTTTCAGGCACATCATCCCAAGACTTTTTAGCTCAAGCTCATTCTGGTTTTGCATAATAATGAATTTCATTCAAATCAAGTTTTGATAAATCAGGTCACCATTTAGGCATTTCTTTTCACTCAAATATTTTTAATGCCTTTAGTCTAAATTCAAGCATCCAAAAAGGTTCATTGTTTCAAGCTGAAATTTGTCTAACAACTTCTTCACTTATTCATTTTAAAATTTCGTTTGAATATAAAACCTCATCTTGGAAACCCCAAGAATCAGATATACTCATATTTTTTAAATTATCTTTTGCCATTTTCCTATATTATTATTTTTTATTCAAAACCTTTTTCCATTATTTCATTTATCATTTCCAATCAACCACTTCTTTCAACTAATCAATTTTTCATAACATAAACTTTATCTACATCTATATATTCTAAAATCTTAAAATAATGAGTAATTATAATAAGTGAATTATGTTCATTACTTATATTTTTTAGCATACTTGAAACTGCTCTAAAAGCATCTAAATCAAGTCAACTATCTATTTCATCAAGTATTATGTATTTTGGTCAGATAAGTTTCATTTGAAGGATTTCAATCTTTCTTTTTTCTCATCAACTAAATCATACATTTAAATCTCTATCTAAAAAAGTTTCACTTATATGTAATTCTTCTAAAAATTTTGTAATATGTCTTTTAAATATAAATGGTGAAATATCTTTTTGCTCTGGATTTATATTTTTTAAACTTATATTATATATTATTCTAAGAAATTCACTTAACTTAACTCCTTGTATTTCAGGTACATTTTGAAATGATAAAAACAAACCTGCCTTACTTCTATCTTCTGCACTTAATTTTAATAAATCTTTTCAATCAAGAGAAACCTCTCATGAAAGATGCTTATAATTTGGATGTCACATTAAAAATGATGACAAAGTAGATTTACCACTTCAATTTTTTCAAAGTAAACAATAGTTTTTTCATAACTCAAAATTTAAACTCACTCACTTCAATATCTCTTTTTCTCAAACTCAAACTTTTAAGTTTTCTATTTTTATCATTATTAATTCTTTAATTATAAAACATTACTATTTTAGTAATATTTTATAATTATGCAAATTTTTTTTTATACTCTAAATATATACTTTGTTTTAATATAGACAATGTAAATAAAATGTTAAAAACTATCTTTTAATAGCATTGTAATCAAGAACTCATTTTAGACAATTTGTCTAGTTGTTTATATATAGATGTTTTGACAATAGTTAAAAAAAGAATAAAAATATATATAAGTTTTGCTTATATAAGAGCTGGTTTTTAGAAAATTAACATTTTTTTAACATTTTGAGTAAATGGACAATATAAAAGAAATTGAAAAAAAGCATATTTCTGTACTTCTAAATGAATTAGTTGAAGCTATAGAAATTAAAAATGATAAAAAAAATGTTATAGTAGACGCTACTCTAGGTATGTGATGACATGCTAGCAAGATTATAGAAAAAATGAACACTTGAGATACTTTTATCTGATTTGATGCTGATATAAAAAATCTAGATTTGGCAAGAATTAGACTAGAAGAAATAAACAAAAATAAAAAAGTAAATCTGTATTTAATTAACTCTAACTTTTGAAACTTAAAAGAAGAGCTTGAAAAAATATGAATAAAAGAAATAACTTGAATCTATTATGATTTATGATTGTCTAGTTTACATTTAGACGAAGCTGATAGATGATTTAGTTTTATGTTAAATGGTCCACTTGATATGAGACTTGATAAAACTAGATGAAGAACTGCATCAGATATAGTAAATTCTTACAAAGATTCAGAACTTAGAGACATATTCCTAAAATATTGAGAAGAACCTCAAAGTAACAAGATAGCAAAAAATATAGTAGAATTAAGAAGAAAAAAAAGATTTGAAACAACTTCTGATTTATCTGAAATCATCACTTGATGACCAAAAGCTAAATCAAGAATATTTCAAGCAATAAGAATAGAAGTAAACTGAGAATTAGAAATGCTTGAAAAATCATTGAAAGATTCAATTGAATTACTTAAAAAAGATTGAACAGTATTTGTTATAAGTTTTCATTCACTTGAAGATAGGATAACAAAAAATATATTTAGAGATGAAACAAGAGATTGTATATGTGATGATATAATTTGTAGTTGTGGACACAAGAAAAGTTTAAAAGTATTAAATAAAAAACCAATTCTTCCAACAGACGAAGAAATAAAAATGAATCCTAGAAGCAGAAGTGCAAAAGCTAGAGTTGCAAAAAAAATAATATAAGCATTATTTCATAATATATAAAATAGTGAATACAAAGGTAGTAACAAAAGACTTTAGTCAAAATTATTTTTCAAAAAGAAAAAAAGAAAAAGAAAAATTTACTTTCTGAGTAAATTCAACTTATATAGCACTATTGTCTATCATCTCTATATTACTTTTATATTATGTTTGGATACTAAATGTAAATGCGACAAAATGATACAATATTAGACAATTAGAAATAGAGAAAAAAAATCTATTGATGGAAAAAGAAAAATTGGATGTAAAAATAGCTGAACTTGAAAGTTTGTCAAACATAATGACAGATACAGATTTAAAAAATATGGAAAAAATTGAAGATCCTGATTATCTAGTTATAAAAGATGATGTTCAATATGTATATAATTATTAGACCTCACCCCAACACCATTAAGTTAAGCCCTCACCCTATCCCTCTCCCAAAGGGAGAGGGTATTTTTTTATTTACTTTTTGAAAAATATTAATAAACTTAAAAAAAATATTAATAATAAGAAGAAATGCCTGAAAGCTTAAAACAATTGATAAATGCTATAAATTATCTGCCTTGAATTTGAGAAAATAGAGCCACAAAACTCGCTTTTTTCTTACTAAATGCAAATAAAAATTATATAGAAAATCTAAGTGAAAACTTAAAAAACATAAAAGATAAGATTGGTTTTTGTGAAAACTGTAATTCCCTATGTGATAAATGACAAAAACTATGCAAAATTTGCGAATCAAGCTCTAGAAACAGAAACTTGATAGCAATTGTAGAAGAATATCTTGATATGCTTACGATTGAAGAAACTTGATGATTTAAGTGAGTTTATCATGTACTTGGTTGAGCAATATCTCCTATAAATTGAGTTTTTATTTGAGATTTGAAATTTGAACAATTATTTAAAAGGATAAATGAAAGTGATGATTATATAGAAATAATCCTTGCAACAAATCCAAACATAGAGTGAGAAGCAACAAGTAACTATATAACTGAAGAAATCGAAAAAAGAAAACTAAAATACAAAACAAAGATAACTAGACTTTCTAGATGATTATCTAGCTGATATATAGAATATGCAGACAATATAACACTTGTAAATGCATTAAAAGAAAGGAAGGAGGTTTAATTTTTAAATAAAAATCTTATGACAGAATTTGCACCAGCTTGATCAAATCCAAGAATGACAAAAGCTCAAGTTAGAAAATATATAAAAGACATGGAAGAAGCTAGAAAAGAAGCTCAAAAAAAGCTAGATGAAGCAGAAAATTCTTGAGAGTTAAAACTAGAAGAGTTAGAAATAAAAAAATTAGAAAAAGAGTTAGACAATTTGTAAAATTGTCTAACTCTTTTTTTATTTACTCAAAATAATTCTTTTTACCATTTCAAAAATTTCGGCTTAATTGTAAAAAGTGTGTGGCTGAGATGATTAAATTTTCCCATATAAGAGAGATAAAATTAGTTTAATTTTTCTCTCTTTTTTTAATCCTCTATGAAAACTAATTTTAGGTTTAA
>Ga0100401_1002124_pt1 | contig 15759 bp, 12 predicted proteins | sample CryGeymeta201525_FD_80421 | JGI IMG/M metagenome (GOLD analysis project Ga0100401, IMG submission 80421) | Groundwater microbial communities from Crystal Geyser aquifers in Utah, USA - Crystal Geyser metaG 2015-25 | ecosystem: Environmental > Aquatic > Deep subsurface > Groundwater | place: USA... | reverse complement strand
TCGGCGGGATGGGTGAAGACGGGAAGGTGGCCGTTGAAATAATAGACCTGCCCGTCACGCTGCTCGAAGGCTAGGTCGGAAGTGATGGCGGTGCTGCTGGCCGGAAAGATGGGGAGTTGGATCTGCGGCATGCCGTCAGTGTGAGCGTGTTTGGCGAAAGTGCCAGCACTGGATCATTCCATTTCCTCGCTATTGCACGGAACTGCGCATGACCGGGGGGTAGGTCAGGATGTCTGAGAATACACGGATTTAAAGGCAGTTGCGATGTCTCTGACATTCACCTGACGAGGTGTTGATTCGGCTTTGATGAGCGATTCGGAATTCGCGTCTATTGGCGGATTTATTTTGCCTTTTACGGCAGGTTTGCCGGACGCGATGGTTATTGGGCTTCGGCTTCGCCGCAGGCAATGGTTGTTGGGTCTTTGGGAGAAGTGAGCTCGCTTGGTGGTTCGGCAGGGCAGAAATGCTCTGGCTCCGTTTCTAACAACTCCTCAGGGGGGGGAAGCGCCAGTCGAAGCGGACGGCGAGCAGGCGGAAGACGACGACTACGGCCGAGCTCACGATGGTCATTGTCACTTGCTCGAATTGGAAGTGGTCACCAATGACGTAGACCCAGGCTCCGGTAAAAGAACAAGTGGCGCACAAGGGGGCGGGCTTGAAGAGCGTTGGGACTTCGTTGCAAACCACATCGGCAAGCACCCCACCGAAGGTGCCAGTGATCGCGCCCATCAGGGCGGCGATGAACCATGAGTCCTGTGAGCCCAGGGCGATGGCGGTGCCTGCGACGGTGAAAAAGGCCATGCCGAGGGAATCGGGAACGAGCAGCAAGGGTTTGATGCGGGGCAAGTGGTCGATGGTAAATGCTCCGATGATGCAGATCACGAAGACCGTGATCGGGTAGTGCGGATTCCCGATCCAGAAAAGCGGCTCACGGTTGAGAAAAAGATCGCGCAAGGTGCCGCCACCAAAGGCCGCAAGAAACGCTACGGAAAAGGAACCCACGAAATCCATCCCGGTTCGTGAGGCCAACAGCACTCCATAGATTGCTGCGGCGATGACCGCAAGGTACTCGATAAGTGTCACGACCGACATGCGGCGACACTCAGCCTTCCATGACGCTGAGGTCAAGCGCACCTCAATTTGTCGGCGCATTCCGCTCAACTGAGGTCCAGTGCACCGCCTTCGCAGAATTTCTCTGATCCAAAGGATTCGAGCGGGTGGCCCATGGCGGCGGCGACGGACAGCCAGAGGCGGTTGTGAGCGAGATTCAGGCGGTTGTCGCCTTTGCCTTCCCTCTTAATCACTTCGGCGAGGTCGAGGCTGCGGCCCATCTTGATTCCGGGGGCACCTCCGACCATCACGAAGGGAATGTCATCAAGGGTATGACTGTTGCCTTTGCCCAACTCGTTGAGCCAGATGATCAGGGTGTGATCGAGCATCGTGCCATCAGCGCCGGGCTCGGGCGTCTCGGCGAGCCGCTGGGCAAGGTAGGCAAGCTCACCGGCGAACCAGCGGTTGATTTTGATCAGCTTTTCGCGTGAATCCTTGTTGCCATCGGGTTCATGGGAAAGTCCGTGGTGGCCTTCCTCAACATCGAGCCAGTGCATGCGGGCCTGGCCGACGGAGCGCATGTACTGCAGGGTGCCAATGCGGGTCATGTCGTTGGCCATGGCATTGACCAGCAGGTCGATCTGCATGCGGCTGAGCTGCGGGGTGTTGTCGTTGACGAGTTCGACGCTTGGGTCGATTTCCGGCACGGCGTGAATGATTTCTTTTTGCCCGGCCTGTTTGAGTTCGATCTCCATTTCACGGACCAGCGTGAGGTGCTCGTCGAGCATGCGGCGATCTTCGGAACTGAGCTTCTTCGCCACGCGGCTGATGTCCTCCTTCACGCCATCGACGATGCCGAGAAGCGTGTCCTTGTCCTTGGCTTCACCGTAGAGTTTTCCAAGCATCAGCTCGGGATCGGAAACGGGAGCGAGCGGCTTGTTTGGGCCAGCATAGCTCATGCGTGTCCACGGGTCGGCGCGGTCGGGCACGGCGACACCGAACTCAAGCGATCCAAAACGGGTGCGGGTGGCTTCGTGAGCTTGCAGGCGATTTTTCAGCTCCTGATCGATCGATATGCCGCTGGCCCAACCGGCGGGCGTGTGCGATCCGCCTTGGATGTTGCCGGGAAAAAGTTCGGTCCCGGTCAGCAAGCAACTCATGCCGCGCATGTGACTGTCGCCATCGCCACGGACCTGATTGGAAATACCGCGCAGGATCAGGGTGCGGTCGCGGAAGGCATCGAGCGGTTCGAGGATGCGCTTGAAAACGGGAGGACCATCGGGGCTGACATCCGGCCAGAACTCGTCGGGGATCGTGCCGTTTGGCGAAAACATCACGATCAGACGCTGACGGCGGGGCGCGACAGCATCGGCAGCGAAGAGGCTGGAAAGGCCGCCGAGGAATGGTGCGATGGCCGCCGAGACACCGAGATCGCGGAGGAAGGAGCGTCGATCGTAGTGATTCATGCTGAGTTTACGTGTGATGGGAGAAGGGCTTTCGCCAATCGAAGCAGGGAGCGTGCCCCGGATTCGAGCTATCGCTTGGCGGTGTCCGTAATGCGGTCGGCAGGGGTTCCGTCAAGGGAGGCTTCTTCGGCGATGGCGACGACAAGATCCCGGATTTTGAAATTGGATTCCTTAAAGCGTTTGTAGAGGACATCTTCGGTATCGAGTCCGTAGCTGGCCATGCCGTGCTTGACCATGTGATGGAACATCTGGCGCACGAAGGCACGATGAGCCGAGGGGCTGCTGGCGGCATATTCGGCGATGTCGCGGGCCCCCGTGAGATGAACTTTTTCCCCGCTATCCGGGGTGAATTCGCTACTCGTGTTGATCGCCTTGTCGCCCTCTTTGCTCCGCCAGCGCCCGATGGCGTCATAGCGCTCAAGGCTGAAGCCGAGCGGATTGATCGTCGAATGACAGGCCATGCAGGATTTGTCGCGAGTGAGCTCGGTGACTTTTTCTCGCATCGTCATGTGCGGATCAAAGTCGCTGTCCTTGAACGCGATCGCTTCGGGCGGCGGTTTGAGCTGCTGACCGACGATGTTGCGGGTCAAAAAGACACCGCGATGAATCGGCGAAGTATTGTTGTGATAGGCGAGGGTGGAAAGCAGGTAGGGGTGCGTCACCACGCCGGTGCGCTCGTTCGGATCGAAGGCCACGCGCTGGAATCCTTCGCCTTCGACTTTCCGTCCATAGACCTTAGCCAGACGCGGGTTGAGCATCAGGTAATCGGCGAGCAGGAGTTGGCGAAAATCGGAGGCTTCACCCCAGACGATTTCATCGAGGAAAAGGTCCAGCGAAGTGCGGAGGTCCGCCATCAGGCCTTCGTCGAATTGCGGGAAAAGTTCGCTGTCTTTGGCGACATTCCTGGCTCGCTCCATTTCCAGCCAGTGATGGAAAAAGCCACGCATCTTGGACCTTGCTCTAACATCTCCGAGCATTCGGTAGGCTTGTTTTTCCAGCGCCTCGCGCGACGTCAGCCGATTTTCTCTGGCGGCTTTCCACAGGGGTTCGTCGGGGACCGAATCCCACAAGCTGAGCGCCAGGCGCGTCGCGATCTGCCACGAGTCCGGCGCTTGATCGGTGGGCAGCTCAGGGTAGAGAAATTGCGGCGAGGTGAGCAGCTGAATCACCATCGGTCGGATCGCCGCGGCAGGACTAGCCGCCTTTCTAAAATGAGCCTCAAGGAAGAGCTGTTTTTCCTGATCATCCAGCGGACGCCGCAGGGCGGTCTCAACGAAACGCCCGGCAAACTCGCGAAGCTTCGGATCCCGGTTCTTCTGTCCGGGCTTGGTTCCCGCCATCTTGTCGAGCCGGCTATCAACGAAGTCGGCGGCTTCGATCGCACCGCGGGTCACCGCTTCCAGCCATGCTTTGGAAATGCCACTGCCGCGCTCGTAGCCATAGCTGGCGTCATCGGCAGGAAAGGCAGCCGTCACCACCATCGCCGTCGGGTGATGGGCGAGATAGAGGTTCCGGGAAGGGATGGGTTCCAAGGTGCCGTGAGGCTTCTTCCACCGCACCTCAAGCGTCGCGTGTTGATCCTTGGGCGAGACAACAAAGTCCATCCGCAAGGGATAGAGTCGACCACCGATGAGCTGGACGTTGATCTTTTCCTCACGGATTTCCTTGCTGGAAGTCACCCAGCCATCGAGGCCCGCTGGGCGGTTGGTGTCGTCTTCGTTGACCCACAGGCGGAAGCCGTTCGCGGTGCGGACCAGGAATTCGTAGTTGCCCGTTTCTTCCGCCAGAAGCGACCCCCCGAGATTGGCCTGGAGGTCGGACTTCAAGGTCAGCGGTTCTTCATCGATCTGCTTTCGGAGGTCGAAGACCAAACTTGTGATCTTCTTATCGAACTGATGACGCTTGGCATCCTGGGCGAACTTGTTCTTCGCTTCGCTCTCTTTGTGGAGGCCTCGGATTTGGAGATTAACGCCCTCTTCACCCGGCAAGCGGTTGAAGGGTCCTCCAAGAAAGCGCCCGACCACATCGGCGACGGAATTTTGAAACTGCGGCACGGTCAAGCGCACCAAATCGCGAACTGGCGGGTTGAGTCTCGCCTGGGCTTCGGGCGCATAAAATGCCTGATGAATGTAGGCAGCCACCGCCGCCGCATCCTCATCGACGCAGAGCCCCTCTTCATCCTCCGGCATCGTCTTGTGGATGCGGCGGGCAAGAGCCTCGACCGACTTGTTGCCGTAGAGTGGATCGACAAATTCCTTTTCATTCCCCTCACCCTGCTTGCCGTGACATTCGACACAGAGCTTCTGGTAAATCACCTGACCACGCTGAACCTCCGGCGTCGCCGAAGCCGCCCAGCTCATCAGCAGGCAGGCCAGCGCAGCAAACGGGATCTTCATGGCTGGAATCAGGTTTGGCATCGTAACTCGATAGAAGCTACGCGCCCAAGGAGAGGAACTTTCACCGACACCAAGCCCCTCAGTTTCGAAACTGATCGTATTCAGGATTCACCTCAGCGTCCTTGAAAATCGGATTATCCTTCCAGAGTTCATAGGTGCCTCTGAGCTGCACGGCGGACTCGGGATACTGACCTTTGTCATCGGATTCCTTGACCCATGCCTCCAGAATCTCGCGATGCCTTTTCAACTCATCCGCATATTTCGCATCGTCCGCGAGATTGTGAATCTGATGAGGGTCGGCGGCGATATCGTAGAGCTCTTCCTCCGGACGGAGACCAAACCAAAGTTCATCCTGAGAGGCCGTCAGTTTGCCTTCCTCGTGAAGGCGTTTCAAATCCTTCACCGTCGGATGATTGTCGCGATACTGCGCCTGAAGCAGCGGCCGATCAGGATAGTAATTTCGAATGTAACGAAGCTTCTCAGTCCGGACGGTGCGGATGCGGTCAATCGTGTAGTCGCAGCGATCCCTCGCGGAAATCACATGATCCCGCACTTTGTATCCCTTCCCGAAAAGATCCTGACCATCGAGGTAGTCGGGAAGCTCGACTCCCGCGAATGCCAGAGTCGTCGCTGAAATATCGAGACTCGATACCAATTCATGGCGAACGGTCCCGGCTTTCAGCGCCGGATGATTTCCCATCATCACCAGCGGAATGTGAACGCCCCCTTCATAGCAAAACTGCTTGTGCCGCAGCGACTGATTGTTGCCGTGGTCGGAAAAGAAGAAGACCAGCGTGTTGTCCAATTCCCCGTCGGCCTTGAGAATCGCCAAAATTTCCTCGACCTGGGCATCGGCTCCGCGAACGGCATTGTAGTGCTCCGTCCATGATTTCCGATGCGCCGGGGTGTTCGGGAAATACGGGGGAAGAGGCACTTCATCAGGTTTCAAGCGCTCACCCTTGCGGACATGCTTTGCCCCAGCCTTGCCACCCCAGATCATGATCTGCCCGAACCATGGCTGATCCTTATCTTTCCGATCCCTCCAATTCTCCTGCGTAAAAGAGGTCGAATGCCGCGCCTTGTTTCCCTGCCAGCCGTTCATCCCCACCATGTAATTTTCAGCCGTACCGACCGAATAAAGCGCCCGACGATTGTAGTGAAAGTTATAGTCGTCCTTGCCGCTGTTAAAAGTGAAGTATCCCGCCTTTCGCATCAGCTCAGGAATCGTTTCGATACCGTCCGGAAGATGAATCTGAACCTCTTCGTCAACGACCTTTCCTTCCGGAGCCCGGCTCGAGCGGTGCAAGTGGGTTCCGGTGCTTGTCTGCATCTTTCCCGTGATGATCGCCGAGCGTGAGGCTGAACAGACCGGAGCCGAAACGTAGGCCCGCTTGAAAAGCACGCCACTCGCCGCTATCTTATCGATCGCTGGAGTGTGACCTTCATTGATCGGATCGCCATAGCAGCCGATGTAGGGCGAAAGATCCTCAGAAAAGATCCACAAAATATTCGGGCGATCGCCCGCCTGGGCCACGGCAGAAGCGCAGATGATCAGAACACTCAGGGCGATGCGAGGCAGGTAGGTTCTCTTCATTTTCGATCAAGATAGCTGACCAAGCATTACCCATTGCGCCGGATTGTTCTTTCGGTGAAACCCTCACTGCCCAAGGCGTTCAAGCAACGGAAGGAATCGGACCATGATGGATTTGATAAAAAGGATGAAAGCCACGAAATCCGATGATATCGGTGTCCAACCTCATCATTGAGTTCCGGTGCTAGCCTAAAATTGAGGATGTCGGCTCCAAGATCCAAACCATTCTATCGATCTGGGTCCAAAAAACATCAATGCTCCAACTCATTGAGCCCAGGCAGCACGAAGTCGGCACCCGCGGCCTTCAACTCATCGGCACTGAACCTTCCCGTCGCCACCGCCAGGCATTTGGCACCCATCGCATGCGCGCAGGAGATGTCCTTCGGAGTATCCCCAATCACCAAGGTCTCTTGAGGCGAAAACTCGCGACCAAGGTGGTTGGCAGCCCGTTCAAGAGCGACCGGGCCCAGCAAATTCCGATCGGCAAAATCGCACCCGTAGGCACCGAACTCAAAGTGGTGATCCAAACCGTAGTGCTGCATCTTGACCGCCGCACCATCGGCAATATTGCCTGTTAGAAGACCAACGGCCGCAGTGTCATCGGTCGCCAGTCGATCCAGCAACTCAACGACTCCCGGAAGCACCCGCCCACCGAATCCTCCATGCGCCAGGTTCCACTCGAGCCGTTCGAGATAGAACGCATAAAAGTGCTCCACGCCTTCTTCGCCATGCGGCACTCCGAAGTGCTCACACATATTCAGGACGATGCCTGAGTCGGTGCTGCCAGCGAGGTCCAATTCAGGGCCTTCCCCGCCAAAGCACTCAATGGCCGCTTCTTTGAGCGCCCGCATGCCGGCTCCTCCGGTATCGACGAGCGTGCCGTCAATATCGAAGAGCCACAAACGGATGCCTTCCATCACGCCTCGGCACGATCAGCCTCTTCTTCCTCGTCCTCAACTTCCACCTCATCGGCATCCGTCATATCATCCGAGTCAAAGTCGAGATCATCATCCTCTTCGTCCTCGTCACCGTCGAATTCATCTTCATCGATGAGTTCACCATGATAGAGCTGGAATTTCCGCTGGCGCTGGACCTTCGGAAGTGGCGAGAGCAACATGCCAACCGCACGGCCACTCAGGCGCGGCTCCTGGTCCACATTGGCCATCGTCTTGAGGTCACCGATGATCCGGCTGAGTTTGGCGAAACCGAGTTCCTTGTGGGCGTTTTCACGACCACGATACTGGAGCACGACACGCACCTTGTGGCCTTCGTCGAGGAAGCTTTCGATGCGTCCGAGCTTGATGTTGTAATCGTGCTGCTCGGTGCGGACGCGGAATTTGATTTCCTTCATCCGGGTCGCATTCTTCGAAGTCTTTTGCTGCTTCTGAAGCTTGGCCTGCTCGTACTTGTATTTGCCGTAGTCAATGATTCGGCAAACCGGTGGGTCTGCCTTTTCTGCGATTTCCACGAGGTCGAGCCCGACGAGTTTGGCTTTGGCCAGGGCCTCCATTGGAGTCATGATGCCGAGCTGGCGACCGTCCGGAAGAACGACGCGGACACGCGGAGCGCGGATCCGTTCATTGATGCGGGTCGTGTCACGCGGAGCGCGATTGAAGCGTTTCTTTTTCTTAGCGATAGCAGTAGGTGGCGTATGGTTCAGTGCGACACGGAGGCCGGTGGAAGTTCCACAAGCTTCTCCGCGAAGGGGGTCAGAAAACGATGGTCCGGATTCTCAATCATACGGACACAGCAGCGAGAGGGCCGGTCATCTTAAAGGGACCGGTTTGCCATTTCCTCACGTATCGTTTCAATAAAATCATCAATGGGCTGGGAGCCAAGGTCGTCGCGGTCGCGGTGGCGGATGGAGACTGTGCCTTCTTCCACTTCGCGTGCGCCTAAGACAAGCATATACGGCACTCGGTCCAAGCGAGCAAGACGAATCTTGGCACCCACTTTATCAGAACTCCGGTCCAGCGAGACCCTCACGCCAGCATTGGCCAGCTTCGCGGTGGCTTCCTCCGCAGCTTCCATGAATTTGTCCGAAATCGGCAGCACCCGCACCTGCTCCGGGGCCAGCCAAGTCGGGAACTTGCCCTCGAAGTGCTCAATCAGCAGCCCCGTAAAGCGCTCCAGCGAGCCAAAGGGCGCGCGGTGAATCATCACCGGACGGTGCGCCTTGTTGTCTGGACCGATGTATTCCAGCTCGAAGCGCTCCGGCAAATTGTAGTCGACCTGCACCGTCCCGAGCTGCCATTCGCGGCCGATCACATCCTTCACCACAAAGTCGATTTTCGGGCCGTAGAAGGCCGCTTCGCCGAGTTCCTCGGTGTAATCGACACCGAGCACCTGCACCGCTTCGCGCAGCGCCGCCTCGGCTTTGTCCCAGTTCTCCGGCGAGCCGACATACTTGTCGCTGTCCGGATCACGCAGTGAAAGGCGCACCTTGTAATCATTCATGCCGAGCGTTTTCAGCACGATCTTCACCAACTCAAGACAGCCCTGGACCTCCGCCGCGACCTGATCCGGCGTGCAGAAAAGATGGGCGTCATCCTGGGTAAATCCGCGCACACGAGTCATCCCGCCAAGCTCACCGCTCTGCTCCCAGCGATACACCGTGCCGAACTCGGCCAAACGCACCGGCAAATCCCGATACGAATGGTGATCGCTCGCATAAATCTTGATGTGGTGCGGACAGTTCATCGGCTTGAGCATGTAGCCCTCATAGGCACCGCTCTCCAATCCGTTGATCAACTGGTCACACGTCGCGTTCTCATCCGCCAACTTCTCCAGCGTATCGCGCTCAGGGATCGGCGCATACTGGCTTTCCTGATAGTAAGGAAAGTGCCCACTCGTCCGATACAGATCGAGCTTGCCGATGTGCGGCGTGAAAACCTGCGAGTAGCCCTGCTTGTCGAGTTCCGAGGTAATGAAATCCTGCAGCGCGCGACGCACCAAAGCGCCCTTCGGCTTCCACAAAATCAAACCCTGCCCCACTGCTTCATCGATGTGGAAAAGCTGCAACTCGCGGCCCAGCTTGCGGTGATCGCGCTTCTTCGCCTCCTCAAGCCGCTCAAGGTGAGTCATCAGATCCTCCTTCGTCGGGAAAGCCGTGCCATAAACGCGCTGAAGCTGGCCCTTTTTCTCATCGCCCATGTAGAAGGACGACGAGACACTCATCAGCTTGCAGTGCTTCGTTTTCGCCGTCGATCCCACGTGAGGACCCGCGCAAAGGTCGATGAACTCACCATTTTGGAAACAGGAAATCTCTTCGCCTTCGGGAATCTTGTCGATCAGATCGAGCTTGAAGCGGCTCGGATTTCCCGGACGCTCGGACAGACCGCCGAGACGACCGCTTTCCGCCATCGCCTTCGCCTCCTCGCGTGAAATCACCACCCGCTCGAAGCGTTGGTTCTCCTTCGCCACCTTGCGCATCTCCGCCTCGATTTTTTCGAAATCATCCGGCGTGATTCGGTGCTTCATGTCGAAATCGTAGTAGTAACCATTCTCCACCGGAGGGCCGTAAGCAAACTGCGCATCCGGCCAGATCCGCAGGATCGCGGTGGCCATGACGTGGGCGGTGGAATGGCGGAGCCGCTCCAGGTCAGTCATCTGCTGGCGTTCATCGAGGGTCTTGCGTTCGGACATGCGGCCCCGGACAAAGCAGAGCCGGACGGTTCTTACAACCGCGAAAAGGGTCTGAGGCGGGCAGAATCGGAATTTGGAGTACGATTGCTGCTGGCGCAGCAGACTCGAAGCGCACGGCCTCGGCAAACAGGGGGCAGGATTCAGCGATCAGAACGACATGAGGCGCCCGGCTCACCAAACGCGCTCATGCGCGCAAGGGAGCATCCCATGATGGGCTGGCAGAGCGGTTGGCGCTGGGCCACCCTGCCAATGGCAGTCGAGCAATATGCAGGGTAAACGAATCGCAAGCGCGACGACGTAAGGCCAAGGCTCTGATGAAACTTGGGCTCAAAGAAGCTCGGGAAACCTCGTCAATCCTTTCAAAAGCAAGAGGAAAGGACCCTAAACCCGACGGGGTGAGACTAAAAAAGCTCCGGCGACTGCGAACTACGAAAAAAAAATCCCGGCAACCGATCAGCGGTTGCCGGGATGATCAAGAAGGTTTCCTGAGGATCTTATTTTCTACGGCGTAGCAGAAGACCTAAAACCCCAAGACCGACCAAAGAGAAGCTGGATGGCTCGGGAACGACGTTGGCTGTGATGCCGATATTGTCGACCAAGGTTTCCACGCCACCTCCGGTTGAGCTGGTGGCGGGACCCGGGCCAAAGGTAAGGGTGAAGATGGCGTCTTGGCCTGCTTCCCATACATTGTCCGACAAGCTGGACAAATCAACGAACTTGTCGCGTTGAGCCGCGCTCGCCGTATCCAAGTTGGTTTGGGCGAGTGTTCCGCTGGCAGCGGTTCCGGAAATCGCACCACCGAAGGTCAGCGCCCATTCTTTGGCAGAATCCGCAAACCGACCGACCGAATCAAAATAGAAACCGTCCATCGTTCGGTCCAACCCCGATGTATTGGTCAAAGTGATCGTTAGAGTTCCGGGCTTGCGACTACGGTTCAGACTCAGGTTCCGGCCTTGGTTGGCACCAGAAGTTCCGACAGTCGAAGCCGCCGCAACCGTGGGGCTCAAACTTCCGAAGGTGCCATCAACACTCGAACCGTCGCCGCCGGTATTGCTCCAATCATCCCAGCCACCACCTGTAGCGGTGGACGTGAGGGTTGCCGCCGTGTCGGAGGCCAAATGGGTCGCTGTCGGGTTGGCTACAACATCGAAAGCATCCCAGCCGGCGACAAGCACGAGAACGGCGGACGCGGGCGAAGAAACAAGCGCTTGGATGCCCACAATGAGGCTCAAGGATTTTTTCATAGGGTTGGATTCTAAGATCTTTGTGATTGGGATTTTCTCACACGCAACATGCCCTCGGGCGCGGGTGCGACCGTCAAGCTGCAAAATGCTTTCAGAAGATCAAGAAAAATTTCGTTCAGAAAAATCTCATACGGCCCAGAACTGTTCGGGATGATTGATGCTTTCGCTGTCGAAATGCCTCGATTTGCTGCGATCTGAGTTGCTTGGGGGCTAGTTGAACTCGCACTTCCCTGCTGGGGGATTGAGTTTGCTGCCATCAAGGCACGACAAAACACGGGAGCCCCGACGGTCGCAATTCCCCGAATGATCTCAGGTGGCTGTTTTTCTTGGGTTCGAGTCTTTCGTTTCCTACCTCTCGGATTTCCCGTGGATTCGCTTGGCAAGGCCTGCCGCTCTACCCTAGACCCCGGCAGAGATGTTTTCCCTAGAACCAATCGAATGGCCAGACGAGGTCGAGATCCTCGTCGATCGTCTTGAAAGCGAATCTGCCGAACGTGCTCTCAGCCGTGAGGAACGTGCTCTCATGGATGTGTATGAAACCGTTCCGCTGATCGAAAGTGAGGACGGCTTGCATGAGTTCTGGCACAGCGGAGTCGATCACCAACGCATCATCAAGTCCTTCGACCTCGTCGGCGCAACCTCCCTTGTCGACCCGCTCAATGCCAGCCGATGGTGCCAAGCGAAGAGCGAGGACCGCAACGACTACAGTGAGACCGAAACCGACTACCTGTCCTCCATCGAAGAAGATCTCCCCGCCGCCATGGACGAACTCGTCGACCTAGTGCTCGATTTCATGGAGGAAGAATTGGCGTAATCTCCGGCGATCCCTTCTCCCATCTCCGCCAAGCTCCCAAGCACGGAACTTTCTTCACCTTCTGACAACCCTGCTCTTGCCCCGCGCCAGACCCACCCCTTAGGCTTCGTGCAGCGCATTTCTTGTGATTTCCAATCCAAACGGCATCCATCTTACCGGCATCCTCCCAGCCCGCTGGGGGTCCTCCCGCTTCCCCGGAAAGCCCCTTCATCTCATCGCAGGAAAACCCCTCATCCAGCACGTTTGGGAACGCTGCTCGCAGTGCTGTCGGCTCGATGACCTCCTCATCGCCACCGACGACGAACGCATCCTCGCCGCCGCCGAAGCCTTCGGTGCCCACGCCGTGATGACCTCGCCAGAGCACCCGACTGGCACCGACCGCATCGCCGAAGCCATCCGCTCGCTTCCCAACACGACCCACGTCGTCAACATTCAGGGCGACGAGCCCCTCATCGACCCCGAGCTCATCGACGAACTCGCCGCCACCATCGCCAACGAGCCGGAACTGGACATGGCAACCGCCGCCAACCCAATCGATCCGGCCGACCCGATCGTCCACGACCCGAATGTCGTCAAAGTCGTCACCGCCCTCGACGGCCGCGCGCTTTATTTCTCCCGATCGCCCCTTCCCTTTTTCCGCAATCCCGTCGATGGCCTCTCCATCCTCCGGCACAAGGGCATCTACGCCTATCGCCGCAGTTTCCTCGAAAGCTTCGTCAATTGGCCTCCATCACCCTTAGAGCTTGCCGAGTCCCTCGAACAACTCCGCGCCCTCGAAAACGGTGCCTCCATCAAAGTCCTGACCACCTCCGACACCTCACCCGGAGTCGACACTCCCGAGCAAGCCCGCGCCGTCGAACGACTCCTCTCATCTATCTAGTCCCTGCTCACACACCTTCATGAAATACATTTTCGTCACCGGCGGCGTCGTCTCATCCCTCGGCAAAGGACTTGCCGCAGCCTCCATCGGCACCCTTCTCGAAAGCCGCGGCCTCAAGGTGCTGATGCAAAAGTTCGACCCCTACCTCAATGTCGACCCCGGCACCATGTCGCCTTACCAGCACGGCGAAGTCTACGTCCTTGACGACGGTGCCGAGACCGACCTCGACCTCGGCCACTACGAGCGCTTCACCTCCGGCGTGCTTTCACAAATGAACAACCTCACCTCCGGGCAGGTGTTCGATTCCGTCATCAAAAAGGAACGCAAAGGCGAATACCTCGGCAAGACCGTGCAGTTCATCCCGCACGTCACCGATGAAATCAAAAGCCGCCTCCAGAAAGTCACCGAAGACAATCCCGACGTCGATGTCCTGATCACCGAAATCGGCGGCACCGTCGGCGACATGGAAGGCCTGCTCTTCATCGAAGCCCTCCGCCAATACGCGCTCGAAGTCGGCAAGGAAAACGTCTGCTTCATTCACGTCACCCTGCTCCCCTACATCAAAGCCGCTGGTGAGGCTAAAACCAAACCCACCCAGCAGTCCGTCGCCAAACTCCGCGAACTTGGCATCCAGCCGGACATCATCATCTGCCGCACCGAGTCCGACCTCGACGAAGACAACCGCCGCAAAATCGCGATGTTCTGCAACGTCGAGAAAAAGTACGTCGTCGCCTTCCGCGATGTCGCCCACACCATTTACGAATGCCCACTCGACCTGCGCCGCGATAAAATCGACCGCCTCGTCGTCGACAAAATCGGTCTCGGCCACACCCCCTCACCGGCCCTCGAAGCCTGGGAGCGCTTCGTTCAAAAAGTCATCCACCCGAAGCATAGCATCACCATCGCCGTCGTCGGGAAATACATCGAACTTCAAGACGCCTACAAATCGATTTACGAATCTCTCATCCACGCCGGTGCCCATCACGACACCAAAGTGAACATCACCCGAGTCGAAGCCGAAGCCATCGAAGACCACGGTGCCGCCTCGGCCATTGGCGACGTCAACGGCATCCTCGTCCCCGGCGGATTCGGCGATCGCGGCATCGAGGGTAAAATCCTCGCCGCCCAGTTCGCCCGCGAATCCGGCATCCCCTACTTCGGCATCTGCCTCGGCATGCAGATCGCCACCATCGAATACGCCCGCAATGTCTGCGGCCTCGAAGGAGCCAACTCCACCGAGTTCGTCAAAGACGCCAAGCATCCCGTCATCTGCCTTCAAGAGGAACAGAAGGGCATCGAAGACATGGGAGCCACCATGCGTCTCGGCTCCTGCGAAAGCATCATTCTCGCCGGCACCCGCGCCTCCGATCTCTACGAAGGCACCGACCGCATTCACGAACGTCACCGCCACCGCTACGAGTTCAACTCCGACTACCAGGACCAACTCCTCGAAGGCGGACTCGTCATCTCCTCAGTCTCCGCCAAAGAAGGACTCGTGGAAATCATCGAAGTGCCCAAGCATCCCTTCTACCTCGCCGCCCAGTTCCACCCCGAATTCCGTTCAAAACCGAACAAACCCCACCCGCTTTTCGCCGGCTTCATCCAAGCCGCCCTCGATCGAGCCAATGCCGAACTCCATAATTCCTAACAAGAAACATCCATGATCGCTAGAATCGCATTATTCGCCCTCGCCCTAGCCGCCATTTCCTGTTCCTCGATAGACATGCCCAAGGGCACCAGCAAAGGCTACACCTCTGCACGCCTTGTCAGACCCGATAAACAGCCCACCTACGACAAGGACATCCCGAACCAGGCCAGCGCCAACCGGATGATCCAGAAGTCACTCGCCGCCAACTTCCGCGCCAATAACCTCACCGTCACCGATGGCTCTGCCGACCTCATCGTCGGCTACCTCGTTCTCGTTCAAAACAACTTCTCAACCCTCGCCCTCGACGACTACTTCGGTTACGGTCGCGATTCCGACGCCATCGTCGACAAGGCTCAAACCCTCGGCGTGGTGAAAAGCACCCGTCCCGACGCCTTTGAGTCCGGCACCATCGTCGTCGATGTCATCGATGCCAGAACAAACGAGCTCGTTTACCGTGGCCACGCCACCCGTGAGATCTTCAAGAACAGCAGTGAATCCGCACGCCAGGCCAACATCAACGACGGCGTCACCGAAGCCCTCCAAGGCTTCTTCCGCTAACACGCACCTTCAGTTTGTGAACCAATCGGCGGGCCTCTTGGTCCGCCGATTTCGTTAGTGCGTGGGAGCCCACAGTTCTCCTTGCCAATCCCGCCGACTCCCCTTAACACTCCGGCCCGCCCGGCAAGCCCGGGCCATGGCATTCAGGACCCGTATTTCAACGGATAGAATGGTGGCCTCCGAAGCCGCAGATGCAGGTTCGATTCCTGCCGGGTCCACCAGCCAAAACATAGGGAAATCCTTTACGAACAAAGGGTTACCACGGTAAAGCGAGAAACCATTGATTGCACGGCAGCGCACGAAAAAGCACGTTTTCGCACCGAAAAGTGGTTACACTTGGTTACACCCTCCCCGTTGCTAGACCCTATTCGAAAAGCCGCTGACCGACCGAAAACACGTCGCAGCCTGCGTATGAATCATTCATTGAAAATAAAATAAATACCTTGAAAAGGTGTGACGCAACATGT
>Ga0100401_1002116_pt1 | contig 15806 bp, 13 predicted proteins | sample CryGeymeta201525_FD_80421 | JGI IMG/M metagenome (GOLD analysis project Ga0100401, IMG submission 80421) | Groundwater microbial communities from Crystal Geyser aquifers in Utah, USA - Crystal Geyser metaG 2015-25 | ecosystem: Environmental > Aquatic > Deep subsurface > Groundwater | place: USA... | reverse complement strand
CTTTTTGCTCATTATAGGTTTAAATTCTTTAGCACAGCCCATTTCGCTGCATCCGCAAAACCCGCGCTACTTTTTGTTTAAAGGAAAACCGGCGGTATTGGTTACTTCTGCTGAACATTACGGAGCAGTGCTGAATGTTGATTTCGATTATAAAAAATACCTGCAAACCTTGTATTATGAGGGAATGAATTACACCCGCATTTTTGTGGGTTCGTATGTTGAAGTTCCCGGAAGTTTCGGTATTCAGCATAATTCGCTGGCGCCAGCAGTGGGCAGTTTTATTGCTCCCTGGAAAAGGGTGGATGAACCCGGTTTGTTTAAGGGAGAAAACAAATTCGATTTGAATGAATGGAACCCGGCATATTTTGCACGGTTGAAAGATTTTATTTCCCGTGCCGAAGAACTCGGAATTGTGGTGGAAGTCACCTTTTTTTGTTCAACTTACCAGGACTATATTTGGGAACGGAATCCTTTTAATCCGGGGAATAACATCAACAACATTCCTGTTAATCTGAAAAGGCAGAAATCGAATACACTGGCCAACAGTATTCTCACCAGTTATCAGCAAAAACTGGTAGAAAAGCTGGTTGCGGAATTAAACGGGTTCGACAATGTTTTTTATGAAATTCAGAATGAACCCTGGTCGGATGATCCGCAAAAAGTGATGCGGTTGTTAAAAACACTCGACCCCGAACCTGAAAAAGGAAGTTGGTATAAGTGGGCGGAAATGGCTTCGCCGGCTTCGCTCGAATGGCAAAAGTTAATGGCTAAAACCGTTGTGGAAACTGAAGCGCAGTTGGCAAAAAAGCACATCATTTCACAGAATTATACCAATTTTATGCACGCTCTCGATGATGTTGATCCTAATATTTCAATCCTGAATTTTCATTATGTCTGGCCCGAAGCTGTTTGGCTTAACTATGGCTGGAACCGCCCGGTGAGTTTCGATGAGTCGGGTTTTGCCGGAAGCTCCGACTCCACTTATCTGCGACAGGCATGGCAGTTTATGATGGCGGGCGGGGCAGTTTTCAATAATCTCGACTACTCGTTTTATATTGGAAAGGAGGATGGGACCGGTACTAATAACGCACCTGGAGGTGGAAGTAAAACACTGAGAAAACAATTGTCCTTTTTGCGTGGATTTATCGAATCATTGGATTTTGTGCAAATGCAACCCGATTTTTCCACTGTTGTTCATGCCCCGGGAATGCAGGTTCAGGCTATTTCTCAACCTAGTGTTCAATATGCAATGGTTTTTACCGGAGTAACATCAAAGTGGGTTAAATTGTATCTGCCAAAAGGAAAATATAACTATGAATTAGTATCACCCTACTCGGGTAAAACGCTAAAAAAAGGATTCTTTAAACAAGAGAAATCAGGGTTTTATGAATTAAAAATGCCCGGATTTGGTGAAATAGTTGCGTTGAAAATTGTGAAGTAAAAAAGTCCGGACCCCAGGGCCTTTTCGAAAAACTCTATAACCCATCATTATTTTTGATTGATTGGGATAAAACATAATAACATAATTGCTGTTATTCACCGTATTATGGATGTAAAAGAAATTTTTAAATCGAAACGAATTCAGATTGTTTTTCTGTTGGCTGGTGCTATCGGAGGATTTCTCTACTGGAAGTTTGTTGGTTGTACTAGTGGAACTTGTGCTATAAAATCGGTTTGGTACTGGAGCACGTTATGGGGAGCTGCGGTTGGCTACCTTGTTGGCGATTTTATTATGGATTTTGCGAAAAAGCGCAGTAAAAAGAAAGAGATTACAGAATAATGAATCCAAGATTTTTGAATATCATCAATTCGAACAAACCTGTGGTTGTAGATTTTTATGCCGAGTGGTGCGGGCCCTGTAAACTGGTTCCATCCATTTTAAAAGAGGTAAAATCGGAATTACGCCGCAATGTAAAAATCGTCAAGGTTGATGTTGATAAAAACCCATTGATTGTGAGTAGGTATCAGGTTCAAAGCATTCCGACAGTTATTGTTTTTAAAAATGGCAAACCCTGTTGGACTGGAGTAGGATTGCGACCGGCACAGGAAATTAAATCGGTTTTGCTTCAGCACATCAACGATTAACTGTGGAAACGGCTTCATCCACCAGTTTTTTCATTTTATAGCGTCCCGTTTTTGCCACTTCAAGCGCATCTTTTTCCCAGTATCTTTTATTAAACAACTCAAGCGACAATACTTTTTTTCCGCCTGTATTATAAAGGTCGGTGATGATTTGTTTGTAAGGCGCTGCGCCATCTCCCGGATAAACACGGTCGCCGTCGGTTTGCTTTTCTCTGGGAATATCAGATACAAAATCGTTAAAATGAAATATTTCAATGGCGCTTCCTGAAATCTGTTTTAAGCTATTGTAACCACTACCTCCGCGGAACATGTGATAAACATCGGGCAAAATACACGCTTTCGGATGATTGGCAGCGGTTGCAATAAACATGGCCTGCGAAATATGAAACAAACTGGTTGAAGCGCCCCAGAATTCAAGTTGCGGAGTAACTCCGGTGCTGTCGCCAATTTCAAGAATTTTCTGGTAGCGTTCAGCCACTTCAAACCAATCGGTAATGGGTTCGTTGTACTTTCCGGCAGGCGGGGCGGCAATTCGTTTGCACCCAATTTGTGCAAGTAAATCCATTTCCTTTCTCAATTGTTCTATTCCAGCCTTTCGTTTGGCATCATCATCCACAATCCATTCGGCAAAACCAATGGCATTCTCCACCTTCAAACCCAAATCACCGATGTGTTTTTTCAGGTCTCTCTGGTTTCCCCCTTCGTCCAAATATTTTTGAAGGTCGCGAATCCAGATTTCAATTCCATCGTAACCTGCTTTTGAAGTTATTTCAAACTCTTTTAAAAATCCAACTTTCTGGCCCGAAATGGTACTTGTGTTCAGACAGTAAGAAAACTGACCGGGTTTTGCTTTTTTAGCTCCGGAACCTTGTTTTGGCAATAGTGCAGCTCCACCCGCAATCAGTGCAATACTTTTTAATGTGTCTCTTCTTGAAATCATTTTGTATCGATTTAGGTTTTTTCAAAAATAGTAATCTCTGAAATATATCGGGCAGTTTTTAATCAGTTTCAATTCAAATATTATCTTTAGCTGAAGATTAAACTGAATAAATTGACTATGAGACGATACCTGTACTTTGTAACTTTTGTGGCTGCACTGGGTGGACTGATGTTTGGTTTTGAAACCGCGGTTATTAACGGGGCCATTCATTATGTAGCCGAACATTTTCAGTTAAACCCGTTTATGAAAGGTTTTGTGGTAAGCACAGCGCTGGCGGGTTGTGTAATCGGGGCTTTGTTTATTGGCAAACCGGGCGATAAATATGGGCGAAGGTACATGTTGAAAATCATGGCTTTTTTATTTCTGCTTTCGATGATTGGAACCGGTCTGGCACCCAATATCTGGGTTTTTATTATTGCCCGATTTATTGGCGGATTAGCAGTTGGTGGAGCATCTGTTTTAACTCCGACTTACATTTCTGAAGTTTCGCCGCCAAAATTACGCGGGCGTTTAGTGGCAACCAATCAATTGGCCATTGTAACCGGAATTTTGGTCGCTTTTTTTTCGGATTACATGATTGACAGTATTTTGCACGGAAGCTGGCGCTGGATGTTTTTGGCCGGAATTATTCCATCGGCAGTTTTGTTTGTTTTACTGTTTTTTATCACCCGCAGTCCGCGCTGGCTGATGAAAGTGGGCCGTGAAGACGAAGCCCGGCAGGTTATCCGTCGCGTAAATCCGGAGGAAGATTTGGAAGAAATGGTACTCTCCATAAAAAATTCGTTAAAATCGGAAAGTAGCGGAAGAAGTGTTTCCATTTTTAAAAAGCCATATTTACGTCTGGCTATCATCGGAATTGCAGTAGGAATGTTTAACCAGTTCGCGGGCATCAATGTTATTATGTATTACTCCACCGATATTTTTCGCGATGCAGGTTTCTCCGGCGAATCGGCGCTTTTTCAATCGGTTTTGATTGGCGTTACCAACCTGGTTTTCACCATTATCGCCATGACTTTTATCGACCGTTTCGGTCGCAAATTTCTGCTTTATGTTGGCGCTTCCGGAATGTCAGTTTTTCTTGGGTTGTTTAGCTGGGCATTTATTTCCGACAATAAATCGGGTTTTATTTTGCTCGCTTTGTTAATTGGATATATCGCATTTTTTGCTTTCTCGCAGGGTGCAGTTATTTGGGTAATCCTTTCCGAAATGTTTCCCAATAGTGTCCGTTCGCAGGGTGCTGCAGCAGGATCGTTTTCGCACTGGATTTTTAACTTCGGAATTGCGCTGCTATTTCCGGTGTTTTCCACAAAATTTGGCGTTGGCCCGGTATTTATATTTTTTACAGTGGCAACCGCATTAAGTCTGTTGTTTTACCGTTTTGCCCTTGTTGAAACCAAAGGAAAAACGCTGGAAGAGATTGAGAAAATGGTGTTGAAGAAATAAATGGTATTTTGAACACCCTTCGACTACGCTCTGGGTGACAGTCAGACTGAGCGCAGTCGAAGTCTGGTTTCACAACAAAATGGACATTGAAATAAAATTTGAAAAAATGAAAACAAAAATTTCCGGATTATTCATTGCTGTTTTATTCAGCACAATCATCGCCAATTCACAGAATGCAGACGATAAAAATCTCTGTGTCGGCGCTTATTATACTGAACAGGAAGGTGCTGCAAATCTTTTAAAACTGAGAAAATCGTATCAAACAAAAGAAGAATGGCTGAAACGTTCAGAAATCATTCGGCAGGGAATACTGGAAGGCGCCGGACTGGTTCCGTTTCCTGAAAAGACCCCGTTAAATCCGCGTTATACTGCCGAACGAAAATACGATGGTTACTCGGTAAAAAATGTGGCCATCGAAAGTTTGCCCGGCGTTTTTGTAACCGGAAGTTTGTACCTGCCCGAAAAAAAGAGCAACAAAATGGCAGGTATTTTATCCACTCACGGTCACTGGTCAAAACCCGATGATTATGGCCGGTATCGCGCCGATGCCCAAAACCGTTGTGCCAGTTTTGCCCGGATGGGCGCCGTGGTTTTTTCGTACGACATGGTAGGCTATGGCGAAATGAAGGATTTAGGTTGGGAACACAAACATCCGCTGGCTTTTAAACAGCAGTTGTGGAACAGCATCCGCGCACTCGATTTTCTTTTATCGCTCGATAATATCGATCCCGGGCGAATTGCAGTTACAGGTGCTTCGGGCGGGGGAACACAGGCTTTTATGCTCACCGCCGTTGACAATCGCATTAAAGTTTCGGTCCCGGTGGTGATGGTTTCGTCGCATTTTTTTGGAGGTTGTGTTTGCGAAAGCGGAATGCCTGTGCATAAAAGCGACCATCATCAAACCAATAATGTCGAAATTGCCGCCATTACCGCGCCTCGCCCGATGTTGCTGGTTTCCGACGGCGACGACTGGACAAAACTTACACCCGAAGTGGAATTCCCGCACATTCAATACATTTACAATTTACTGGGCGTTAAAAATAATGTGGAATATGTTCATCTGCCCAACGATAAACATGGATACGAACTTTCGAAACGAAAAGCGGTTTATCCGTTTCTGGCAAAATACTTAAATTTGAATTTGAAAGCAATTCAGGATAAAAATGGTGAAATAACCGAAGACGGTATTGTAATCGAACCATACGAAACAATGAAAGTATTTTCAGCTTCAAACCCGTTGCCCGAATATGCCATATTAAAAAACGATGATGTAAAATGGTAAGCTGGTGCCATAAAGAAATTTGAAAAAAATAAATCGAAATAACAGCAGAAAACTATATTTGCTTGTGAAAAAAAACAAATAATGAATTCATTGTCATTAATTGGCGCTTTTTTAATCACCCTCTCTTTACTTTCGTATGGGATCGGAAGTATTGCGATTATTCGATTTAAAATAGTGACCCCCGGTGTTTTAATTTTCCTCACACTTGGCGTTTTATTAGACATTGTGGCGGTAACTTTCATGATTGTTGGCTCTAACAAAGGGGCGTTTACTCCTCATGGTTTTTTAGGTTATTCGGCCATGTTGACCATGATTATTAATTTAATTTTAATTTGGTTGTGGTATTTTAAAAACGGATTTGATTCGACCATAAATAGTTCGATTATTTTTTATTCAAAAATTGCCTACGCCTGGTGGTTAATTACATACATAACCGGCAGTATTTTAGTGATTTGGCCTTTAAATTAAAACTATGTCAAACGATTGGAAAGACAGGCTGGGAGTGGTTTTTTCCACCAACCGCGATTTTAATTACGAAAGCGAAGGAAGTGAAGAAAAACCAACTTTGCCGCCTCGGCAACAAAATTTAAAAGTTCAGCTCGACCGGAAAAAGCGGGCGGGTAAAAGTGCAACTCTGGTAACGGGTTTTGTAGGAACTGAGGAAGATTTAAAAGCTTTGGGTAAAACACTTAAAACAAAATGCGGTGTTGGCGGAACGGTTAAAGATGGCGAAATTTTGGTTCAGGGAGATTTCTGCAATAAAATAATCGACATCCTGAAAAGTGAAGGATATAAAGTAAAAAGGGCAGGAGGGTGAGGAAAGTTTTCTATCAGCAGTCGGCAGTTGGCAGCGGCAGTTTTATTTCTTAATGTTTTTAGCTCTGAAAGAGCGACATGTAAAAGCACAGGGTGCAACCCTGTGGTTGAAGTTTTGATTTACACAGGGTGCAACCCTGTTTTAAAGGAGTATAATTCAAATCATTGAAAATGAAAAACTACAAAATCTTTTTGTCAATTCTGCTCTCATTTTTATTTCTGAATTCTCATTCACAGGACAAAAACGAAGTTTATATGTTTTCATATTTTATGGGAAATGGCGAAGATGGACTTCATCTGGCATACAGTAACGATGGGTTGAAATGGAAAGCGCTGAAAAATAACCAGTCATTTTTAACACCGGCAGTTGGTGGCGATAGATTAATGCGTGACCCCTGTATTATTGCCGGTCCCGATGGAAAGTTCCATGCGGTTTGGACAGTGAGCTGGAAAGAAAGAGGAATTGGTTATGCCAGTTCTGACGATTTGGTTAACTGGTCGGAACAGCAATTTATTCCGGTGATGGAACATGAGTCAGAAGCAAAAAACTGCTGGGCGCCCGAGATTTTTTATGATGAAGATTCAAAGCAATACATCATTTTCTGGTCAACTACCATTCCCGGGCGTTTCCCTGAAACTGAAAAAACGGGAGACGACAAATACAACCACCGCATGTATTATGCAACCACACCCGATTTTAAAACATTCAGCAAAACACAACTTTTTTATGACCAGGGTTTTAATGTTATCGATGGAACTCTGATAAAGGAAAACAATAAGTACGTCCTGTTTTTAAAAGACGAAACCCGCACTCCGCCGCAAAAAAACATCAGGATTGCAACCAGTTCTGAACTAAACGGAAATTACAGCAAACCCACACCGCCAATTACCGGCGATTACTGGGCTGAAGGTCCAACTCCACTGAAAATTGGTGGTTCGTTGATTGTTTATTTCGATAAATATGTTGATCATAAAATGGGGGCTGTGCGTTCGAAAGATTTAAAAACATGGGAAGATATTTCTGAACAGGTCAGTTTCCCGGATGGAACAAGGCATGGTACGGTTTTTAAAGTGTCTCAGAAAGTGCTTGAGAAATTAAAAAAACTGAATTGAACTATTTAAACTACTTTTGGACCGAATAATAATTTAGCTGTCGATGGTTGAAATTGGTAAAATAAACACACTTGAAGTGGTTCGCGAAACCGATAACGGTTTGTATCTGGATGGCAGGGAATTAGGCGAAATTTTAATGCCGAAAAAATTTATTACCGAGGAGGTGAGAAATTTGGGATGGGCTGATGTTTTTGTTTATACCGATTCGGAAGACCGTTTGGTGGCCACCACCGAAAAACCGTTTGCAATGGTGGGCGAATTTGCTTTCTTAAAAGTTGTCGCTGCCAGTAATTTTGGCGCATTTCTCGACTGGGGTTTGCCCAAAGATTTGCTGGTGCCTTTCCGTGAACAAAAGGCAAAAATGGTTGAGGGAGGAATTTATTTGGTTTATCTGTTCCTCGATTTACTGACCAACAGGATTGCTGCTTCTGCCAAACTCGACAAATACCTCGATAACACCCCGCCCGAATACAATCCGGGAGATGAGGTTCAACTAATGATTGCCGAAGAAACCGACCTCGGTTACAAAGCCATCGTTAACAACGAACACTGGGGAATGTTGTATAAAAACCAGATTTACCAGCCACTTTCACCGGGTCAGAAAATATCCGGTTATGTTAATAAAGTTCGCGATGACGAGAAAATTGACCTGCTCCTTGAAAAACCCGGTTACGAAAAAGTGGATTCCATTTCGCAGAAAATACTTGATGAACTTAAACAAAACCGCGGCTTTATGGCTGTTTCCGACAATACTTCGCCCGAAATGATTAATTCACTTTTTGGAATCAGCAAAAAGAACTTCAAAAAAGCAATCGGAAGCTTGTATAAAAAGCGGTTGATAACTTTTGATTCTGACGGGATACGGTTGGTGAAATAATTGAGTCAACCAGGGCACTTTGCAATTTTCACGCTTGTGCAGCACTTCAAAGAAATCCAATTCAGCCGAACCAATATGGTTTTTAATATTGTAACCCGATTTAATGGTTTATAAGAAAAGAATGGCTGATTTTTTATCAGCCATTCTCGCATAATTTATAAATTTTTTGAATAATTGTTTAGTAACCGGAATTTTGTGGTCTTAAATTTGGATTGATATCGAGTTCAGTTGCCGGAAGCGGAAATAAATAATCACGCGATGCATCAAAATTGGCATGTGGTTCCAAAGCATTGGGTCCTTTAAAAGCTTGATCACCCAATCTTTTGCGTTTAATATCATACCAGCGTTTATATTCAAATGCCAGTTCAATACGCCTTTCTTCCAAAACCAAATTTACAAACTGCTCCTTACTCAAACCTGCCGGTACATCTTCAGGGAATGAAACGGTTTTACCTGCCCAGTTTCTTGCTCTCGCCCGAATTTGATTCACGTATCCCTCAACTTCGGAATTTACACCATTAGCTTCAGCACCAGCCTCAGCAGCTATCAGTAATATTTCAGCATATCTGAATGCAGAATAATTGTGATCGGAATACCTGCCATCTCCACTTGCATTACCAGGAAATCTTGAATATTTTGCGATATGCGGTCTTTGCGTATTATCAAATTTAGTATAAGGAACCATTACCCCCTTTACTAGAATTGAATCATCAAAACTCACCCATTTACGATAATCTCTGTTATCCCATGTATTAAATACCTGCATGGAAGGAACAAGCACACTCCAACCCTGGTGATCTGCTCCTCTAATACCAGACATGGGTGGCATAATGTCATCGTTTGCTCCGCCACCTCCGCTTTGTGATCCCAGAAAATCAACTGTAAATATATGTTCTGGTCTGTCGCCATTTGTTGCACGGAAAAGTTCCTGAAAATCTGATTCCAGACTGTAACCAAACCTTACCCTGTTGTCTATTACCCATTTTGCTTCGCTATATGCACTTTGAAAATTTTCTCTTGTCAGGTAAACCGAAGAAAGGTAAGACGCAGCAGTACCTTTTGTAGGCCTCGATTTGACATTTCCAGAGTAACTGTCTGGCAACCATTCTTTTGCAAATTCCAAATCGGCAATAATTCCTATGTAAATTTCATCAACAGGAGTTTTTGAAATATCAGCAACTGCCTGTGGATCCGTTATAAAATAATCGATATAAGGAACCTCACCAAAAACACGTACCAAATGATAATAACTGAAGGCTCTGACAAATCTTGCTTCAGCAATTAAAGGATTGATTTCCGCTTCAGATAAACCAAGACTTTGTGCACCTGCAATTGCTGCATTTACTGCACTTATGGTCTGATACCAGTAAGGCCAAAACGCCCGAATCATACCATTGTTTGGATCCATATTAAAATCGTTGACCTGTTGCCTTTCAGCAGGGGTTCCACGATCGCCAATGTCCACCATATCACTTCTTAACATAACAGCAGAAACAAACTGCCTGCCGTAAAGTCTTTCAGTTGCAATCCATCCATAAGCTCCGAAAATAGCAATTTCAACATCCCTTGTGGTTTTGAAAAGAGATTCAGGAGCCAGCAGACCAACAGGTTTCTCTTCCAAATCAACACATGAAGAGAAATTGAAAACAAGTATCAATATCAATACTTTATATATTATTTTTTTCATAATGTCAATGCTTTATTATTTTATAATTCATATTATACTTCCCTTTTAAAATCCAATATTAACACCAACTGTGTACGATTTCGCATTCGGATAGCTTCCATAATCAAGTCCCAGATTTCGGTTACCGTTTGTGCCACCACCTGTATTGTAATTTACCTCAGGATCAAATCCCGGATAATTTGTAATCGTAAAAATGTTCTGTGCGCTAACATAAACCCTCAATTTAGAAAGTCCCAAATTTCTTAGCGCTGTGGCCGGCAGGTTGTAACCCAGGGATAGATTTTTCAGTCTGACATAACTGCCATCATAAATCCATCTGGTAGAAACACGGCGAGTGCGTCCTACCAATGCTTTCGGTACATCAGTATCTGTGTTCTGTGGAGTCCAGCGATTCAGAGCATTGGTAGTGGCATTATTTATTCCAGCCATCAGATCAAGTTCCATTAAAGTATAACTCAGGATATCATTCCCCTGTGATCCCTGGAAAAATAAATTCAGATCAAAATTTTTCCATTTAAAATCATTGTTCCATCCCCAAATAAAGTCGGGATGCGGACTGCCAATAATTGTTCTGTCATCGTTATTTATCGTACCATTCGGCTGACCGGTGAGTTTCCCGTCAGTTCCCCGTCCGTCAATATCCCTGAATTTCTCTCCACCGGCAGTTTGTTCAAAGCCTCCTCCGGGAATAAACGTATCACCTTCCTGGTAAACTCCGTCATAAATCCAGCCATAAAAAACTCCTACAGATTCTCCTTCGCGTAAAATTTGTGTATTGCCTAAACCAACCATATGGCCCGGACCTGATCCGTACTGAATATCATTGCCACTGGGCAGAGTCAGGATTTTATTTCTGTTTGCAGAAATATTAACATCCATTTTCCACTGGAATTCACCTGTAAAGTTTCGGGAAGTAATCATTGCTTCAAGACCTTTATTCTCAACTTCACCAATATTCCTGATTTGATTTGTATAACCTGAATATTGAGGCAACTGAACAGAGAAAAGAAGGTCTGATGTTACCATACGGTATGCATCCATTGTCAGGGCAATCCTTTCATTAAAAAATCCTACATCCAAACCTAAATTTAATTGAGAAGTAGTTTCCCATGTCAAATTTTGATTTGATACTGTGGTTGGCCTTGCTGCATTCACTGTATTTCCGCCAATGACGGTAAAAACGGGTGAAAACCTTGCCAATGTTTCGTAGGGGGAAATAGCTTGGTTTCCGGTAAATCCATAACTCAGTCTCCATTTCAGGTTACTAATCCAGTCCACATTTTGCATGAACGCTTCATTTTTCATATTCCAGCCAACAGCGCCTGACGGGAAAAATGCCCATTTTTTGTTGGCGCTAAAATTGGAAGAACCATCATACCTTGCAGTGAAAGTCAACAGGTAACGACTCATATATGCATAGTTCAACCTTCCGTAATAAGAAGAAGTGCGCCAGTCAACCAAACTTGAGTTTGGAGACTGAAGTGTAGCGCCTGAGCCTAAATTCCAGTATGAAATTCCGTCAGTAATGAAAGACTGACTTCTTCCACCCCAGCTTTCAGATACGGATGACTGTAAAGAATACCCAGCCATTGCAGTCAGGTTATGAATTTCGTCGAAAGTTCGTTCATAGGTCAGATAATTTTCGTTCAGGAATAATGTACTTTTCCATCCATCCACACTGGCATCGCCTCCACCAACATTTCTGCCTTCCTGCAAGGTTGAAGGTGAAAATCTGCCTCTTCTTCCACTGTTGGTGGTTGCCCCAAATGTGGTTCTGAAACGCAGGTGTTCCATCAATTGGTATTCACCAAATACATTCCCCTGAAAACGATCACTTATCTCTTCATCTTCCAACTGTGTGGCAATTGCGTACGGGTTATCAATCGGGTCGTGAAGCCGGCCAATGGTAAATGTGCCATTAGGTCTGTAAATAGACTGGTCGGGTTCAAACTTAAACACGGAAGAAATTACTCCGGGTGTAAGTCCACCGGAACCTTCCTGAGTCCTTACTCCGTCTTTTGTATTTCTCTGGGCGAAAAGATTCACTCCCATTTTGAACTTTTCAGAGGCGAAAATATCAATGTTGCTTGTAATCGAAAAACGGTTAAACGCCGAATTGATTATCACACCTTGCTGGTCGAAATAAGTACCCGAAACGTAATAATTAACTGCTTCATTTCCTCCCGAAACAGAAAGCTGATAATTTTGAACTGCGCCCGTCCTGAATATTTCATCCTGCCAATCGGTATTACCCCCGGCCGGTTGAATGTTGGGCCTTGCTTCCCTGATATAATCCATAAACTGATCTGCATTTAATAAATCCAACCGGTTTATTTCATTTTGTACAGAATAGGAAGTATTTAATTCAATTCTGGCTTTTCCGCTTCGTCCGCGTTTTGTGGTAACCATTATTACACCATTGGCTCCCCTTGAACCATAAATAGCTGTGGCCGAAACATCTTTTAAAATTTCAATGGATTGAATATCTTCCGGCGGTGGTAAGGCAGCCCCTACAAAACCATCTATTACAAAAATCGGGTCACTGCTTGCATTAATAGAAGTTCCGCCTCTAATTCTTACTTTTTGTGATGCTCCGGGTTCACCATTGTTGGCAGATATCTGAAGACCCGCAGCTCTTCCCTGCAAAGACTGAATTGCACCTATGGAAGGATACGCAGAAATTACGTCTGAACTAATGGAAGACACAGAACCTGTTATGTCACTTTTTTTAATAGTTCCATATCCTATGGCTACGACCTCGTCAATACCGAAAGTCTCATCTTCCATTGTCACAGAAAAACTGGTTCTTTCACCAATTGCAATTTCCTGAGGTTTCATACCTACAAAAGAAAATTGTAAAATTTCAGCATTTTGTGGAACACGAAGTGAGAACTCGCCATTTGAATTTGTTACAGTTCCGGTGGTGGTTCCTTTAACAATCACAGAAACACCAGGCAAAGCCAACCCGCCAGAATCGGTAATTCTGCCGGAAACCTCCTTCTGTTGAGGCTGATCAACCTGTGCGTCATTAATTTGCAATTGCAAACCGGCTGGCAATTCAGCTTTTTCATCCTTTAAAACTACAATTTGCCGGTCGTAAATTTTGTATAAGTTCCGGGTGCCTTCGAAGGTTTGATCGAGCACTTTTTCAACAGTTTCATTTTGAATATCAATGCTCACTTTTCGATTCACATCCACCCACTTTTCGTTATAAATCAAAATGAACTCACTGTTGTTCTCAATTTGATCGAATACCGTTCTTACGGTAGCATCTTTTAGCTTTAGGCTAAAATTAACGGCCTGTGAGTAACTGTCGGCTGCCGAAACAGCACAAACTGCAAACATTAAAACTGTTAGTAGTTTCATTTTTAAACCAATTTTAAACAAGCTTCCTCTTGAAAAGCTTAATAACCTACATAGTTTTTTCATACTTTTACACTGTTTATATTAAACACAATTTTAATTTATCTGAAAACCGGCGGGCAGGCAGGCCTTCCGGTTTTCTACATTATACCGATTTGTTATCGTCGTTGTAATTCTCTTATTTTCTTTTCAATATATACATTGTTTTCGTTTATGCGATATTCAAAACCGGATGCATCTGCAAGCACAACCATCATTGCATCAAGTGATTCTTTCAGATCGAGCTTTCCGGTTATTTCATCATCACCCGGATAATTTGATGGTAGTTGAATTTCAACATTGTAATATCTTTCCACCTTTCGCAGAACAGACCAAAGGCTTTCTTTATTGTATTTCAACCAGCCATAAGTCCAGGCAATATAGATATCCACATCGGGTTCGTCTGAAACGGTTATTTCATTCAACTCACGCATGAAACTGGCTTTTTGGCCGGGAGTCAAAACAACTTCATTTTTTCCAAGTCCGAATGCCATGGGTTTGGACACTGCCACGCTGCCTTCAAGAAGAACAGTTTCAATGGATGCATCAACAGGATATGCCGAAACATTGAAATGGGTTCCCAGTACTTTTAAATCAAGGTTTCCGGCTTTCACATGAAAAGGATGATTTATGTTTTTTGCTACCTGGAAACAGGCTTCACCTTCAAGAAAAATTTCACGGGTTTTACCGGTAAATGCAGAAGGGAAGGCCATTCTGCTTCCTGCATTAAGCCAAACTTTGGTGCCATCGGCCAACAGTAATTCCGATTTTTTACCAAAAGGAACAACTACTTCGTTCATTTGAATCTTACCCGAAGCTTCAGAACTTCGTTGGGATAAGTCAATCACAGTGTCGTTGTTAATGGTCAGTTTATTATTGCTGCCTATTGCAACGGTAGAATTATCTTTGTTTAATGCTATTTCAACTCCATTGGAAAGCACCAACCGCGTTTCTTTACTTTGCGACTCTGCTTCAACTCTGGCAAATTGATAACTGTTTTGTTTTTCATTGATAAAAAAATAACCCCATGTTCCAAGTGAAACAATTAATACTATGGAAGCCGCCAAGGTAAAAGCTTTTCTAAAATACAACTTCCTTGTGTTTTGTTTTTGCAACTGTTGAAAACGGTCGATGTTCTGCCACATTTCCAATACCGATTCTTCATCTAATAATTCATTTGTGTCGTTTAGCAGTGAAATGATTTCACGGGCTTTTTTTACCTGGGAGTTGAATTCGGGATTGTCCTCAATGAATTGATTCCATTCATTGTTTTTATGTTTTCGCAAGATCCAGTCAAGAAATTGTTTGTCTTCAAGGAGTTCTTCGAGATTGTATTTCAGGTATTCTGACTTCATTTTTTGCTTTTAGCTATTTATTGAAAGACAAGGTTGTGATTTTTGTGGACATGTATTTTGATAAAATTTTAGAAAAACGCACTTTTGAATGAAAGGAGCAAAATAGTTTAAAGTAGTATTGAAGATAAAAAGCAGACTAATTCTTCATTAAAATAAATTTTTTCGGAAAATCTTCAGGAAGTAGCAGATAAATATCTTTCCCTGTCAATACCTCTTTTAATGCTTTCAATGCCCTGAACACCAGTTTCCTTGCCGAGTCGTAATTCAATTGCATTATTTCGCAAATCTGATTGTATTCAAAATCGCAGGTAAACCGGTAAAATAAAATTTCACGTTGTCTGAGACTAAGCTTAGCCAAAGCTTTCTTCATTATTTCTTCCTTATGTGTAAGCTCTTCTTTTTCAATTAATTTCTGTTCGACGGAATATACAATTTTGGCTTCTGGTAACATTTCATCTCTCAAAACAAAAGTCAGGTTTGTTTTTTTGATATTACTGACCAACTTCCTGCGGAACGATTTGAACAGGTAAAATTGAATATTGTCAGTTTCACCCAGGTTTGTCCGTGTTCGTATTAAATCAAAAAAAAGGTCATGGATGGTGTCTTTGATTAAACCATCGTCATTTGAAAACTTTTTTCCGTAACGGAATAATATCTGAATATGCTGATAATAAATATGGGAGAGGGCGTAATTTTCGCCTTTTCTAAAGTCGTTCCATATTATTTTATCTGATTTCATATTTATAAATACATCCAAAATATAAAGTATATAAATTTACTACAATTTATTTTCTCGTAACGAGTAAATT
>Ga0100401_1002112_pt1 | contig 15818 bp, 14 predicted proteins | sample CryGeymeta201525_FD_80421 | JGI IMG/M metagenome (GOLD analysis project Ga0100401, IMG submission 80421) | Groundwater microbial communities from Crystal Geyser aquifers in Utah, USA - Crystal Geyser metaG 2015-25 | ecosystem: Environmental > Aquatic > Deep subsurface > Groundwater | place: USA... | reverse complement strand
TTTCCCGCGAAGAAGGGTGAGAAGATTACCGCGAGGCTGACGGCTGATCTGAAGCTTGTCTGGCAGGTCGGCGATGGGAAGGAGGCCGGGACGATTCCGAAGAATCTCACATCTGCGGATGGTAATGTGGCGAAGGACTTGAAGAAGTTTCTCACGCAGGCCTTGAAATCGCAGACGCTCCGGCTTGAGCGGGCGATGATCGAGGGACGGCGCTGGGAAGTGAAGGTTTGGCGTGAGCGTTTCGAAACTCATCCGGTATTTCAGTGTTTCGCCGAGACGCTGGTGTGGGGTGTTTACGATCTGCAGGGATCACTCAAGCGAAGCTTCCGGCGCTATGCGAATGGCATTCTCGCCGATGCTGATGGGATGCTTGAGGAACTTGAGGACGAGCAGATGGTGATCGGTCTGGTGCATCCGCTCTTGCTCGATGACGGGCTCAAGAATGCTTGGCGTGCCCATTTGAGGCGCTTCAAGGTGAAGCCGGCGTTTCCTCAGATTGATCGTGCGATTGAGTTACTGGACCCCCTGCATGGAAATCGCCGGGAGCTGAAGCTGACGGAAGGCTTCGAGATGGATGCCAGTACGTTTAGAACGCGGGCTTTGGGATGTGGGTGGTCGATTGGTTCGACTCAGGATGGGGGTTATATCTATGACTGCTTCCGCAAGTATCCGGGGCTGGATTTGGAAGTCTATCTGGGGCTTGAGGGTTTCCATGCGACGAGTGGGCGCGACGATGAGATCAAACTCGCGACTGCGCTTTTCGCAAAAGCCGACCCGAACCAGAAGCGGGCATATCTTGGAGTGATGCCGGGTGCTGATGATCCGAGGGTGCTGTCGTTTGGGGAAGTGCCGGCGGTGGTATATTCGGAGGCGACTGCTGATTTAAAGACGATCATGGGGGAGGTGAAAAAGTGACGACTCTCTTTGGTATACGGCACCATGGTCCGGGCTGCGCGCGCAGCCTGGTGAGGGCGCTTGAGCGGGTGCGGCCGGATGTGGTGGTGATCGAGATGCCGATGGAGGCGGAAGAGCTGTTAGGTCATGCGGGCGACGATGCTTTCAAGCCGCCGGTGGCGATCTTGATTCACCGGGTGGATGAGCCGGAAAAGGCGAGCTTCTATCCTTTCGCGGAGTTTTCGCCGGAGTGGCAGGCGGTGCGCTGGGCGGTGAAGAACGGGGTGCCGGTGAGGTGCTTTGATCTGCCATCGGCCCACAGCTTCGCGCTGAAGGATGAGGATGAAGTGACTGAGCCACGACCGGATCCGATGGATGCTCTGGCAAAAGCGGATGGCTACCTTGATGGCGAACGCTGGTGGAATGACCGGGTGGAGGAACGGCAGGATGACGAAGGATTTTTTGCGGCGATCCAGGAGGCAATGGTGGCGCTGCGCGGTGATCTCGATCTAACAGAGTCGCGAGACACGCTGCTGCGCGAAGCATGGATGCGGAAGTGCTTGCGGGCGGCGGAGAAGGATTTCGAAAACGTGGCGGTGGTTTGCGGGGCCTGGCATACACCGGTATTGGAAGCGAAGGTGAAGGTGTCCGAGGACAACGCACTTTTGAAAGGACTGGCGAAGCACAAAGTGGCGGCGACCTGGATTCCGTGGACTTATGATCGCCTAGCCATGGCAAGTGGGTATCGGGCGGGGATTCGTTCGCCGGGGTGGTATGCGCATTTGTGGCGGAATGAAGCCGAGCCGACGACCAGCTGGCTGGTGCGGGCGGCGAGGATTCTGCGCAAGGAAGGGCAGGAGGCTTCGTCGGCATCGGTGATCGAGGCGGTGCGCTTGTCGAGCTCCTTGGCGGGAATGCGCGGTCGGCCGCTGCCGGGGCTCGATGAAACGCTGGAGGCGATTCAGGCGATCTTTTGTGCGGGCGATCCGCTGGCGCTGGATTTCCTCAAGAAGCCACTGCTGATCGGCGAGGCACTGGGCGAGCTGCCGGAGTCCTTGCCGACGCTGCCTTTACAGAAAGAGATCGATGCGACGATCAAGCGGCTGCGGCTGAAGAAAGCGGCATCGATGACGCCGCTGGTGGTGGATCTGCGTGAGGAAGGCGGACGGAGCCGGAGTCGTTTCCTGCATCGGCTTCTGGCCTTGGGGGTCGAGTGGGGAGTGAAGGAGCGCACTCGTGGCAAAGGGACGTTTAAGGAAGGGTGGAGGCTCCAATGGAAACCGGAGCTGGCGGTTGCGATCATTGAGGCCTCGGCTTTCGGCAATACGATCAAGACGGCGGCGGCGACTCGGTTGGTGCGTTCCTTGAGTGGAGATGCGGGCCTGGTTAAAGTGACCGAGCATCTCGACCTCGCGCTGTTAGGTGAGCTGCCGGGCGCGGTCGGCGTGTTATTGCAGCGACTGGATGCGGCGGCAGCATCGTCACAGGACACGCTCGAACTGCTATCAGCGATTCCGCCCCTGGCGCGGATCGCCCGATACGGTGATGTGAGGTCGACCGATGGCGATGCGGTGAGGCATCTGTTAGGTGGCTTTACGGAACGCGTTCACGCGGAGTTGTTACTCGCGGGCTCCGGGATCGATGATCAGGCGGCGGAGACTTTGGCGGAATGCATCTCAGCCTACCATGCGTCGATCTCGATGCTCGATGAGGAAGCGATGATGGAGGATCTCCATGATTGCCTAATGAAGCTCGCGCGGGCGGACGCCGTGCATGCCCGCCTGCGGGGTCAGGCGGTTCGGCTGCTTCGAGACGCGGGCCGACTCGATGATGCGGAGACCTCGCGTTTCCTCGGCTATGCGCTTTCGCCGGGCATGGAGGCGCTCGCGGCGGCGGCCTGGCTTGAAGGATTCTTGCGTGGTGGCGGTGCGATGCTGGTGCACGATCGGGCATTGCTCGCCCTGATCGACGACTGGCTCTCGGCGCTTGATGGCGAGGCTTTTCAAACGGTGCTGCCTTTGGTTCGGCGCACGTTCGGCACCTTCTCCCATCCCGAGCGGGCACGGATTGCCAGTTCTGTTAGAGGCGACCTGCGTGCGGCACCTGTTTTTGCCACCACTGACGAAATCGACGCCGAGCGTGCCCGTCCGGCGGTGGCTGCGGTGGCGCAACTCCTTGGACTACCCACAAACTCATGAGCAATTCCGAACGACAACGGCGGTGGCGGCTTGCGCTTGGTGCCACTCCCGATTCACCGAATCAGGCGCCGCTTGATGGTGATGATCAGCGGATGGATGAAGCGCTCGCTGCCTTGTATGACGATGCTGAAAGCGGAGCAAGAGGGGGTCTCGGCAGCTCGAACCCGAAAGTGGCTCGGTGGTTGGGAGACATCAGGCGATACTTTCCTAGTGAGGTCGTTCAGGTGATGCAGAAGGACGCGATTGAGCGGCTGAATTTGAATCAACTGCTGCTCGAACCAGAGTTATTATCGCAAGCCGAGCCGGACGTGCATTTGGTGGGGACGCTGATTTCGCTGAACCGGGTAATCCCCGAGAAGACGCGGGATACCGCACGCTCGGTGGTGAGGCGCTTGGTCGATCAACTGCTGAGGAAGCTTGAGCAACCGACGCGGTCTGCGGTGCAGGGTGCGCTGGCCAGAAGTGTTAGAAACTACCGGCCGCGACTCAGTGAGATCGACTGGCATCGGACGATCCGTGCGAACCTTCACAATTACCTCCCGGAGCATCAGACGATCGTGCCGGAAAAGCTGATCGGCTACGGGAGGAAGCGGGCGTCGATGAAGGACGTGATTTTGTGCATTGATCAAAGTGGATCGATGGCGGCCTCGGTGGTTTACTCGTCGATCTTTGGCGCGGTGCTGGCATCAATGCCGGCGCTTTCGACGCGCTTCGTGTTGTTCGACACGTCGGTGGTTGACCTAACAGATCAAATCAAGGATCCGGTGGACTTGCTTTTCGGAGCCCAGCTCGGCGGTGGCACGGACATTCATCGGGCGCTGACTTACTGTGAAGGACACGTGCAAAGGGCGTCCGACACGGTGATGGTTCTGATCTCCGATCTCTTCGAAGGCGGCAACGAGGTAGGGATGATGAAGGCGGCAGCGAGACTCAAGGAAGCCGGGGTGCAGTTGGTGACGCTGCTCGCGCTCAGCGATGAGGGGAAGCCGTGTTTTGATTCCCGAAATGCCGCACGATTCGCTGCTCTGGATATCCCTGTCTTCGCCTGCACGCCGAATCAGTTTCCCGACCTGATGGCGGCTGCGCTTTCCAAGCGTGACCTAACTTTGTGGGCACGAGAGCGAGGGATCAGCTGAATTGCAGCCTGAAAGAGTAAATGGGTGGAATCTTCCAAGGCTCTGCTTCCTCTGCGTCCTGCTGTGAGAGCAATTTTTTCCAAGTTGAATCCTCTCCGTGATCCGCCATTCTCCCCGGCATCCCGATGCCCGCCAAAAAATCTTCCAAACGTAAAAAAGCCAAGCCTGTCCAACTCCCCCCCGCCCACGACTGGCGGACGACCGACAAGGACGAAGTTTTACGCCGCACTCAGCGCGCCAGGGAAGAAAAGCACGCCATCCGCAACCTCGATCCCGAGCATCCGGTCTTCTCGACTTTCAGCGTCGCCTCGCCGAGCGGCATGAACTATCAGACCGAGATCCGAGATCTCCCCGGCCGCGCTTTCTCATGCAGCTGCCCGGACTTTCGCCGCAATGGACTCGGCACCTGCAAGCACATCGAAGCAACGCTGATCTGGCTGAAACGCCGCCAAAAAGGTGAGTTTCGTGCCGCCGAGAAAACAGCTTCGTCACGAATCGATCTCGTGCCCGTTGGCGACACCCTTGCCATCGAGCGGAACCTGAAACAACTCTCCCCCGCCCTCCGGGCTCTTTTCGATCCCGCCGGTTTGCTCCTCGCAGAACACGATCCCGCCGAAATCCTGCCACGTCTTCTTCGCAGCAAAAAGATCCGGGTTTCCCAGGACGTCGAACCCTTTCTTGAATCACGCCGCCGAGCTGCTGAACGCTTCGCGCTGCGGCGTGATTATCTAACAGGAGTGGTTGAAGGCCTCCATCCCGCGCACGTCACGCTCCACCCGCTCTACCCCTATCAGCGCGAGGGCATGCTCCATCTCGCCTTTGGGGAACGCGCTTTGCTGGCCGATGAAATGGGCTTAGGCAAAACCATTCAGGCGATCGCTGCCTGTGCTTTGCTCCATCATCTTGGAAAAGCCAAACGCGTGCTCATCGTGGCGCCTGCTTCGCTGAAAAGCGAGTGGGAGGATCAGATCAAGAAATTTACCACCCTGAGCCAACGCGTCATCTTCGGCCCCCGCTCCACCCGCACGAACTACTACGCGGATCGTAATCCGCCGTTTTTTACCATCGTCAACTACGAGCAGGTCGTCATCGATGGCCTCGATATCAACGAGCGTCTCAAGCCTGACATCGTCGTCCTCGATGAAGCCCAGCGGATCAAGAACTGGGCCACCAAAACCGCCCAGGCGATCAAGCGTTTGAAAAGCAGATATGCCTTTGTGCTCACTGGCACACCGATTGAGAACCGGATCGACGAGCTTTATTCGATCGTCGATTTTCTCGACCCCTCTCTTTTTGGCCCGCTGTTCCGCTTCAACCGTGACTTTTACAAACTCGACGAAAAAGGCCGCCCTGAAGATTACAAAAATCTCGCTGCCCTGCGCGAGCGGGTCCGGCCGGTGATCCTCCGACGCCGCAAGCATCACGTCGAAACCGAGCTTCCCGAGCGCACCGACGTCAATCACTTTGTCAAGCTCACTCCGGCCATGCGCGCGGAGTACGACGAGGTCAAACAGCAGGTTTCGCAACTCGTCCAAATCGCCCAAAGACGCCCGCTGAAAAAAGAAGAACGTGAACTCCTGATGATCCTGCTGGCGATGATGCGGATGATCTGTGACTCGCCTTCCATCATTAAAAACCACGACTGCCAGGATTGCCCGAAGATGAAGGAACTGGCAGGCATCCTCGATGACTGCCTTTCTGATCCCGACGTGAAGATCATCATCTTTTCCGAATGGGAAGGCATGCTGCGAAAGGTCCGCGAGTGGGCGGAGAAGAACGACATCGGCTTCGCCTGGCACACCGGCACCGTCCCTCAGCAGAAGCGTCGCGGCGAGATCCGCGCCTTCCATGAAGACCCCAAGTGCCGACTTTTTCTCAGCACGGATTCCGGCGGCGTCGGCCTCAACCTGCAGAACGCGAGCGTCGTCGTGAACTGCGACCTCCCTTGGAATCCTGCCAGGCTCGAACAGCGCATCGCCCGCGCCTGGCGCAAGCACCAGAAGCGGCCCGTCACCGTCGTCAACCTGATCGCCGAGGACAGCATCGAGCACGCCATGCTTGGTACCCTCGCCAACAAGATGAACCTTTCCGAAGGCGTGCTTGATGGCTCCGACGAGTCCCTGAAAAGCGCCAAGCTCAAGAGTGGCACCGAGGCCACCCTCGCGCGCCTCAAGCAGATGCTCGGCACCGTCACCACGGCCAAGCCCGCACCGAAGTCCCCGCCGAGCGATCCCGCGCTCGCATTCGCCCAAAGCGCCTCCAGCTGTCTCGGCGAAATGCTCGTCGATTGTCATGAAACCACCGTTCCTGACAGCGATACTCCGGTGATCATTGCCGTCGTCCGCAGCCCCGACCGGGCGTCTCTGTTAGAGCAACTCCACCAAGAGACCGATTGGCGGGGGTCAACTCCGGATCTTCGGGTCATCGACGAAGCCGCGTGGGCCACCATCCAGCAGCTTGCCGAATGCGGCTTGATCACCCTGAACTCCCGCACGACCCGCGCGCTTAGCGGACCCGAGGCGAAAGAGAAGCCCACCCTCACCCCCGAGCAGCTTCAGAAAATCACCGAACTCCGGGCCCTCGCCACGAAAAAGGAAAAAGCCGCCGAGCTTCTTCGTGCGGCAGATCTTCCCGAGGAAGCGGCCTTACAGCAGGAGCAAGCGGAGCAGGCGCGGAAAGAGGCGGAGAATATCGAAGGGAAGTAACGCAATCCATCCCACCCTCTTGATTGATCGCAGCCTACTTCTTCAAGAACAGAAAACATCTAAGGATTTGCCTGAAAACATTTAGAATCATGGCCGTCATGGCCTTAGCCAGTCTTTCCATCGGCCACTCTGCCCTCATCAACGTGAACTCCAATGGGGGAGGGGACGCCCCGGCGTAATCAACGCTTTCCGGTCCCGCTCGCGGACTTGGTGCGACTAGGCATTCGGTCTCGGCTGTCGATGCAGGCCCGCTGCTTGACTCGACGGGTGCGGCAACCACAGTAGCGATCGATACCAACTGCAGCAACATCGCGCTGGGTCCGGATCTTGACGGAACCGAGCCGGTCTTCCGTTCCTAACTCAACATCTTCAACCGGCCGAACAACAATACGGTGATCCTCACTGGTCTCGAGCCTGATGGAGTTTACAATGTCTGGCTCCTGAGCTACCGGAATTTCAGCGGTCCCAACTTCACCACCGAGCGCAGCGTGGGCACCTGGTCAACCACCCACACCACGACATCTCCCAACTCGCAGGCCCGTCAACTCCCAGACAATCGGCACCAATGGCACGGCATTCGTGGAGGGCTACAATTACGTAATGTTCAGCAACGTGGAAGCTACGGCGGGAGGGGGTGACTACTATGATTTCACCTCCCTGCTGGCGAACCCGGGCGACACGCGCAGCGCGTTCGCCACCCGAAGCGGGGTGAAAGTCTGGTGGAAGGATGAAGGCCCAGCTCTGGGTGGCAGGTGTCGCCCAGCCGGCCAACGTCCTGAGCACGGACCCCCGTCCCTTCTGGCGCCTTCCCGCGGAATCGCCTGCGACCTCCGGTCAAGGTTTCCACTGGAACTGGAACGCAGAAACCCTCTTCCTCATCGGCAAGTCCATGGGCGATGATATGGTGGACCTGTTGACTCCGTAGCGGGGTAAAGGTAAACGCACACCCCGCTAAAATCTGCTTTCCTGGCCGGTTCCGCGCTGTCTGGATGGCCAAGAAATCCAGACCGAAACCGTGACGCTTTGGTTTTTGTCTTTGGTCGGCGGTTCAAATCCGCCACCTGCGACCATTTTTCTCTCGTGAGCGGCTCAACTGCCAGCGAGCACGGGCAAAACAAGGTTCGACTTTTCCACGCCCGCCTCCAAGGTCGCCGTTCTTTCCTTTTCTATGCTCTTCCGTAGCCTTTGCCGCCAAGCCGAAATCGGCTCCAACTCCTACCTTCTCGACACCGGTGACGCCCGGGTGATCCTCGATGCTGGAATGCATCCCAAACACGAAGGCATGGACTCCGTCCCGCGCTTCGATGAACTCGAAGAGGACTCGATCGATGCCGCGATCATCACCCACTCGCACCTCGACCACATCGGCTCGATGCCGGTGATGCTGCGGGATCAGCCCAATGCGACGGTGTTCTTCTCCCCCGCCGCCAAGGAAATCGGATTCGCCCTGCTGCACAATTCCGTCAACGTGATGCAGTCCAAGCGGACCGAGCTCGGCATCACCGACTACCCGCTTTTCTCCCACCGCGAGCTCGATGAAATCGAGAGCACCATCGAAACCCGCGCTTTGGAGCGCCCCTTCGATCTCGATCCGGAAGGCACCATCCGCGCAACCTTTCACGACGCCGGCCACGTGCTCGGCTCCGTCGGCGTCACGCTCAAAACGAAGGGCCAAACGATCTTCTACACCGGCGATGTGAATTTTGAAGACTCGACTCTGATCAAAGGCGCTGCCTTCCCCGAAGAACACGTCGACACGCTGATCATCGAGACCACCCGTGGCGACAGCGAGCGTCCCGCGGAATACACTCGCGAGGCCGAGGAGAAATGCTTTGCCGATCAAATCACCAAGACCCTCGAACGTCGCGGTGCGGTGCTGATCCCGGTCTTCGCCATGGGGAAAACGCAGGAAGTCCTCACCATGATTCATCGCTTCAAGCAGCGCGGACTCATCCCTCCAAAAACACCCGTCTACATCGGTGGTCTCTCGACCAAGATGACCGTCATCTACGACAAGTTCGCCAAAGGTCAGACGCGCCGCAGCGACGATGATTTCCGCATCCTCAAGGACATGGACCTTCAAGCCGGCACCAAACGCAAAGGTGGACGCGCTCCGATCATCCCCCAAGCTGGCTCGATCTACTGCCTCTCCAGCGGCATGATGACCGAAAAGACCGTCTCGAACGGATTCGCTCGTGCCGGTTTCCTCGAGAACCCCAAAAACTCACTGCTCTTCGTCGGCTACGCCGATCCCGACTCGCCCGCCGGCCACATCCGCGCCGCCAAGCCGGGCGACAAGATCGTCCTCGACAAGCGCTGCCCGCCCGTCGCTTTCAAGGCTGAAATGAAAATCTATGACTTCTCAGGCCACGCGACCCGCGACGACCTGCTCGACTACATTTTAAAGGTGAAACCGAAGCGTGCCTTTCTCGTCCATGGTGATCCAAAGGCCAGCCAGTGGTTTGTCGACCAGTTGGAAACCAAGCTGCCCGACACCGAGGTGATCATCCCCCAGCCGGGCACCGACTATCGGCTCGACTAAATCTGGCATCATCCCCTAGGCTGGTGGCGATCCCCCCGCCTCAAATCATGAACTTTCGCCTCTCCCTCATCATCCTCGCCCTTGTGGTGATCTTCACCTCACTCCACGCGCAGGAATCTCAAGCTCCCACCCACAAGGACATTGCGACGGCCATCGCCAAAGGTGACGTCGAAGACGTGAAACGCCACGTCGCGGCCGACCCCACCTGCCTGAACCCCGCCGATCCCCAAGCCCGTTCGCCGCTCGACCTCGCCATTCTCCGCAATCAGACCGAGATCGCGATCGTCCTGCTCGAACTCAAGGCGGACCCGAATCGCAGGGATTCTTCACTGCGCACCCCGCTTCACCAGGCCGTCACCCGCAACAACGCCAAGATCATTTTTCCCCTGATCAAAGCCGGAGCCAAGCCCAACGAGCTCGACAAAACCGGCTGGACTCCGCTTCACCACGCCGCAGCCAAAAACCAAAACGAGACCACCAAGGCACTTCTTAAAGGCGGGGCCAATCCGATGACACTCAGCAAACTCGGTGGCACCCCGCTTCACGAAGCCGCCACCGGTGGCAGCGCCGAGCTGATCGAGATCCTCTTGGCAGCCAAGGTCGATCCCTCGATCAAATCGAAGCAAGGCGTCACCGCGCTCGACCTAGCCAAGGAATACAAGAACCAGCCCGCCATCGACGCGCTGTCAAAGTGAGCGAAGCCGCTGGCCTCCATGACGCTCACTCCACAAACTTGATCTTCGCACCCGGCAGCTCACCACGAGCCATGGCTTCGTGCTGCTCATCGGTGCAAGCGGAGTCGATCGGCGCATCCGCTGGCGCATCGCTCGCTTGAAGTAGGCCGTTTTCGATCAGGTAAGCTTCCACTTCTTCCCCCGAAATATCCGCCAGCATCTTGCCATTCACCACGACGCATGGCGAAAGCGGCTGACCGCTCTTTTGTTCCATCTCCCAGCGGAAAGCCGGATTCTTGATGATGTCCTTCTCTTCAAACGGCAGATCATACTTCCGCATGATCGCCCGGACGCCCTCGCTCCAGCCGCAGAAAGTTTTGAGGTAGGCCGTGATTTGTGGTTTGGAATCGCTCATGCGGGGAACCTAGCGCCATCCGCCGCCACCGCAAGCCCGATGCTTCGACTTTCCAAAGAGCCCTCGCAGAGCCCCGGTCTTGCCCAAATCCCTCTGCATTCATAGGCTTGCCGCCATGCCACGGGTATTCCTCATTCTCGCCATTCTCACCGCCCAGGCGACCGCTTGCCTTTGGGATCGGGACACGTTGGCTGAAGAGGCGAAGGGGCGCGGTGACTTGGTGAAAATCATCGTCGGCTGGTTCGACCGCTACCCGCCGCGATATTATGAAATGCGCTTGGAACGGGTGACCGAGGAACTTGCCGCTAACCCGAACAATCTCGAACTTCTCGATGACGCCGCCGTGGCCTGCGACCGTCTCGGAAGACCTGACGAAGCCATCGGCTGGATGGAAAAAAAGAAGGCCATCCTCGACGGACTTCCTGCCGATGCATCGCCCGAGCACCACTATCGATATCTTGCCAATCTCGGCACCTTCTATGTCCATCGCTGGGTTTCCAAACGCGAAGCCGAACGAAATGCCGATCTCTCCGATCTGCGAACCGGTGAGAAACTCATCGCCCAAGCCATTAAAGAAAATCCCGAAGCGCACTTCGGACGGGAGGTTTATCAGCTCATCGCAATCCGATGGCTCCTGCGAAACGAGAATGTCGACAGCGATCAGGACCAAAGCACTGGTGAACCGATCTATTTCGACGAGGACAGCGGGTTAATGTCGACCCCAACGACATGGATCAAAGGCGAAGACTTCATCCCCGTTGAAACCGATCTCAATCAGGCTCACATTGAAGGAATCGCTGGCTTGATTCAACTCGGCGCCGCTTGGCAGAGCGCCGATGCCTTTCGGTCCCTAGGGACGGTGTTAGATGCCAATGGCCTCGCATCACTCGCGGAGCTTGCCTTTTTACGCGGTGCCGAAATCGCAGCAAACGGGAAGCTGACGCTTCACCCTTCCGCAGCGATCCAAGATAAGATCACCCCCAGCAGGTCTCAATTCCTCAGCGCCCAGCTCCAAGGCCGCGTTCGAGCTTATTTCCCAGAGGCTCGAGCCGCAGCCGACTCACGCCACGCAATGTGGGTGGCCTATCAAGAGGAGCGCTTCGCCAAGGATTTGCATCCCGACACTCATCCTGATTTTTGGAATGCTTGGAGCGAGCCGGACTTCCCCAATCCGCCTGGCCCGACCATAGGAGATCGCGTCAAGAAACTTGCGAATGATCGCTTCGGCCTCGTCGCCTCCATCATCATTGTCAGCTTCGCCATCGTCGTTCTGGTCATCATCGACTTTTTCCGCCGCCGCAAACTCAGGGCTGATTACCAATCATCGCCGCAATGACCCGCCCCCACATTAGCATCAACTTCGCCATTTCCGCCGACGGGAAGATCACTTCCGTCGCCCGCAAGGCCTCGGGCTGGACATCAAAAGACGATTTCGCACGCCTCAAGCAACTGCGCGAAGGGGCCGATGCCATCATGGTCGGGCGCGGCACCTTGGAAGCGGATCGGATGACCATGAACGCGCCTAACAACCCACTGCGCTGCGTCGTCTCCCGCAGTGGTGACTTCGACTTTGATCACCCGCTTTTCCACTCCGAAGGCGGAGCAATTCACCTGCTCTCAGAAAGGCCGCTCAGCATCGGCTTGCCGGATGTCACCAGCCACACCGGTTCACTTGCTCAATTTTTAGAAATCCTCCATCTCCAGCATGGCGTCGCCCACCTCCACTGCGAAGGCGGCGGCGAACTCGTCCGAGAGCTCGCCGAGCTGGATGCCATCGATGAGATCCACCTGACCTGGGCGGGCCACCAGCTTTTCGGCGGAAAAGCCGCACCGGGCATCACCGGACTGCCCGGTGACTTTCTCACAAGCTCGCGGCACTTCGAGCTTTCCCACTTCGAGCCAAGGGAAGACCTCGGCGAGTGTTTCCTGAGCTACCGGAGGCTCAGGGCTTGATCAGTGGCCTTCGCCCTCGGGCGCGGCAGCACCTTCATGCTCGGCAGCGCCATCGTGAGCCCCAGCGTCCGTTCCATGATCCGCATGCTCCGCGTGGGTCTCATGGAGAATCTTCGTCTCCTCCCACTCATGACGCTCACAAGAAACAGCAGCGAGAAACAGACCAGCGGCGAGCAGGTAAAAAGCTTTCATCTGCGGCGGGTTTAGCCGCTCCCGCTCCGGAGGCAAGTCGGAACGCATCGTCCGCTCATCCAAACCACGCCGAGACCGCCGCCGCCGCCCGCTGGTGGGCCCCGACTCCGCCCAATTTTGAAGTCGCGGATGCCATCTCCGCCTTCGTCTTCGCCACATGCGCCGGATCGGAAAGAAATCTCCCAAGCGAGCGACTCACATTCACCGGATCCGCCTCGGATTGAATGAATTCCTCGACCACCCGTTGGCCGGCCAGAATATTCACCAGACCCACATCATCGATCTTCACCACGACCTTCGCCAACAGGTAGGTCGGCCAGGCAAGCTTGTAGACGAGGCAGTAGGGCATCCCATAGTAGCCCGCCTCGACCGTCGCCGTGCCACTTGCAATCACCCCGCAAGCCGCACGCTGCATCAACTCGTGCGAGCCCCCGGAAAGAATCGTCAAAGCCCCCTCAATCCGTCTCCCTTTCGCCATTTCCTCCATCCGCCACAGCAGCGTTTTCGTCGCCGCCGGCACCTCGAAACGCAGCCCCGGCTGCGAAACGCTCAGCCGCTCGGCCGCCTCCAGCATCATCGGGAAAAGCTTTTCCACCTCGGACTCCCGGCTTCCCGGCATCAGCGCCACCAGCTTCGGATCGCGCGCGGTCTCGATGCGTTGCTCCTCAAGCTCATCCACCAGCGGATGCCCGACAAAGGTCGCCTTCAGCTTGGTGTGTTGAAAAATCTTCTCCTCGAAAGGCAAGAGGCACAGCACCTCATCGAAGAGCTCGACCATTTTCGGGATCCGCCCCTTTTTCCACGCCCAGACCTGCGGGCAGACATACTGCACGATCTTGGTCTCCGGCAGTTCCTTGCGCACCGCCGCTGCGAAGCGGAAATTGAAGCCCGGATAATCCACCAGCAGCAGCACATCCGGCTTCATCGCCTTTACCTCGTCGAGCATTTGGTAAAAGCGCGCCTTGAACCACTTGTAGTGCTTCAGCACCTCCACAATACCCATCACCGCCGCCTGATCCAGCCAGTCACAGATTCCCTCGCCCGCCGCCTCCTGCATTTTCGGCCCACCGACCCCACGGATCTCCAGACCCGGCCGCATCGCTACCAAATCGCGCAAAAGTCCGGCAGCGTGGGCATCGCCACTCATCTCACCGGCGATGACATAAAGGGAGTCGCTCATCCGGGGACAAGCTATCCCAGATACCCCCTCGAGATCAATCGCCGTCATCATCGTTCAATTCGTCATTGATTTCCCCGGACCTCACTCCTTAATCGCCCCCCGCAACTCGCAACACCCTATGGCCGAACCGACCGCCCCAGACTCCAGCCCGATCGCCGAAATTTCGCACGGGCCGTCCGCCTTCGAGACTTTCTTGGACAATAATCAGAAAAAACTCATCATTTTGGGTATCCTGATCGCCCTCGGCATGGCCGCTTGGGTCGTAAAAGAAGGCATTCGAGAAGGAGCTTACCTCAGCGCTGGCCATGCCCTCGTCGCCGCAGATGATGCCGCCGCGCTCGAAGAGGTGATGAAAAATCACGCCGATACCCCTTCCGCCGCTAGTGCCGCCGTGCTTTTGTCCGATTCCCAGTGGGAGCAGGGCCAGCAGGACGACGCCATCGCCACCCTGAAGGCTGAAATTGCCGCCAACCCCGAGCACCCGGCTACCGCGCCTGCTTATGCCCGCCTGGCAGCCCGCCTTTCCAGCCAAGGCAAGACGGATGAAGCCAGGACCGCTTTCCAAGACATCCTCGCCCGCCCCCAGGCAAAGTTCTACGCCCCCTACGCCCTGATTTCCCTCGGCCAGATTGCCAAGGCTGAAGGTGACGTCGACAAGGCCAAGGACTACTTCCGCCAAGCAAGCGAAGGCTACCCGGGCAATCCGCTTGCCAACGCAGCAAGTAAGGCGATGCAGTTCGCCGACTTCAAAATGCCTGAAGAAATCGATCCTCCAGCCTCTGAGCCAGAACCGGAAGCCAGCGGTGTCGACACCACGGAATTCAATCCAGCCGCGTTGTCCGGTGGTCAAGCCAATCCACTTTTCCCCGGCACCGATAGCCCCGTGGAAATCCCGGACGCACCAAGTCTTCCCGAAATCGAGATCCCGGCCCCAGTCGAGACGCCTGAAGAAACTCCAGCCGAATAAAAAGAGTCCTCGCATGCGCGAGAGAAAACCGTTTGACTTCACATCACTTAACCACCTGATTCCAGCACCGTGAGTAACAACATGTTTCGAAAAGTCATCGGGCAGAAGCCCGATGTATCCCCGGATAGCCCGGCACCTGCAGCAGCTCCTTCGCAGCCCGCTCCCGCGCCACTCTCCAGCAGCCCCGCTGCCAGCAGCGCACCACCCACTCAGAGCCCCGCTCCACAACAGCGCCCGCCCACAGCCTCGCGCAACGTGCTGAGTTCCGACGTCGACATCAAAGGCTCCGTCAAGTTCACCAACGACCTCGTAGTTGATGGCAAGATCGAGGGCGAGATCAGCTCGGATGGCAATCTCACCGTCGGTGAAAACGCCCGCCTTAAAGCTGAAATCAAGACGGGAACCATCGTCGTCTACGGCAAGGTCCACGGCAACATGACCGCCACCGACCGGGTTGAGCTCAAGGCAAGCGCTGAAGTCGTGGGTGACATCAAGGCCAAGACCCTCTCGATCGAACCCGGTGCCATCTTCGTCGGCAAATCGACGGTCGGCACGCCTTCGACTCCTGCCGCCGCGGCTCCCTCACAGAAGCCATCCCATGGCAATCAACAAGGCAATCAACAAGGCAATCAACAAGGCAATCAACAAGGCAATCAACAAGGCAATCAACAAGGCAATCAAAAGGGCGGAACCCAGCAAGGCGACCTTGCTGGTATCAAGTCCTAAGCGATCCTCATTCTCCAAAACGCGACCTCGCCCCAGCGGCTTGGTCGCGTTTTTTGTGGACCGATCTGGGGATTGAAAATCGCCACTAGAATTCCATCGATTCCAGCCTAGTCTCAATGCCTTTAGGGAAAGATTTTTTAGAAAGTCATAAGAAATTTTAACTTGTACTAATAAATTTTATGTATATTTGGAGGGAATGTCTTACAAAGTTAGTCATTTCCGAGTCGATTTCGTTA
>Ga0100401_1002111_pt1 | contig 15818 bp, 22 predicted proteins | sample CryGeymeta201525_FD_80421 | JGI IMG/M metagenome (GOLD analysis project Ga0100401, IMG submission 80421) | Groundwater microbial communities from Crystal Geyser aquifers in Utah, USA - Crystal Geyser metaG 2015-25 | ecosystem: Environmental > Aquatic > Deep subsurface > Groundwater | place: USA... | reverse complement strand
TCGGTGTTCCAGAACCGCAGCCGCAGGTCGGCTCGGTCGCTTGGCAGGATCTCGGCCAGCTGGTCGAAGCCCACGCCACGGTGCCGGTCCCCCACCGCGCGCACGAGCGCCGCCGTCACTGGCGGCAGGCCGCGACGGGTATCGAGGATCACGAAATCATTGGCCAGCCCGTGCATCTTGACGAAGGGCAGGGCCGGGGTGGCTTTGTTTGCGGTCATGGCGCGGCCTATAGTCCCGCGCGGGTGCGGAATCCAGCCCGCGCGGAAAAATCTGCGCAAAGTGCCTTGACCCCCCAGCCCGCGCTTTGTAGAGCGCAGGTCTCGACGGGCAGGGCTGGTAGCCAGTGGCAATGCATGCGTCGAGACAGGGTGCGCGCGCCGCGACAGAGGGTGTGGGCGCATCCGAACGGCGAGGTGGGCGACCACCGCGCAGCGAGAAGATGGGCCGTTAGCTCAGTTGGTAGAGCAACTGACTTTTAATCAGTGGGTCGCAGGTTCGAATCCTGCACGGCTCACCATCTTTCACTTTTCGACCTTTCCTGTCAGGGGGTTGGAAGTCGTCTTGGCGAACCGCTCGGGGAAGTTCGCCACGGTTTGTTCGCCGTTTGGCCTCGCCAGCATCTTGTCGAAGCCGGTATCGGCAAGCCCTTCGCGGCTCGCGGCGTCGGTGTAGAGCTGCACCAGCGCCAGCGTCTTGTGGCCTGTCACTGCCATCACCTCGTGCGAAGTCGCTCCGGCCTCAGCCAGCCGCCGCGCACACGCTTTGCGCAATCCGTGCGACGTGCACACGCTCAGACCAGCCTCATCGCACCAGCGCCGCATGGCGTTGCCCAGGCTTTCAGGCTTGCGCGTGCCGCCCTTGCGCGTCGCGAGGAATGTCCGATCGTCGGGCAGGGTATCCAGAACCGCCGCCAGATCGGGGTGGATCGGTATCGACACCATCACGCCGCCTGATCGGCTGGTTTTCTGGCGGCGATACTCCAAGCGCCCCGCCTTGATGTTCATCGGCCCCAGCTTCACCGCGTCCGTGCGGGCCGCGCCGGTGTAGAGCATCAGCGTGACCGCACTGTGCGCCAGCGTGCCGGGTTTGTGGATCTCGAAGAACCGCGCGATCTCGCCTTCATCCCATGAATGAAAACCCGTGCCCCCGACCTTGTAGGGCTTCGTCGCGCGGGCAGGGTTGTCCTTGCGCCAGTCGAGCATCACGGCATGGTCGAGAAGCTGTATCAGCCGCTTGCGCAGGTTGTTCGCAGCGGCTGGCGTCTCGGCCTTCTCACCCAGAATATCGGCGACGTGCCGACGCTCCATCAGGTGCACCGGCTTGCGACCGTGCTTTGCCCGGAACGGCTCCACGATCCCGCGATAGACGCGCCGCGTGCTGTCTGCCAATCCAAGGAATTCCGGCGACCGATACCAGGACGCCACTAGAGCCGCCACGCTGCCGGGTGCCGTGCGGGCTTCACCGGGCAGGGGGCGCAGACGATTGCCTTCAAGCGCCGCCGCATAGCGCCGCTCGAATTCGTCGGAGCCGTAGTCAGTGCCTAGTTCAGCAGAGAAGCCGCTCTTGGCCCGAAAACGCCAGCGCCTAACGCCATGCCGATCGGTGTAGGGGGTGGCCCCCGGATATTGCTTGCGTCGCTTCATTCAGCGTCCCACGGATTGGCCTTGTTGTCGCCCGAACCTTTGCCCGCGATGATCGCAACCTTGCCGGTTGGGTCGATCTCGACGCGCCATTCCGTCACGCCCGCCGCCTGCAACGCTTTCGCGTAGCGGGTCAGTTCAGCCTGTCGGATGGTGGCGCGCGGGTTGCTCATTCTGTCGATCCTGCATCTGCGCCGCGTCGGGCGGGGTCAGGTGGCCCCCGCCGCACTCAAGCGGCGAGGGTAATCCCGGTCACGACCGCCGCGTCGCTCGGGTTGCGGGTGTTTTAGGTCACCGCCCGCTGGACCATCCCGGCTCAGGAGAAAACCGGGAATCTCATCATGCGCCGGGGTTCCGATACCAGGTCGCGGTCTGGATAAACTTGGCGTCCAGCGCCCACGTGAGGCGCATCTCAAGACCCAGCGTTTCCCAGCCTTCGCGCGTTTCGACACGCGGCGCGCTCTGGCCATTCAGGAAGGCGTGGGCAAGTCCGTCATAGCCGGTCGGGTTGGCCAGCAGATACCAGCCCGCCGCTTCCGCGAGGCGCGGCTCTACGATCAGTTCCAGCGAATTCTGAAACGGGTTCACGTCCCCGACCTTCGTCGCCATCAGTTCCGCCAGAACCTGTTGCGCCGTCGTTTCGAGTTCGGGCGGCACCATCAGGCCCCACGGTTCGACCGCGAGGTGTTCACCGTTCAGACCCTTGGCCTTGCGCAGGGCAAGCCGTGCGGCGCTCAGCGTGGTCACAGAGATTGTGCCACCGCTGGCGGCAAGGTTGCCCCGATCCGTCGTGAACATCGGGTTGCCGTCGCGCATGTTCTGGCCCGCGTAGGAGTTCGCGACGATCGGTTCCAGCAGCACCTGCGCCAGCCGTTCCGTCGCGCCCTCGGTCATCCGGGCGGCCATGTCACCCAGCAGCCCCGTCGCGGTTCCGTCGTTCACCAGCGCCTGGTTGGAGATGTTGAAGCCGGACCCGAAGCTCCGCAGGCGCGGCAACAGTTCGCCGCCTTCATTGGCGGTCACGAACCTGATCTCGCCGCCCTCCGTGACTTCCTGCGGCATCCCGGTCGCGGAAAGCGTCAGGCTGTTGCCTTGGCGGTAGTCTGGTCTGTCCATCGGATGCGAGGCGCGGACGATCGCGGGCGGCATCTGTTGCATTCGGCGCGCGACCACGTTCCCGAGGCTGTCCGCGAGGATCAGCGGGAAGTCGCTCGTGCTGTGCATAGCCATGCGGACGGCCTCGGCCCCGTCGAAGGGTTTCAGGCCCTGCGATTGGCAGACCTGCATGGCGATATCCGACAGGGCCATGTAGCGATGCGCGGCGGCCATCGGGTCGGGCTTGCGCGACGGCATGATCTTTTCAGACAGTGCAGCCGAAAACTTCGCCCGCATGTCCGGCCCGCGATCCCAATCGCGCCCGACGCTGTAACGCGGTTCCCGCGTCTCGGCACCTGCACCGGCCATCTGCGCCACGATCAAGGCATCTGCCGCAGCCATGCGCACCGCAGCTTCGTCCGATCCAGCGGCGGGTGCAGACTTGAGAAAGTCCGCCATCACCGCCCGCTGTTCCGGTTCCGTCAGTTTCGTGAATTGCGCGTTGCCGTGGATGAATTCCAGCCCGGTCTTGAGCGTCTCAGCCCGTGCGGCGCTCATGTCCGGCGTCTCGGCCATCATGTCCGCCACCCAGACCGGCACTTTCGCGGCCTGCGTCGTGGCCCGCATCTGCGCCAGCAGGCGCGCGGGCGGTTGGTGTTCTGTGTCAAGCATGTGCGTTTCCTTTTGCTCGATACGGGCGGAACGGCCGCCCCGCCGTTCTCAGTCTTCGCTGTCCTGCGACAGTCGCAGAATCCGCCGCCCGTCGATCAGAAAGCCCGCCGCCTCTGCACGTCCTTTGAGGATCCGATATGCCGACGCCACGGACGCGACCGCGACGTGCGGACCGTTGGACACGGTTGTCATGTCGTCGCTGATATGACTGGTGATCTCGTTGCGCAGTTCTTCTGCGGTGCCGGTGCCCCAATACATCGTCGGGGTCCAATGCAGGCCGGGAATGGACCTGTCCGCCTTGGCTATGCTGACCATTGCCACGAACCGCGGCGTGATCGGTGCGCCCGCCTCGATCTCGTCCAGAAAGGTTTCGATGTTGCTGCGCTGGGTGAATGTCGCCTCGGACGCCTGCGCCGCGCTCAGACCCTGCACTGCCAGCATCTCGGCAATGACCAGCGTCAGGGCATGGTAGCCCGTGTAACGCCGGTTCTTGCCCTTCTCGAACACGTCGTCATCCCAGGGGGTCGCGTCTTGATTTTGCATGTTGCGAATGGAATCGCGTGTGCGCTTCGTGATCGCGGCAAGGTCGCTCATTCTGACGGTATCTTTGATCACTGCGTTTACCCGTGGTTGTGCTTTTCATGGAACGCATAACACCTGCCACCCCTCGGCGCAAGAGTATTGCGTCCCATGATACGCACGAATGATCAGCTTGCCGTCTATGCCAACTTCACCGGCCCGCCGTCGATCACCGCCGCCATGGCTTCCGCCAGCCCGATCACCGCGTCGCGCCGGTCCCTGCCGATCGGATCGTCGTTGCCCAGTTCCTTGAAGTCCTCGGCCATCACCTTGAGCGCGCCGACAAGGTTCTCCATGCGCATCATCTTCACTTCGTCGGACGGCGCGACCGTGGGCGCGCTGCGTTCAACACGTTGCCGCGCGAATTCGACTTCCGAGAGGGTCTCGGCCACTTCGCCCGCAAGCCGCCCGATGGTCTCGAACGTGGACAGAATAGCAAGCGGCGTGTTCGAAAGGTTCAACCCAGGTTCGGTTGCCGCCAGACCGGCAATTGCGAGGCCCTGAATCTGGTAGACCTTCGATTCGGCATCTTGGGGCTTGCCAGTGGAATAGAGCGGGTCAACCGGGTTCCGGTGCATGGGCCAAGCGCCGATGATGATATAGTCGAGCGTGGTGTTGGTCTTAACGACAGAAGGTCATCATGCGGCCCGCCGTCATCCGCCAGCAGTTGCGGCACCGGCAGATCATGTTCGCGGGCCACCATCGCGGCGCGGGCCTGTGCGGCGTCGAGGTCGAGGGGCTTGGTTGTGCTGGTCATGACCGGGGTTCCTTGATGCCGGAAAGGTGACGGTCGAGTTGCTGGCTCAGTGCGTTGAGCCGGGATGCGAGGGTCATGGCCAGCGGGACAACCGCCTCGTGCGGCGAGTCAGGTTCCCGCGTCAGCCCGCAGGCGAACAGGCAATGGTCGAGCGCCACCGCCAGCCCGTGCAGTTGATAGAGTTCGTCCCGCACGTCCTGCACCTTGCTTTCGGGCAAGTCGTAGCCATTCCCCTCAGAAGGGGTTGAATCAGTCATTGTCATGTTCTCCGGTTGTGGGTTAGTATCTGACACCATGTCAGATATACTATCTGACTTCAAGTCGGATTTGCCCATGTCACCCGATCAATGCCGCGCAGGCCGCGCTATGCTGAATCTGGAACAGTCAGACGTCGCGGACCGAGCGGGCATTGCGCGGGCAACGCTCATTGATTTTGAGAAGGGTCAGCGCATTCCCCGCGCCGCGACCGTCGCCGCGATCCGCGCCGCCCTCGAAGCCGCCGGGGTCGAGTTCATCGACGAAAACGGCGGGGGCGCGGGGGTCCGGCTGATACGCAATGCGGACTGAACGCGACCCGCTCGCGGCGTTCAACGAACGGGTGAAGCTGTTCGCGGGGTTCCTGAACGCGATCGGGCTTGGCCTCATCGGCTTTGCCGTGCTGCGCCCGTTGACCGAAACACCCAGCAACGCCACGCTCGCAGCGCTATGGTGGGGTGCCACGGGACTCGCATTGCATGGCGTTTCGCACTATGTCTTGGGCAGGATGCGCAAGGAGGTGAAGTCATGACGCTGTTCGAATTCATCGTTCCCGTGATCGCGCTCGCGGTTGCCGCTGGCGGGGTCTATGCGCTGCGCCGGTCCGAAAAGCATCTGGACGAAAAGACCGCCCGCCACCCGGCGGAATGACGGAACGCCCGTAGCGCCATTTTCCGGCCCGCTCAGACCCCTTCTATCCTGCCCGCACCAAACCCCCTAGCCGAATCGTGCGACGTGACGTCCTGTGGCCGCTCCTGTGGCCTGTGCGGGGCATGGCTGCGAATCACCCCGCGAAGCACTCCGTCGCGCGCCGATCCCACGCATCAAGATCCACGACTTCACCCGTCCCCGCTGCCAGCGCCTGCCAGTCGCATTGATCGAAGCCGTCCAGGTCGAACAAGTCCGCGCCGGGATTGTCCGCCAGCGGCTGCATCAGGCACAAGCCGGACACGTTCACCACCTCGCCCACGATGGCCACGATCATCGCCTTGCGCAGCGCATAGGCGGTCTGGACGTCCGCACCAGCCGCCACCGCCAGCACCGCCGCCTGTGCCGGTGCCCGCCGCGCCATCTCCATCATAGCGAAGGTGGCGATCTGGTCGAGCGCCGAAAGGCCCGTCAACCGCTCGAAGCCGGGGGGCACGGGTGGCGCGCTGTTGCCGGGCTTGGCAGGCCCGGACGTGCCCGTAAGTGCCGCAGCCGCGTCGGACAGGTTCCAGACCGCAGACCCGCGCTCCTTGCCGCTGGGGGGCACGCCCTCAAGCCGCTTGGCCACCGTGCGCCGGTCCATTCCGAATTCGACCGCCAGCGCCGAAACGCTCCATTTCTTTTTCGTCATAGCCATGTCTGGCCTGCTGTGGTGGATCGTCGTTGGAAGTTCTGCGGCTAGAAAAGTGTCGAGGTGCGAATATACCCTCGCTTGAGGTTGCTCCGAAGAACCTATGCACATTTCCGCATGTGTCAGGCTCGCCCCTGCGCCGGCATCCGCGCCAGTTCACACGCTGCCAGCGGGGGCAGGCCTTCGACTCGATCCGCCGCATTGCGTGCCATCTCGGCTGCCACGTCGCCGCCACAGGCGACGGCCATCTCGGTCATGACCGTGCCGTGCGTTGCCGCCAGCACCAGCGCCGGGTCGATCCCGTGCACCTTCACAAGCACCTCCATCTGTTCCACGATTGCCCGTGACACCTGGTCCGCTTGGCGTGACTGTTCATCGGTCATGTGCTTGCCCCTTCCGTCTCTGCCATCATCCGGGCCACCGCCGCCGCGGGCGGGTGGCGGAACATCTGCGGATCGAACCGGGCATAGGCCACGGGTTCCCCGCCTTCGATCTTGTCTGCGAAGTTCAGCGCGACGGCTTCATCCGCGTCGAGCCATGTTTCGGCTGCCATCCACGCGCGGACACGGGCCACCGGTTGCCCGGATGCGCGGGCATAGGAGCGGGCATAGGTGGCGCTCAGCTTGTCGAGCGTTTCCGCCGTGCTGCGATGCGCGGTCGCGGTTCCGAACGTCATCCCGCTGGGGTCGTGGATCATCACCATGGCATCCCGATGCACCGCGATGTCCCGCCCACCCATCAGGACCAAACTGGCCGCGCTGGCCGCGATTCCCGCCGCGACCGTGGTCGCCTGCCCGTGGCGTTCCAGTTCGGCCAGCATCGCCGCGCCTTCGAACGCATCGCCGCCGGGCGAGTTCACCAGCACCCGAACCGGCTGGCCTTCGTGCTGCGACAGGAACGCCGCCAGCGCCGCCGCCGTCGCGCCGTCCTCGCCGATGAATCCTTCGATCCGATATTCGCTCATCTGCTCGATCTCCTGTTCTCGTGTCCTGCCATCTGCGTCACCCCGCGCGTGCACAGGTGACGCTGCGTCACCACCCCCACCCCCCCCGTAGGGGGTGGGGTGGTGACGCACCTGTTTTGGGGGGTGGTTGCATCACCATGCGTCACCCCTGTTTTCGGGGTGGTGACGCAGTTCATTCCGTCGCCCATTCGCCCACCTCCACGGTCGGAACCGGCTTGCGTATCGGGCCGGGTTTCTGCCCCTTCACCAGTGCGCCGGACTTGAGCCACGCCTCGATCATCTTCTTGATGCGGCGCCGATCTGTGACGGCATCCAGCCCCAGCACGTCGGCCACTACGGCACCGGCCCAATCGTCGCCCGCTTGGTCGGAGTAGCGCATACCCTTGCCGTCGAGCGCCTGTTGCACCGCCAGCAGGCTATCGACGCCCATGCCGTCGAACGTGTCCGGCCATTGCCACGCCTCGCAGACGCCCACGTCGTCACCGTTTGCCAGCCGCACCGACGCCATGCGACGCCACACCCGCGCCCCAGCGGGGGCTAGATTGGCCTTGTCGCGGGATATGGCGAAGTAGGTGGCCGGATCGTCCTTGACGCCTGCAAGGTCTTTTTCGTCGTCGCTCATGCGGTTCAGCACGCGCCCGGATCGCGCGGCCGCCAGCAATGCCGACGCGCCGCGCCCGCTTTCCGTGGTGGCGTCTTCGCCGTTGGTCTTACGGGTGTGGTGCACCAGTTCGATCGCGCAGTTGCACCGATCCGCCAGCCGCGCCCATTCCTTCGCCACCAGGTCGATCGCGCCGTTGTCGTTTTCCTGCGCTTGGTGACTGGACACGAACGGGTCGATCACAAGCACGTCGATCCCGCGGGCCTCGATCTCGCGGGCCAGAGCGTCCATCACCGGCTTGATGATCTGGACGCCTTCACGGGTCTGGATCGCCGTTGTGAGGGTCCGCTCGCGGCCTGTGTCCACATAGAGCCGCCCGGCGATTTCTTGGGGCGCGATGCCGTAGTGCTGCATCGCCGCGATGATCCGCCTGTTCAGTTCGTCGCGCGGGTCTTCCAGATTGTAGATCCACACCTTCAGGTCGCGCGCCGTCCATTCCCCCAACAGGTCGCGCCCGGACGCCATGGCCAGCGCCTCAGCGATGGTCAGCGACGACTTGCCCAGCCCGCCCGGTGCGACCGTCACCGACACCTGCTTGCGCAGCAGATGCCGACCGCAAAGCCATGGTCGCGGCGGGATGGTGGCCGGGTCCTGCCAGACGAATTCAGTCGGCAGGCGGTTCGCGGCTGTATGCCCTGCAAGTCGTGCGTGCCGGGCCGGGATGGTCACCGCCTCACCGGATTTCGTGCGGATCACCAGTTCGGTGTGGTATGTGGTGTGTTCGTCCCGGATCAGGGGAAACTGCATTTCCAGACCGGTGACCTGCACCAGCGGCCCGCAGACGGTCGGGTCGCGTTCATCTTCGAATTGCTCTCCGATCCTTGCCAACCATGGCCCATCCGGGTCGGCGCCGTCCCAGACGTCGAACGCCTCGCCCTTCGTCGCCTTCGATCCGCTGCGATCCTGCGATGCGCGATACTCCATCGCCGCCTGCTTGAACGTGCCGCCAGAACCGAATTCGCCGGTATATGCTTCGTCCGGCAGATCGGGGGGGAAGTCGCCTTGAAGCATCAGGACGCGCCCCCCTGCACATGGCGCAGGAACGCGGCCCGATCATCCGGGTGGAGCGCGTCATAGCACGCCGTCAGAACGGCCTTGAGTTCCGTCCGGCTGGCATTGCCCGCCCAGTGACGCGCCGCCGCCAGAGGCACCACCAGATCGCCCAGAGGCATCCCCGCCGCGCGGAACGTGGCATCGGCCACCAGCGCCGCGTCGGCTTCGTCCAGGCTGGCCAGCGACAACGCCGCCAGCGTGGCCCTATGCGCCGCAGGAAGCCGTGACAGGCCGCGCAGGGCCATGGTGCAGGCATCCGCGTCTCCGGCCTCTGCGGCCTCGATCAACGCCATGGTGACGCGGGCACGGTCGAGTTCTGCGGCGCGGGGGTGGAAGGTCATCGCGTTCATGCCAGCGGCCCCCGGTCCTGGACGCTGTTAGAGCGCCGATCCCAGAAGAACCGCGTGGACAGGCCGCGCCGGTCAGGGTATGTCTGTTGGGGGAGTTTTGCCGCTTCACTTTCGATATTGGCCTCGGTCGCGCCCGCCAGCGCACCGGGGCTTTTCGTTGCGCGATCCGGCCTTTCACGGTTCGTCAGACCGTTTTTTTCTGTTTTAATATCAAGGCGCAGCGTGTGCGAGTTCGTCAGGCTAACGCCTTGTTTGGGCAGTCCGGTTGCCGTCCTGCACGGCTCACCATCTTTCCAGACGCGACACGCAACACGAGACGGATGGGCGCGCGGCATGTCGGCCCGTCGCCGCCTCTTTCCACCCGCCGCGCGGCGCGGTATGGACCGCGGCGCACAAGGAGTGTGTCGCGGTGATGCGCAGACACGTGACCCGCTCTAACTTATTGATGACGCATGTCCGGGAGTCGCAAAACCGGTTCCCATTCTTGCGCGACATGCTCTAGCCCGAGGTCCCCATGTCCGACGCGTCCCAGCCCGACCGCCCGCAGCTTTATCTGATCACGCCGGCCGATCCCTCGGGCGACCGGTTTACCGACGATCTGGCGCGGATGCTGGACACGGTGGACATCGCCTGCCTGCGGTTGCGCATGGCGAGCACGGTGGAGGACGACATCGCGCGGGTGGCCGACCGGCTGCGCCCGGTGGCGCACGGGCGCGACGTGCCGCTGGTGATCGACACCCATCTGGGTCTGGTGGACCGGCTGGGGCTGGACGGCGTGCACCTGACCGACGGCGCGCGGTCGGTGCGCAAGACGCGCAAGGCGCTGGGGGTGGACGCCATCGTGGGCGCCTATTGCGAGGCGTCGCGCCACGAGGGGCTGAGCGCGGGCGAAGCGGGCGCAGATTACATCGCTTTCGGTCCCGTGGGCGCGACGGGCCTTGGCAGTGGGGCGCGGGTGGAGCGTGACCTGCTGGCGTGGTGGTCCGAGGTGATCGAACTGCCCGTGGTGGCGGAGGGTGCGCTGGACGCGGGTCTGGTGCGGGATCTCGCGGCGGTGACCGATTTCTTCGCGCTCGGGGACGAGGTCTGGCGCAGCGCCGATCCGCTGGTGACGCTCAAGGATTTCGCAGCGGTACTGGCGGGCTGAGCGCCGCGGCATGGCCGGCGCGCACGGCGTGTTCGGCAGCCCCCGCCAGCACCTTGCGCCCGGTGAAATCCGCGACCGTCAGCGGCGGGTGCCAGATCACGGTGACCGCGCCGCCACCGGGATGGGCGAGCAGTTTCAGCAGATGGTCGGCGAAGTTCATGTCGCCCCACCAGCCGTAAAAGGCCGGATCGGTGCCGGCGGGCGCGTGATAGGCCACAGAGACGGGCTGCACGCGCAACCCCGGCGCAAGGTCGGGATCAAAGAACGCCTGGAACAACGTCGGCGTGAAAGGCAGCACGCGGCGGCCATCGGTGCTGGTGCCTTCGGGAAAGAACAGCAGGCAGTGGCCTGCGGCGAGCCGGTCGCGCAAGGCGCGGGTCTGGGCCGTGGCGTCGGCCCGGTCGCGGCGGATGAAGAGCGTGCCGGTGGCGCGCGCCAGCCAGCCGATCCCGGCCCAGCCCGCGACCTCGGCCTTGGCGACGAAATAGATGCGGGCGCAGGCGTTCAGCACGAAGATATCGAGCCACGAGCCATGGTTGGCGACGATGGCGCTGGGCCGATTTTTGGGCCGATTTTTAAACAGTTTTTTGGCGCTGTGCGCGAGGTCATGGCTGCACGCGGGCAGGGGCGTGCCCTGCATCACCAGCCGCAGCCGCAGAAGGCGCAGGGACACGCGGCAGACGGCGCGCGTGATCGTGGGCGTGACCGGCCGGTGGAGCCCGAAAAGCGGACGTTCCACCAGCCGCACAACGAGCAGGATCGCCAGCCCGCCGAAATTCACCAGCCCCAGCGCCAGCCCCCGCAGCATGACGCGCGCCCATCCCGCTGGCGTGATACGTGGCGCGGGTGGCGGGGGCGCGCCCTGCCACGGCCCTGTCATCTGGCGGTCATCCCGGCAGGCCGCGGGTATAGATCGTGCGCTGGCGGTCGTTCATCCGCGCGGTGTCCAGCAGCAGGCACACGTCGATCGTGTTGAAATCGCGGTCCACGAAGCCGCCCAACCCGATGAATCCCCCGAGCCGCAGATACGCCTTGATGAGCGAGGGCATGGCGCGCATCCCCGCCGCGGCGTCGATGGCGCCCACGGGCAGAAGGTCGAGCGCGAGATGGCGGTCCGGCAGCGCGCGCACGCGGATATCGGGCGGCGCGAGGTAGCGGTGATGCAGCAGCGACAGCGGTTCGGCCAGCGGCGCGGGGTCGGTGCCGTGGAAGCTGGCGACGCCGAACAGAACGTCGATATCGTGGTCGAGCGTATAGGCGGCAAGCCCGTTCCACAGGTGCCACATGGCCTTGCCGCCACGGTATTCGGCTTTCAGGCAGGATCGGCCCAGTTCCAGCAGCCGTCGCCCGCCGCGTTGCAGCACCGACAGGTCGTATTCGCCGGCGGTATAAAACCCCCCTGCGGCGGCTGCGTTCTCACCCCGCATCAGCCGGTAGACGCCGATCACATGGTCAAGGCCGCGGCCGTCGTCGCGGGCGGGGTCGATGGCCAGCATGTGGTCGTAGAACGGATCATAAGCGTCGCGTTCGAAGCGGCCCGCGTGATCCACCAGCGGTCCATCGCCCCCCAGTTCGTCCACGAACACTTCGTAGCGCAGGCGCTGTGCGGCGAGCAGGTCACGCTCGTCCCGCGCCAGCCGCACGGTGATGGGCGCAAGCGCGGTCATGGGGTCTGGGCGCGGAACGGGGGTGCAATCATGGACGGGTGATAGAAACCGGTCGGGCGCGATGCAAGCGACTTTGCCATGGGCGCGGAATGTGCAGGATTTGACACACGTTTTAAGTGTGCTAGCCTCACGCATGGGTGACGGTTCGCACCGTCATTCCGTGAACACAATCTGAAGTTCGACGCGCGCGGTATCGATGACCACCTTTCCCTCGTTGCGGAAATTCACGGTCACGCGGCCCTGCACGTTGGATTGAACCTGCCCGATGCCCCAGTCGGGGCACCCGGGATGGCGCACGAGGACGCCGGGCTCCAGCAATGATGACATGGTTTCTTCTGCCTTCCTTCCGGTTCACGGCAACCCGCGGCCTTCGGCCATGAGCGGGGACGAGCAGCCGGACCTGCCGGGCCTGCTGGGCTCGCGCCTGTGCCATGATCTGATAAGTCCCGTGGGGGCGATCGGCAACGGGCTTGAACTGCTCAACATGTCCAGCGGCGCGCGGCGCGAGGAAATGCAGCTTGTCGCCGACAGTCTGGCGCAGGCGCAAGCGCGGATCCGGTTCTATCGCGTGGCGTTCGGCCTGAGCCGGGAAGACCAGGCGATGGGCACGCCGGAGTTGTGCGATACGCTGGACGGGGTATACGGGGCAGGGCGGTTGCATGTCGTGTGGGACCCCGTGGGCGAGGTCGCGCGCCCGGCGGCGCGGCTGGCGTTCCTGATGGTTCTGTGCGTCGAGGCGGCGCTGGCGCGGGGCGGGCGGATCACGGTGTCGCGGGACCGCCGGTCGTGGCGGGTCGTCGGCACCGGGCCACGCCTGCGCGATCTCGGTCCCTATTGGGCGCTGCTGGAGGGCGGACTCTGCGACGAGGTGCTGACGCCGGAGCGGGTGCAGTTCCCGCTGCTGGTGCAGCAGGCGGGAACGCTGGGGCTGCGGCTGGCGGTCAGCGCGGGTGACGGCGGCGTGACGCTGGAGGCCACGCCTGCCTGAACTGCGCAGCTGAAATGCAGCCTGAACCTCTTGTCTGAATGGCCCGTCCGAACGGCCCGCCTGGAAAAACGGTCGGTCAGGGGCGGATGCTGCCGGACCCTTCGACGAGATACTTGAAGCTGGTTAGCTGGTCCGCGCCCACGGGGCCGCGGGCATGCAGCTTGCCCGTGGCAATGCCGATTTCCGCGCCCATGCCGAATTCGCTCCCGTCCGCGAACTGGGTCGACGCGTTGCGCATGACGATGGCGCTGTCGACGCGGTCGAAGAAGGTTTGCGCGGTGGCGTCGTTGGCGGTCAGAATGCAGTCGGTGTGGTTGGACCCGTAGCGCGCGATATGGTCGATGGCGCCAGTAACGCCCTCCACCACTGTGGCGGCGACGATGCTGTCGAGGAACTCGCGCCCGAAATCGTCGGATTGCGCGGGCACGGTGCCGGGGATGTCGGCGAGCGGCCCGTTGGCCCGGACCTCGACGCCCGCGGCGATCAGGTCGGCGATGAAGGGCGCGCCCTGGGCGGCCAGGTAGGCACGGTCCACAAGGATGCACTCGACCGCGCCGCAGATGCCGGTGCGGCGGGTCTTGGCGTTCACGATCACCTTGCTGACGATTTCGGGGTCGGCGTCGGCATCCACATAGATATGGCAGACGCCTTCGAGATGGGCGAAGACCGGCACCCGCGCTTCGCGCTGCACGAGACCCACCAGCCCCTTGCCGCCGCGCGGCACGATCACGTCGACGTAGTCGGTCAGTCCCAGCAGGGCCGCCACGGCGGCGCGGTCGCGCGTGGGCACCATCTGCACCGCGTCGGCGGGCAGGCCGTGGGCAGTCAGCCCATGGGTCAGGCATTCGGCCAGCGCGGCCGAGGAATGGAGGCTTTCGGACCCGCCGCGCAGGATCACGGCGTTGCCGGCCTTCACGCAGAGCGCACCGGCGTCCACGGTCACGTTGGGCCGGGACTCGTAGATCACGCCGACCACGCCCAGCGGTGTGCGCACCCGGCGGATATGCAGCCCCGAGGGGCGGTCCCATTCGGCGATCACCTGCCCGACCGGGTCGGGCTGGACCGCGACCGCGCGCAGGCCCGCCGCGATTCCGTCGAGCCGTGCAGGCGTGAGTTCCAGCCGGTCGAGCATCGCGCCCGACAGGCCCTTGTCGCGCCCGAAATCCATGTCGCGCGCGTTGGCGGCAAGGATCATGCCCGCCTGCGCCCCGATCCGGTCGGCGGCGGCATGGAGTGCGGCGGCCTTGGCCTCGGCCGTGGCCGTGGCCAGTGCGCGGGATGCGATGCGCGCGCGGCGACCAAGGTCATCCATCAGCGCGGCGATGTCAGTCTGTTGTCCATCCATCAGAGCACCATGTCATCCCTGTGTATCAGTGCCGCCCGGCCCGGATAGCCCAGCACATCCGCGATGCGGTCGGAGCGCAGGCCCGCGATGCGGCGCGCCTCGTCGCTTGTATACCGGATCAGGCCGAGGCCGAGGGCCGCGCCATCCGGTCCGGTGATCGTCACCGGCTCGCCGCGCCCGAAATCGCCCGCAACCGCGGTGACGCCGGCGGGCAGCAACGACCGGCCCTGCGCCAGCGCGCGCCCGGCGCCCGCATCGACGGTCACGGTGCCGCAAGGTTTCATCGCGGCGATCCAGCGCTTGCGCGCCACATGTGGATCGTCGCCCGCGCGGAACCATGTGCAGGGCGCACCCCGTTCCAGCGCGCGCAGGGGCCGGTCAGCGGATCCGCGCGCGATCACCATGGCGCAACCCGCGCCGGTGGCCATCTTCGCCGCCATCAGCTTGGTGACCATCCCGCCGCGCGACAGGCCCGAAATGCCCTCGCCCGCCATGCCTTCGATCTCGGGGGTGATGCGGTCCACCACATCGAGCCGCCGCGCGGTCGGATCGAGCCCCGGATTGGCGGTGTAGAGCCCGTCCACGTCGGACAACAGCACAAGCTGGTCGGCACCGATGGTCGCGGCCACCTGCGCCGCGAGCCGGTCGTTGTCGCCATAGCGGATCTCGTCCGTGGCGACGGTGTCGTTCTCGTTCACGATGGGCACGGCGCGCAGCGCGATCAGCTGGCCCAGCGTCGCGCGGGTATTGAGGTAGCGCCTCCGGTCGGTGCTGTCCTCGCGGGTGACAAGGACCTGTGCCGTGACGATGCCATGGGGGTTGAGCGCGTCCTCATACGCGCGGGCGAGCCGGATCTGGCCCACGGCGGCGGCGGCCTGCGACTGTTCCAGCGCCAGCGGACCGGCGGGCAAGCCGAGCACGCCGCGCCCCAGCGCGATGGAGCCGGAGGACACCAGCACCACATCGACGCCGCGCGCGCGCAGGTCGGCCACGTCGGCGGCCAGCCCATGCAGCCAGTCGCCGCGCAGGCCGGTGTCGCGGTCCACCAGCAGCGCCGAGCCGATCTTGACCACCACCCGCGCGCCGCGCGTGGTGGCAAATCCGGGCCGCGCGTCGGTGTCGGTCAGGGCCGCCATGGTGCGTCATCCCCAGAACCAGGCGCGTCGGGTACGGGGTCAAGCGCGCGGCGGCGCAGGCGGTCATCCGCGATCTCGGCCCTGAGCGCGCGCAGGACCTGCGTCAGCCCCTCGCGCGACACGCCGGACATGGGGTAGACGCGGGTGCCCGCGGCATTTTCCAGTGCGGC
>Ga0100401_1002110_pt1 | contig 15820 bp, 16 predicted proteins | sample CryGeymeta201525_FD_80421 | JGI IMG/M metagenome (GOLD analysis project Ga0100401, IMG submission 80421) | Groundwater microbial communities from Crystal Geyser aquifers in Utah, USA - Crystal Geyser metaG 2015-25 | ecosystem: Environmental > Aquatic > Deep subsurface > Groundwater | place: USA... | reverse complement strand
GAACTTAAAAAGTTGAATAAATGTAAAAACTTTTTAAAAGAAAACGAATTGAATTGTATTGAAAACTTTACAGAATTTGGAATATGAAAAAAGTAAAAACAACTCTTGAAATATTGGAAAATAGGTTCTTTATAAAAGTGTGTGGGTAGCACAATTTGGATTAATCAAAGCGAAATCAAGTTTCCCGGTTAAAATATAAATTATCGCTTTAATAGTTTCTATCTTTTTGTATCCCCTTGCTTTAGCTTTTGCAGCCTGAAAAATTGAATTGAAACCTTCAAGTATTCCATTTGTCATTCTACTATTTGCATAGTTTACAATGCCTGTCCAATGTCGTTTGATTGTTTTTGCAACTTCTACCATTTGAGCTATTCGGCAATGTGTAGCCCAGAAGTACCATTTGTGGAGCAGTATTTCAAAACTTCCTTTGTGCTCACTTTGATAAATTTGCTGAAACGACTCCCTAATTTGTAAGGCTTTAAATGTTTTGATATTTAATTTGCTCATACTTATTTCTTGGTATTTTTCTTTTTGTTTGTCCGTGTAATTGGCTTGGTTTTTAAGGAAAACAAATTTGCTATCTTTCAAAATCGGATTTGTTTTGACTTCTTCTTTTCTTACATTGTCCACAGCTTCGTTTATTATCTTTATTACATGAAACTTATCAAAAGTAATATCTGCATTCGGTAAATTTTCTTCTACACCTTTTATAAAAGCAGGAGACATATCACAAGATGCTTGTTCTATATTTAAAGCATTTCCATCGTGCTGTTCTAAATCTGTAACAAACTCCTTAATGGTTTCATTGCTTTTGCCTTCGGTAACAAATAGCGTTTTTTTCTCTTGCATATCCACAAACAGTGTTACATAATCATGTCCCCGACGGGCTGCAGTTTCATCCATCCCTGCTTTTTTGACTTCTGAGTAATCAGATAATTCGCGACATTTTTCTGTGTAACGTGTAAGAATATCCCAAACTTTATTGTCATAAGTTCCTATTATTTGACATACTTGATGTACTGGCATTACTTTTACTAATTGTATTACTAAGGCTTCAAACAAAAGGGTAAACCCTTGTGACATTCCCTCCCATGGGGTTTTTATTTGTTTTATTTTACCATTTCCCAAATCAACACGTGGTATCCGTGCATGAAGATAACACCGATACTGAAAAAAATTCATGTGCCGCCATGTTTTTTTACTTGTATCATATGCTTTGTACTCGCCTATTTCACCTGTTTCTTCATTTATATACTTAAATAATGAGCCTCGTGGAAAATTTACTTCTATATTTAATTTTCCACTTTGTATATCTAAATTTATACTTTCTACATACCAAGGTTTTTGGATACCTATGGCTAATGCAAATAATTCTTCTTCGGTCATATTTTTTTTATGCAAAGTTAATCCAAATTGTACTCTACCCACACACTTTTATAAAGAACCTCTTTTTTATTATTGACCATATATCGAATATAAGCAAGTAAAAGTAAGTCTGTTGCTGGAAAGCGTTCATAAACATTTCCATCATAATCTACAAAGGTAACTCTAACCTTGAATTTTTCATACTGTTCATGCCAAATATTAACAATACTTTTAACCTTAACGACAAATAATGACTTATCCTTTCTTTCAATTTCATTTTTCAAGTTCGTAATCGAAACTTTATTTAAAACATTCATTATTTCTTCGTCTGTCAAGTGCTTTATAAATCTTGGTGCAAAATTTTCATTTATTAACCAGTCTTCTGTGTGGTACTCATTCGATGGTCGTTATTTTTTTAATTCCATTTCTACAACATTGAAATGTCTTACAACTTGAGATGTGCCCTCCATTACAAACTCTCTGTTTAGCCTAGATGGAAATATTGGTCTAACGAATTTCCATGTATCAGGATCAATTCCACTTACGCAAACATTTCCATGATTCATTCTTGTGATACCTGTAATAATTATTTTTTTCCTAAACAGACCTTGGCTGGCACAATCCCGACATAATTGTCCTGTGTTAGAAATTATCATATTGACGAATTTTCGTCCGCATGCAATACAATGTGTCTATGTTATAGTCATGGTTCTGTCTTTTTAAAATTACCGCCAACTCGTTTATATATACACCTTATCCAACATTAACCGTTTATAATTATTTACAACCATTTAATCAATATTTTTATACAAATTTATAATTTTTTTTTAATATAACAAAATAAAAATAATTGCAATTATAATTGAATATTATTTCCGGTTACAAATTATTATAACTACTTTTTAATTTGATATCCGCTACCTCTTGATGGTACAATAATTGAATCGCGGTAAACAGAGCCACCTGCAAATATTCCATAGCCATTTTTTATATTGTTATAAACCATTACAGGTTCCGAAAATGGCGAGCCATTTGTATTTTGTTGTGCCTGCGAAGTAACCGCATACAAATAATAATCTTTTGAAATTGAATATAACGAAATGTAAAATTTTATCGGCTCATTGTTATAATTATATAAATTAGATAAATCAATATCTAACGAAAAAGTTTTTGCTTTTCCATTAAATAAATTATCATTTATAACTTGTGAACCCTGCCATTGCGTTTCAATGGAAAGAGCTTCGCTATTTGTGTAAACAACTTGTACATTGTTATTGTAATAAACAGAATTTACTTTTTCAATTTTTAACATGTAATAATTAGTCTCGTTTTCGGTGTCATTAATTTTTATATTAAAACGGAAATTATCATTATGCTGGTCGGAATATAACAATGTGTCAATATTTGTAATAATTTGTTTTGAAGGAATAATTCCTTCACTGGTTGCAGTATTACCATTAAATGTTGCTTCAATTTCATAATTTTTTCCAATTTGTGAAATTAAATTATTGCTTTTGTAATACCCCTGACTATAATATGTTAATGTGTCGGACACTATTCCGTTTTCGCTAATAGTAACAAAAGCATTTTCGATTGGTTGATAACCTGCATCATCAAGAATAAATTTACTTTCAAAAACCTGAACAATAAAAACAGAGTCGTTGTAAAACATACAATTAACAACGGGTTTACGTCCTTTATCGGGAATTTTCATATCAATATATTTCTCACAGGAAACTGCAATCAGAAATAATATAACAACGTGCAAGTATTTTAATATTTTATTCATAATTTTAAAATTTAATATTGTATGAAAATGATGGAATAATTGGAAATAAACTAATTTGGGTTAATCGCTTTTTGTTATTATCATCGTAACTATAATGTATATAAAATGGATTTTTTCTATTGTAAACATTATAAATACCAATGCTCCAAGTTCTTACACCCCATTTTTTAGTTTTATGAATATTAATTCCAATATCCAAACGATGATATGCAGGCATTCTGAAACCATTTCTGCCGTCATAATATTCAATTTCTGAGTGATATTCGTAATATTGATATTCGTTTATATTTGAAACAGATGGGTATTTTTCAATTCCAAGCGAAACGGCATTTCCAGTTCCAAAAACCCAGGTTAATCCAAAATCAATTTTTTCGTTTAATTTGTGAGTAATTACGACTACAATATCATGACGTCTGTCGTAGCGATATGGAAATTTTTCGCCAAAATTCAGATTATCAAATTGACGTTGCGACCATGCTAAAGTATAGCCAATCCATCCAGTAGTTTTTCCCTTTGTTTTTTTAATTAAAAACTCAGAGCCATACGACCAGCCCTTGCCAACTTCAACTTTATTTTCCCACGACTCAAACGAACCAAAAAAGTCAACACCTTCTTTGTATTCAATTAAATTGCTCATTGTTTTATAAAATCCCTCGATACTAAATTCGTAACCTTTAAAAATGTCGTAAAAAACTCCGGCAGCATATTGATATGAAATTTGCGGTTTAATGTTATTTGTTACAGGGAGCCATAAATCAGTAGGCAAACCTATTCCGCTATTAGTTAACAAATGTAAATTCTGATTCATTTGTGAGAATGCTGCTTTTATCGAAAGTTTTTCATTAATCAAGTAACGTGCAGATATTCGTGGCTGAATAGATTTATAAAAATTTTCTTTAACATAAAATCCGCATAAATGAACTCCGATATTCGCTTTTAATCTATCAGTAATTCTAATGTCATCTTCGATGAAACCAAAAATTTCGTTGGCATAAATATTTGAATTGCCAAAGCTTGTATCAATATTAGTAGATGAAGCATCGCTAACTTTAAATACATTTATTCCGGGTGAAAAAATATGGTATGTTTCATTTATTCCAAACAAAATGTTATGATTTGGATTAGGATGAAAATCGAAATCGAGTTTTGTACTTATATCGTTAATGCCCGAAAAATATGTAAACTCATACTTATTCTGCGTTATGTAACCATTATTAGTTTGTTTGGAATCGGAATTTTCACTTATCTGAAACCTGTACCTGCTGTATGTTGCAGTTAAATTTCCAAAAAGTTTAGGATTAATAATGTGGTTCCAACGCAAAGCTGCAGTAATATTTCCCCATGATAGTGCAAACTTATCAATGTTTTCATAAGTTGTACCGTTATCAGTATAATTATCTTTCATTTTAGAATATGCTTTATCTTTTCCGGGTTAAAATTATTTTGATGTGCTGAAAAACTTTTGTAATTAAGTCCCGTTGCGACGAAATTATGGTAAAAATTGCGTACTTTCCTTATAAAGCTCCGTAGGAGTGACATTATAAAGAAATTATCGTAATTGTAATTCGGGTCACATTGTCAAATATATAAATAATGTCGTTCCTACGGAACTTTATAGTTGGAATGTTTTTTTGTTACCATAATATCATGCCTACGGCATTATTTTTTACATTCAGCACATCAAAATAAAATTATCCCGACAAACACTATTTAATATCATTACTTTTGAAAAATAAAATATTTTAAAATATGAAACAATTTTATTTATTGTGTAATATGTTATTTGCTGTAACAACCTTATTTTCACAGAATAATAAAATAATAACTTTTTTTGAAAAATCAAATTATTTAGAAACACCTCGTTACGATTCAACAATTAGTTTTTGTAAACAACTTGCAAAAGTGTCAGCAATAATTCATTATTCGTCATTTGGTGAAAGCCCGGAAGGCAGAGAATTACCTTTATTAATAGCCGATAAGGATAAGTTAACAAATCCAGAATTGATTAAAAAAACTGGTCGGGCAATTTTATTAATACAAGCATGTATTCATGCAGGTGAACCAGATGGCAAAGATGCCGGTTTAATGTTATTCAGAGATTTTATAGCAAATCCCGAAATTTCAAAGCTACTTAATAACGTAACCGTTGTTTTTATCCCCATTTACAGCGTTGATGGGCACGAACGTTTTAGTGCATTTAACAGAATAAATCAAAATGGTCCAAAAGAAATGGGATGGCGAACAAATGCAAATAATTTGAATTTGAATCGCGATTACATTAAAGCCGAAGCACCTGAAACAAAAGCATGGCTAACGCTATTTAACAAATGGAATCCCGATTTTTTTATTGATTGTCATGTAACTGATGGCGCCGACTATATTTATCCATTAACTTATGGTTTAGAAATAAATGGTAACATGGATTCAAACCTTACTAATTGGCAAAAAAACACATATTTGCCTTATGTTACAAATGCTATGGAAAAATCAGGCAACCCAATATTTCCTTATGTTAGCTTTAGAGAATGGCACGATATTGAAAGTGGATTGGAAAGTTGGGTTACATCACCCCTGTTATCGCAGGGTTATACAGCAATTGCCAATTGTCCCGGGTTGTTAATTGAAACCCACATGCTTAAAGATTACAAAACCAGAGTTTTTGCAACATATAAAATGCTTGTTTACACTTTAGAAGTACTAAATAATTCGGGTAAAGAATTATTAAAGTTTGAACAAATTGCAAATGATTTTTCATCAACAGAAAAGTTCAGAAAAACACCTTTTCCTCTCTCATTTGAATATTCAAAAGACAGCGTATTAATTGACTTTAAAGGAAAAGAATTTACTAAAGAAATAAGTGATTTGTCGGGAGGTTTGTGGTTTAAATTTGGCTCTGATTACAAAGATTATAAACTTCCATATTTTAACCATTTAAAACCAACCTCTTTTGCACAACTACCTGAATATTATATTGTACCAAGACAATATGTTTTTATCGAAGAAATATTAAAAAGCCATAACATTAAATATTTTAAAATTAATTACGATACAACTTTATCAGCTAATACTTATAAATTTAAAAATGTAACATTAGGCACAAGCTCAAATGAAGGTCACCAGAAAGTACAATCGTTTGAAATGGATATCATTACTTTAAACTTAAAGTTGATACATGGTTCAATAGTAATTCCAATGAATCAGGAAAAATCAAAAATTATTGCTCACTTATTAGAACCCAAATCACCCGCCTCTCTTTTGCAATGGGGATATTTTAATTCAATATTCGAACAAAAAGAATATGGCGAATCATACATATTAGAACCACTTGCACGGGAAATGCTAAAAGATACTTTAATAAAGTCAGGTTTTGAAAAGGAAGTCAAAAATAATCCAAGCTTTCCCAATGACCCTTATGCAATGTTAAATTGGTTTTATATACATTCAAAATATAAAGATGAGCAACAAAATATTTATCCTATTGTAAAAGTTTATAATGGTAAAATTCGCAACTAACTAATAATTAATTTTTTGTATTTTTCACGATTATAAAAACAGACATATTGTCGCTTGTGGATTAACAAATATGCCACATTGTCGCTGTTTTGCACATTATTATTACTATTTTGTAATAAAACATTAATCGGTATATAATTTGAAAATCCTAAATCGTAAAATTAATTATTAACTAAAAAAATAGGAGGACAAAATTATGTTACCAATTTTAAAAAATTACAATTTAGTTGACCACTTTTTAGGCAACGACTTTTTAGACAACATTTTTAACAGCAACTTTTCGGCTGTTAATGTAAATGTGCCAGCAGTAAACATTGTTGAAGCAAAAGAAAACTTCAGAATTGAAATTGCAGCACCGGGTTTAGAAAAAGGAGATTATAAAATTGAACTTCACAACGATTTATTAACAATTAGCAGCGAAAAAAAATCGGAGCATGAAGAAAAGAATGAAAAGTTTATGCGTAAAGAATTTAGCTACGCAAGTTTTAAACGTTCTTTCATTATCCCCGACTCTGCTAATGTTGATTCAATAAACGCTTCGTACAAAAATGGAATTTTAAATGTAACTATTCCCAAAAAAGAAGAAGCAAAAGAAAAAGCTACACGGCAAATTAGTATCAACTAATTTCAATTTAAAAGTATCCTCTCAAAAAAGCAGGAAAAATAGAACGCAGATTTACCCCGTTAAATAGAACATCACGAATTGTAATGTATTTTGAAGTGTTTATTTAACGGGGTGAACGATGATGATTGTGATAAAATATGATTTTATCTATGAAAATCATATACCAATTAGTGTTCCATTGTATTTGATTTTATATTTGTATGAGCGGATACAATTTTTTCTATTTTATCTCAAACTCATCAGAATCTTTCCATGAAGGAAATTTCTCTTTAGCATCGTTTAAATTATTAAGATTAAATTCATAATTTATTATTTCTTCTCTAAAAGGTTTTGCCGAAATTAATATTCTGCCTGCATAATCTAAAATCATGCTATCTCCGGTATGCGAAATATTATTCCCATCATTTCCTACTCTATTTACTGCTGCTATATAACATTGATTTTCCATAGCACGGGCAATAAGTAATTGTTTCCAAGCTTCTTTTCTACGCTCAGGCCAATTTGCTACTAATAAAATTGCATCATAATCATTTTTATTACGCATCCATACAGGAAAACGTAAATCGTAACAAATTTGTAATAAAAATTTAAAACCTTTGTATTTAATAATAGTACGAGCATTTCCTGCTGTGTATTCATTGTTTTCGCCAGTAATACTAAATAAATGATGTTTATCGTAATAACGAATTAAACCATTTGGCTCGACAAAAATAAAGCGATTATAAAAATTATTATTATCCTTTATTATAACACTACCCCCTAATGCAAAATTATTTTCATTTGCTTGTTTCTTTATCCACAAAACTGTTTTGCCGTCCATTGTTTCGGCTAATGGTTTTGGATTCATCGAGAATCCTGTTGTAAACATCTCAGGTAAAAGAACTATATCCGATTCTCTTTTTATTTCTGTAATTTTTTTTTCAAACATTTGCAAGTTTTTGTCAGGATTTTCCCAAGCCAGGTTGCTCTGTATTAAAGATATTTTTAAAATGCTCATAAAATTAATTTTCTAAAGTAAAACATTCGGGATATTTTGCACCAACACCAATATAATGTTCTTTAATTTTTTTCACATCGTCATCAAAATCGCCTGTTGGGTTAAATGTTGAAAGCACACCTAATTGCTTTTTTCCATAATCAACAGTTGATATAACAATTGGAACGCCAGCCTGTACAGCAATTTGATGAAATCCCTTTTTCCATCGTTTAACTTTTTTGCGTGTTCCTTCTGGGGTAATTACAAGAAAAAATGAATTGCGTTTTTTATATTGTTCAACCATTTGTGCTACCATATCGTTATTTCTATCGCCTCTTTTCACAGGAACTGCTCCTAAGGCTCTGATTATTGGTCCAACGGGGAAAAAGAAAAACTCTTTTTTTATAATAAATTTTGCTCTAATCCCAAAACTATGCAAGCCAAGCCATCCCATAATAAAATCCTGAATACTTGTATGAGGTGCTGCAATAATTAATGCTTTTTTATTGTCGGGAAATGAACCAATTAATTCCCAACGCATTAATTTTAAAATTGTTTTAGCAAATTTTTTTACTGCCATTATTCGATTTTAAGATTACGATTTAGAGATTTTGAAATTGTAAATTTTGTAACAATAATAATAAGGTATAAATCAATAATTAAAATATTACAAATTTAATTTTTTTAATTTTTGTTACTAATAAACTAATTGAATTTAGGAATTTTATTTTCGTAATGTCAGCTTACTCGTGATTACAACATTATGGTTCAGACTCTCAATTTTATGGACAAACATTACGTAATATCTACCTTAGCTCTAATAATTTTCTTTAACAAAGTTCATTTATTCTGATATTCCGAAACCCAACCCGCATCTTCCATAGCATTTAAAAGTTTCAATAAATTTTCACCCCAAAAATAATCGTTTATATTTTTTATACCAAACGCTCTGAGCATATCCATTTGACCTTCAGATGGCATACGAACTTTTGCAGCCCAACCTTTTTCGGGAGGTGAACCTTCATAAGGCGGTTCCGAATAACGTAGTTTCCATAGTTCATCTAAAATATCCGGTCCATCAATTCCTGCATCTTTTAAAATGTTTTTCTCATCAGGATTAGCATACGATTGCTGAATCCCAACAATTTGATGCAGCCAATCGCGACGGCTTAAAAATGTGCGAGTTACTACTCCACTATCAGAAATTTCGATAATTGCATAAGAAATTAAACCTTGATAATTGGGTTGTAAACTTAAACCAAAATATCTTTTTGCAACTTTTGTAGAATCAATCTGCGAATAAACAAAAGTATTTATTAAAGTAAAAATAACAAATAACAATATGAGTATTCTTTTCATTTTAATTGTATAAATACAAAATTAAGGGGACTTCTAAAAATTCAGGTTCGTCATGCTGAACTTGATTCAGCATCTCACAAAACGAAGCACTGTATTGAGATTGCTTCGGTCAATCCTTCCTTCGCAATGACGCTATTTTAATTTTTAGAACCCTTCTTAAATATTTTAGTTTTCTAATTTCTGCATTATTAATTTCACTTTCAATTTAAATAAACGGATTAATAATGGTAAGAGTTTTTTCAATAACTTGTTTGTGTTGCATATCCTGCGTGTAAAGTATTGTACATTTATTTTCCAATGCTGAAGAAACAATAAGTGCATCCCAAAAAGAGAATCCATATTTTTTTGAAACAAAAAATGCTTTGTGAATTTCTTCAACACTAATGATATTCACATCGCAATTGCTCATTAATCTTTCTCCATGTTCGAAAGATTTCTGTTTAGTTAACTTTAAGCGTTTCAAACACGCATACACATTCTCATTAACAACTTGTGTGCTGATAATAGGGTTACTGTCTAAAATTAAAAGAGCTTTTTCCCTGAATTCATCCACATCGCTGAAAATATACATGAATACATTGGAATCAACAAATATCTTATCTGTCATACAATTCTTCTCGTATAAATTTTATTTGAAGAGTACCAAATCTGAATTTGCTGTAAAATTTTCGATTTTCTTCAAGCGAATATTTTTTTTTTCTATTCTTAATGGTTTCTGCAGTAATTTCAACTTGCCTCCCAATAAAATTTGCAGGAAGATTAAGCAGGTAACTTTTACTATAAGGAATTATGATTTGCCTATACATAATTTTATTTTTTTTACAAATATACAAATTATTAATTCTATAACATCATAAACCATAAAAAAAAATTAAAGTGAAAGATATACCGAATCTTTGCAGGTTTGCTACAAGCAAAACTGATTAGATTCAATAATACTGAGAGTTTGAGTTTAAATATTTTTGCAAATTTATTTAGCCGAAGTATAAATTTCACTTTCAATTTAAATAAACGGATTAATAATGGCAAGAGTTTTTTCAATAACTTGTTTGTGTTGCATATCTTCGGAATATAAAATTTTGCAATTAGATGCAAGTGCAGAAGCTACTATCATGGAATCAAGAAAAGAAAAACGATATTTTCTTTTAATTGAAATGGCTGAACAAATAGTTTTATCATTAATTTCAACAATACGACTAATGTTAGTAAGAAATAAAACATACTCTTCGCAAATTTTTTGAGTAAGTTCCAGTTTCTTAAGGCAGGCATTATACGATTCAATAACTACCTGTGAGCTTAGGCAGGGATTCTCTTTTAGCAAATCAAATGCTTTTTGTTGTTTTTTTGGCTCGCTTTTATCAAAAGCATACACACAAACATTGCTGTCAAGAAAAATATTATTCATACAAATCTTCACGTTTCCATTTTACTACTCTGCCGAAATCAATTGCATATTTTTTAAAAAACTTCAGTGCTTTTTCCACCGAATATTTATCATCTGCTTTCTTCTTGTCTTCAACAGGAAAAGCAATTATTTCTACTTGCCTCCCGATAAAATTTGCAGGAAGATTAAGCAGGTAACTTTTACTATCAGGAATTATGATTTGCCTGTACATAATTTTATTTTTTTTACAAATATACAAATTATTAATTTTATAATACCAGAAACCATAAAAAAAATTTAAAGTGAAATATAATAGTAACGTACATTTTCAACATTTAAAATCAAGGCAATTATTAAAATTAGTTACTATACTCAAAACGGATAAAGTTTTAACTTTACAATTTGTTCCCTCTCTACTTGTAGAGACGGTTAGGGTGAGTAAATAAAAAAATAAAATTTAAAATTTTAACCATTCACAGCATATTAGCAATTATTTGTTTTAATTTTTGAGAATACAAAAAAATCAAACTAACTTTGAAAGTTTTTTTAAATATTAAACATGGCATCATTTAACGATTTATTAAAAAAATTCTTCGGTACTAAGTCCGATAAAGATATTAAAATTATTTTTCCTGTAGTAGAACAAGTCAAATTGGTTTACGATACACTTCAAAGCTTGTCGCACGACCAACTACGCGAAAAAACAAATGCTTTAAAAGAGAAAATTCAAAATTATTATAAACATGAAGAACAGCAAATAACCGAACTTAAAGAAAAAGTTGAAGATGATGAAGTAAATATTGACGAAAAAGAAAAACTTTATATACAAATAGATAAATTAAAGAAAGAAGTAAACAATAAAATTGAAGAGGTTTTACTTGAAGTATTGCCCGAAGCATTTGCAATAGTTAAAGATACAGCTCGACGTTTTATCGAAAATGAAAGAATTGAAGTAACAGCAACTGAACACGACAGAAATTTAGCAGCTCAACGAAGCAGTATAATTATTGAAGGTTCCAAAGCAATTTGGTTAAACACTTGGTTAGCAGGCGGTAATGAGATTACATGGGATATGGTTCATTACGATGTGCAACTTATTGGAGGTATGGTACTTCATCAGGGAAAAATTGCCGAAATGGCAACAGGTGAAGGAAAAACATTAGTCGCAACATTACCTGTATTTTTAAATGCATTAGCAGGTAAAGGTGTACATATTGTTACAGTTAACGATTACCTTGCAAGACGTGATAGCGAGTGGATGGGACCAATATATGAGTTTCATGGATTAACAGTAGATTGCATTGACAAACATCAACCAAATTCGGTTGCTCGTCGTAATGCTTATCTTGCCGATGTAACATTTGGCACAAACAATGAGTTTGGATTCGATTATCTACGTGATAATATGGCAATTAATGCCGGCGACTTAGTTCAACGTGGGCATTATTACGCAATAGTTGACGAAGTTGACTCAGTTTTAATTGACGATGCCAGAACTCCTTTAATTATCAGTGGTCCAACACCTAAAGGCGACGACCAACTTTTTAATGAATATAAACCTAAAGTCGAAAAACTTGCAAATGCCCAAAAAAATATAGTTAACGACTTTTTAAATCAGGCAAAAAAATTAATTCAAGCTGGTGATAATGAGAAAGGTGGAGTGTTGTTGTTAAAAGCATATAAAGGACTTCCCAAAAACAAAGCACTTATAAAATTTTTAAGCGAACAAGGAATAAAAACCTTGATGCATAAAACTGAAAATGTGTATTTGCAAGACAACTCTAAAAGAATGCCCGAAATTACTGAAGAGCTTTTCTTTGTAATTGACGAAAAAAATAATCAGGTTGAACTGATGGAAAAAGGTATTGACTTAATTACAAATACAACTGACGACCCGCACATGTTTGTAATGCCCGATATAGGTGGAAGCATTGCAGAAATTGAGAAATCGGGATTAGATGCCGATAAAAAACTTGTTGCAAAAGATGAATTAATTCGTGATTATTCAATAAAAACAGAACGTGTTCATACAATAAATCAACTACTTAAAGCTTATGCAATGTTCGAGAAGGATGTTGAGTACGTTGTTATGAATAATGCTGTAAAAATTGTTGATGAACAAACTGGTCGTATTCTAGAAGGTCGTCGTTATTCAGATGGGTTACATCAGGCAATTGAGGCAAAAGAAGGAGTTAAAGTTGAAGCAGCTACTCAAACATTTGCAACAATAACATTACAAAACTATTTCAGGATGTATCATAAACTTGCAGGTATGACAGGTACTGCCGAAACCGAAGCAGGCGAATTGTGGAATATTTACAAATTAGATGTGGTTGTTGTTCCAACAAATCGCCCTATGATTCGAAAAGACATGCAGGATAAAGTTTACAAAACAAAACGCGAAAAATATAATGCAGTTATTGAGGAAATTGTAGAACTTATAAATGCAGGAAGACCTGTACTTGTTGGAACAACAAACGTAGAAATTTCGGAGTTATTAAGCAGAATGTTAAAACTTCGTGGGATTAAGCATAATGTTTTAAATGCAAAATTACATCAACGTGAGGCAGATATTGTTGCCGAAGCTGGTAAAGGCAGTATTGTAACAATAGCCACAAACATGGCTGGTCGTGGTACAGATATTAAACTAAGTACCGAAGTTAAAGCTGCTGGTGGTTTGGCAATTATTGGTACAGAACGTCATGAATCACGAAGAGTTGACAGACAGTTACGTGGACGTTCGGGACGACAAGGCGACCCCGGAACATCGCAGTTTTACGTTTGTTTAGAAGATGACCTTATGCGATTGTTTGGTTCCGACAGGATTGCCAGAATGATGGACCGGCTTGGGATTAAAGAAGGTGAAGTTATTCAACATTCTATGATTACAAAATCAATTGAACGTGCTCAACGAAAAGTTGAAGAAAACAACTTCGGAATAAGAAAACGTTTATTGGAATATGATGACGTAATGAACTCGCAACGTGAAGTAATATATACACGTCGCAGAAATGCACTTTTTGGAGAAAAAATTAGCGTTGATATTTCAAATTCTATTTATGATGTTAGCGAATCAATTGTAAATCAAAATCATGGTAATGCTACTTTTGATGAATTTAATCTGGAGTTAATTAGATATTTAGCAATTGCATCACCAATTTCGGAACAGGAATATTTATCATTGTCGCCAACTGATATAACTGAAACGACTTATAACAAAGTTTACGAAAACTACTTGAATAAATCACAGTTAATGGCTAAGCAAGCATATCCCGTGATTAGAGATGTTTATGAGAAAAGCGGACACGTTTACGAAAATATTGTTGTCCCTGTTAGCGATGGTACTCGTGTTTTTCAGATTATTACAAATTTAAAGAAAAGTACCGAAACTCGTGGTCGTGAATTATTAAGAGCATTTGAAAAAACTTCAATTCTTATTACCATTGATGAGATGTGGAAAGAACATTTACGCGAAATGGACGATTTAAAACAATCGGTACAAAATGCTGCTTATGAGCAAAAAGACCCGTTGCTGATATACAAATTTGAATCATTTGATATGTTCCGTGATATGATTAACAGGGCAAACAGAGAAATAGTTTCAATATTGACTAAAGGACACATTCCTATTCAAAATCCAGAACAAGTTCACGAAGCAAAAGCTCCCAAAAAGCTCGATATGAGCAAATTTGAAACAGGGCGACCTGGTTCAATAGGCGAATCGCAAAACTCACAAAACAGACAAGAAGAACAAAAAGTGCAACCCGTAAGAGTTGAGAAAAAAGTTGGACGAAACGATGCCTGTCCCTGTGGTAGTGGAAAAAAATATAAAAATTGTCATGGAATTAATGCACAATGATTTATCATGAAATTTTTTAAAATTATAACACTATTTTTTAATTTGTTATTTGTAATTTCATGTAGCAACGACTATGTAAATTATGATGAATTAACTGAATTAAACGGAATAACATTATTAAAAAGTAACAATGTTCCTTATACTGGAACATGTCGTAAATACAAAAACAAAATATTAGAATTTGAAAAAAATTACAAAAACGGTAAACTCAATGGTATATTTATAAGGTATTTCGATAATGGAAATGTGAGTAATAAAGTAAATTTTGTTAATGGAAATCCTACCGGTTACAAACAATTTTACCCAAATAAAAAATTAAAAGCCGAAAAAACTGATGACGGGAAAAATCAGCATTTAACCATCTGGTTTGAAAACGGAAATAAAAATTTAGAACAATATTTATTAAATAACATACTAAATGGAAAATCGGAACAATGGTTCGATAACGGACAATTGGAATTGAGTTGTACATATAAAAACAATAAACAAGAGGGTAAATTTTCAGCTTATCATAAAAATGGAAAAAAGAAAATTGAAGGAAATTATTATAATGGGAATTTAGATGGAAATTGGAAAACCTATAATGAAAAAGGACAAATTATTTCGGATGAAAAATACAACTTTGGAAAAAAAATTGGCACTTGGTATTATTATTTTGAAAATGGAAATAAAAGAGCAAAAGTAATTTATAAAGATGGACTTATAAAAGAGAATAAAGAGTGGAATGAAAGCGGTAAATTAATTAATTCATTTTTTGCAGATTAAATTAAAAAAAATTGTTATTAACTGATGTTACGCAGAATGTCCCGTAGGGACAAAATATTTATAGAAAAAATGAAACAGTTCACAACAAAGTCCCGTAGGGACTTAATATTGTGGAGATATAGCTAATTTATAAACAAATCCGTCCCGAAGCTTCGGGAGCTATCAGATTAAAATTGATTATGATG
>Ga0100401_1002100_pt1 | contig 15848 bp, 16 predicted proteins | sample CryGeymeta201525_FD_80421 | JGI IMG/M metagenome (GOLD analysis project Ga0100401, IMG submission 80421) | Groundwater microbial communities from Crystal Geyser aquifers in Utah, USA - Crystal Geyser metaG 2015-25 | ecosystem: Environmental > Aquatic > Deep subsurface > Groundwater | place: USA... | reverse complement strand
GAAGATTTATGGAAGTAGTTTATAAAGATAAAGCTCTCGAAGATATTAAGTTCTGGAAAAAAAGCGGTCAAAAAAATATACAATCGCGTATAACAAAACTCATAGAAGATATTCAGCTTCACCCTCAAACTGGTTTAGGAAATCCCGAACCATTAAAATATGAACTTTCCGGTTTATGGTCGAGGAAAATTGATAAAGGAAACCGACTGATTTACGAGATTTCAGAAAACAACCTCCACGTAATTTCTATGCGCGGACACTATTCCGATAAATAGTTATATCCCATTAACCTTTAAATTACCAATTGCTAAAACAAAAAATGAAAACACAACAGGAATTAAAACCAGAGAAAGCCCTTGCTATACTGGAAAAATCGGAGGATGGTTACTGGGCTTCTGTAGAAAAGCTTCCAGGTTGTTACTCTTTCGGAGAAAATATAGAAGCTGCGCTTGGCAATGTGCGCAAAGCAATTGCAGAGCATATTTCGGATCTTGCTGAAACAGGAGTTGAGGTTCCTGAATTATTTTTACAACCATTTGAGCTGCAAATTAAATACGATTTACAAACCCTGTTCGAAGCTTTCAAATTCATCAACAAATCAGCTTTTGCCCAGCTTGCCGGCATAAATCCAAGCCTTTTACGGCAATACACCAAAGGAATTGCTTATGCCAGTGATAAACAAAAAGCAAAAATTAATAAAGCAATTCAATCAATAAGCCACAATCTTGAAAATGCCTGCCTTTAAATTATGGCGAAGGCAGTGGTTTTGCCGGCAGAATTATTTCGAGTGCGGCGGATGGGATTAAGGCAGCGATGGGATTGATTGTGAGCAGTTGAATGGTACTATGCAGTGCTTTCCAAATAACCACTTTTTTTAACGCAAACCGGAATTCACATCAACCAGAAGAACCGATAAATAAAATTGTAAAGTAGCCGTTAATTCTTCCGGTTCCAATTTCCATTATTTAGAACAATTCCACTATTTCGGCGTTTAATTGTACATTTGCATCTCTTAAAAAACAACAAAATTTTATGGCAACAAAAAATCTTCCTTTTTCAAAGGAACAAATTGAAAAAATAATCGAAAACAACCCTACTCCGTTTCATATTTACGACGAAAAAGCGATGCGTGAAAATGCCCGCTATTTTAAAAACGCCTTTTCGTGGAACGAAGGATTTAAGGAATATTATGCCATAAAAGCTGCTCCAAATCCTTACCTGATGAAAATTCTGAGGGAAGAAGGTTTTGGTATTGATTGCAGCTCAACCTCCGAACTGGAATTGGCAAAACGGTTGGGAATGAGTGGCGATGAAATTATGCTTACCTCGAATGATACACCAGCCAGCGAATTTCAATTGGCAAAAGATTTGGGCGCAATCATCAACCTTGATGATATTTCGTACATTGAATACCTCGAAAAGCACGTCGGCCTTCCCGAAACTATATGCATGCGCTACAATCCGGGCGATTTGAAAAAGGGAAACCTGATTATTGGCCACCCCGAAGAAGCAAAATATGGTTTCACCCACGATCAAATTATCAAAGGTTATCAAACTCTGAAAGAAAAGGGCATTAAACATTTTGGGATACATACCATGGTTGCTTCCAATGAGTTAGACCCTGATTATTTTGTGGAAACTGCCGAATTACTTTTTAAACTGATTGTTGAAGTTAAAGAGAAAACCGGTGTCAGAATTGAGTTTGCCAATTTAGGCGGAGGAATTGGAATACCTTACAAACCAGAACAAAAAGCGGTTGATTTGGATCAGGTTAGCGCTGGAATTAAAAAATTGTACGATGAAATGATTGTTGCCAATGGGTTGGCGCCGTTGAAAATATTTTTTGAATCGGGCCGGGCTATTACCGGGCCTTACGGATATTTGGTCACCAAAGTGCGCCACATTAAAAACACATTTAAAAAATTTGCCGGGCTCGACGCCTGCATGGTGAATTTAATGCGACCAGCCATGTACGGCGCTTACCACCATATTACAGTGGTTGGGAAAGAAAACCATGATGCAAATGTAAAATACGATGTTACCGGTTCGTTATGTGAAAACAACGATAAGTTTGCCATCGACCGGATGTTGCCGGAACTTGAGCCTAACGATATTGTGGTTATTCACGATGCCGGGGCACACGGACATTCTATGGGTTTTAACTATAACGGAAAACTTAAATCGGCAGAATTGCTGTTGCGTGAAAATGGCGAAGTGGTTGAAATACGACGTGCAGAAAAGGTTGATGATTATTTTGCCACCCTTGATTTTAATGGGTTGAATGACTTTAAATAATAATTTTTGAAAAGTCATCCGATGAATACATTTACAGAATGATGTTTTATTTAAATGGGGCAGACTTTATTAAACAATTCATCGGATGACTAAAAAACAAGAGTAAGGCCGGATTGAAACCCGGCCTTTTTTGTATTTTTGTGTAATGACTAAGAAAAACAAGATATTACAATCCGTAAAAACGCTTTTAAAATCGACTTTTAGCAACCGGATATTAAATGTTGTTTTATTTGGTTCACAGGCTAAAAACACAGCAAATAAGTATTCCGATTTCGACATTTTAATCGTTACCAGCGACCAGTTTTCATGGCAGGAACGAGGTATTATTCGCGATCTTTGTTACGAAGTTTCACTCGAATTTGATATTTTAATCGATTCAAAAATTATCTCGCTCCCTGAAATAGAAACGAAATTCTGGGGAAAACATCCATTAATAACCGATGCACTTGCTTATGGAATCTATGCATGATAAAAGATGAGAATCGGATTTGATGCAAAACGCGCTTTTTTAAATGCTTCCGGACTTGGAAATTACAGCCGGAATACCATTAATGCTTTACATCGTTATTCAGAGAACAATCATTACGTTTTATATACACCAGAAATCAAAGACGGGCTTTTCGAAAACTATATACAGTTTGAAGTGCATACTCCTGAAAGTCCGGTTGCAAAAATATTCAAATCAGTTTGGCGAAGTAAATCAACAAAACTTTTAAAAAAACATCAAATTGATATTTTTCACGGTTTGAGTAATGAATTGCCTTATGGAATCCACAAAACCAAAATACCATCAGTTGTTACCATTCACGATCTTATTTTTATGCGGTTTCCCGAATTTTATAAAACAATCGACCGAAAAATCTACCACAACAAAGTAAAATATGCGTGTTCATCAGCAAAAAAAATAATCGCAATCAGCGAACAAACCAAAGAAGATATTATCCGGTTTTTAAAGGTCGATCCAGGCAAAATAGAGGTTGTTTACCAGTCGGTTTCGCCTGTGTTTTTTGAACGCACCGAGATAGAAAATCTGTGTGCAAAATATAATATTTCGAAGAATTTCATTTTATCAGTAGGAACACTCGAACCAAGAAAAAACCAAATGGCAATTTTGAAGGCACTTCATTCAGGAAAAATTGACAGTCAGATTGTTTTTGTTGGTAAACCAACTTCTTATGTAAAAAATCTGGATGATTTCATTAATACAAATAATTTATCCAGCCAGGTAAAGTTTCTGAATAACATCCCTGAAAATGATTTGGCCGGACTTTATCAGCAGGCGTGTTTATCGGTTTACATTTCACATTTCGAAGGATTTGGTTTGCCGGTTATAGAATCGATGGCCAGCGGTTGCCCGGTGATTACTTCCAACGTTTCGTGTTTACCCGAAACTGCGGGTGGAGCAGCCATTTTGTGCAATCCTAACGACTTTAACAAATTAGTGTCACAAATTAATATACTTCTCGAAAACGATAATCTTAGGAACGATTTGATTCGAAAAGGAAATGAAAGGGCCAAACTGTTTCACCCAAAATATTTTTCTGAAAAAATGATTTCTTTGTACACCGGAATTTTATCCTGAAAAACAATGCACGACGACATAAAAAAAGCGCTTGAAGTTTTAAAAAACGGGGGTATTATTTTATATCCTACCGACACGATTTGGGGAATCGGCTGCGATGCCACCAACGAAAAATCGGTGTCAAGAATTTATCAAATTAAAAAACGGGAAGACAGTAAAAGCATGTTGGTATTGTTGGAAAATCCCGCTTTACTGGAACGATATGTTATTGAAGTGCCCGAAATTGCGTGGGATTTGGCTGAAGTTGCCACGACACCGCTCACAGTAATTTATCCGGGCGCTAAAAACCTGGCCAAAAACCTTCTGGCCGAAGACGGCAGTATTGGAATCAGGTTTACAAAAGAAACATTTACAATGCAGCTTTTACAGCGTTTTCGCCGGCCACTGGTTTCAACTTCGGCAAACATCAGCGGTGAAAAATCACCTGCTTCTTTTGACGAAATCTCTGAAGAAATAAAAAATCAGGTCGATTATATTGTTGAATACCGGCAAAACGACACAACTCCGGCCCAACCATCGAGTATCATAAAACTGGGCGTTGGCGGACGGATCGATATTATCAGAAAATAAAATTTTAGTCATCGTATTTTGGTCATAGTATGTCTCCCAGTCATGCTATGACTAAATTGTTATGACTAAGGAGAAACAAAAAGCCAATCTTCGCGAAGTTTTATTTCTATCTTAAATCTGATAATTACCTGAAAATAAGAACTGAGTTAAAAAAACATTTCCTGAATCGTGCTGTTTAAAAGGTCAGAATTAAAAAAAAAATCATGAGAAAAACTTTTATACTTGTTTTAATATTGATTTCAGGTCAGATAGTTGCACAGAATTTTGAAAATCTGAAACCAGGTAGGATTGCAACAGATTTTAAGTTAAAATCCATCACGGGAGGCGAAGTTCATTTAAGTAAAATCAATGCTGATCACCCGGTTTTATTGGTTGTGTTGCGCGGCTGGCCGGGTTATCAGTGCCCGATTTGCACCAAACAGGTTGGAAGTTTGGTTGCTGATGCCGATAAATTTGCGGTAAAGGGAGCTGTTGTTATCATGGTTTATCCCGGTCCTTCTGAACAGTTACAGCAACACGCCAGGGAGTTTTCTGAAGATTATAAATTTCCGGAGAACTTTTATTTTACGCTCGACCCCGATTATTCGATGATTGCAAAATACGGGCTGCGCTGGGAAGCACCCAAAGAAACTGCTTATCCATCGACATTTGTTATCAATAAAAAGGGTGAAATTGTGTTTTCAAAGGTTAGTACAAATCACGGTGGCAGGGCAACCAATGAAGAAATTTTTAAAGCATTGGGAAAACTGTAATCCAATTTTCATCTGTGTCAACCAGTTGGGTGTGGCGAATTCCGATTCGCCAAATTTATCGCGGTTCGAAAACCGCGTCACCCAAAAAAAGCCAGCCCCTCCCGGAACCGGCTTTGTATCTGATATTTTTATACTCAATACTTTGTACTGAATATGCTGTACTATTATTTAAACGCCTCAATCAAAATCTCCAGAATTTTCTTTCCGGCTGCGGCAACGCTGGTTCCGGGGCCAAAAATGGCTACTGCGCCTGCATCGTACAAATACTGGTAGTCCTGCGCCGGAATCACTCCGCCGCAGATAACCATAATATCGTCGCGGCCCAGTTTCTTCAACTCTTCGATAACGGCAGGCACCAACGTTTTGTGTCCTGCTGCCAGCGATGAAACACCCAAAACATGCACATCGTTTTCAACGGCTTGTTTGGCTGCTTCTTCCGGTGTCTGGAACAGCGGTCCCATGTCCACATCGAAACCAATGTCGGCATAACCTGTGGCAACTACTTTAGCGCCGCGGTCGTGTCCGTCCTGACCCATTTTGGCAATCATGATACGTGGCTGGCGACCTTCCATTTCTGCAAACTGTCTTGCCAGCGCCTGAGCTTCTTCAAACTCTCCTTTTCCTTGTGCTTCCGATTTATACACGCCTTCAATTGTTCTGATTACTGCTTTATAACGTCCTGCCACTTTTTCGCAGGCATCCGAAATTTCTCCCAAAGATGCACGTTTTTGTGCTGCATCAATCGCCAGTTCCAGCAAATTTCCCTTGCCGGTTTCAGCACATTTTGTAATTGCTTCCAGCGAAGCCTGAACTTCTGCTTCATTGCGGTTGGCACGCAAGGTTTTTAAACGTTCAATCTGCGACAGGCGAACCGCTGTATTGTCGATGTCTAAAATATCAATGGGGTCTTCCTTTTCCAAACGGTATTTATTGATACCAACAATGGTTTGTGTTCCGCTGTCGATTTTTCCCTGTGCACGGGCTGCAGCCTCTTCAATTCGCATTTTTGGAACGCCTGTTTCGATGGCTTTTGCCATTCCACCCAGTTTTTCAACCTCTTCGATTAAAGCCCAGGCTTTTTGTGCCAGCTCGTGTGTGAGCGTTTCAACATAATACGAACCTGCCCACGGATCAACCGAGCGACAGATTTCAGTTTCCTGCTGAAGATAAATTTGGGTGTTGCGTGCAATACGAGCCGAGAAATCGGTTGGCAATGCAATTGCTTCGTCGAGCGCGTTGGTGTGCAAACTCTGCGTGTGGCCCAGCGCTGCTGCCATCGCTTCAATTGCGGTTCTGCCCACGTTGTTAAACGGATCCTGCTCGGTTAACGACCAGCCCGAAGTTTGCGAGTGGGTACGCAGCGCCATCGATTTCGGGTTTTTCGGGTTGAACTGTTTTACCAGTTTTGCCCAAATCATGCGTGCTGCACGCATTTTGGCAATTTCCATAAAATGGTTCATTCCGATTGCCCAGAAAAACGACAAACGTGGTGCAAAAGCGTCAATATCCATTCCGGCGTTTATTCCGGCACGCAGGTATTCAAGCCCGTCGGCCAGTGTGTAAGCCATTTCAATGTCGGCAGTGGCGCCGGCTTCCTGCATGTGGTAACCCGAAATGGAGATTGAATTGAACCTCGGCATTTTCTGCGAAGTGTATTCGAAAATATCGGCAATGATTTTCATTGAGAATCCGGGCGGATAAATGTACGTGTTACGCACCATGAATTCCTTCAGAATATCGTTTTGGATGGTTCCTGAAAGTTGCTCCAAAGTAGCGCCCTGCTCCAGTCCGGTGACTATGTAAAATGCCAGAACCGGCAAAACTGCGCCATTCATGGTCATCGAAACAGACATTTTATCTAAAGGAATCTGGTCGAACAGTATTTTCATGTCAAGGATTGAATCGATGGCAACACCGGCTTTTCCAACATCGCCGATTACACGCGGATGGTCGGAATCGTATCCACGGTGAGTGGCCAAATCGAATGCAACCGACAATCCTTTTTGTCCGGCAGCCAGGTTACGGCGGTAAAATGCATTTGATTCTTCAGCCGTTGAAAAACCAGCATACTGGCGGACAGTCCAGGGCTGCATCACGTACATCGAAGAATATGGTCCGCGAAGGAAAGGAGCCACACCGGCGGCGTAATTCAGGTGTTCCATGCCTTCCAAATCTTCTTTGGTGTAAACTGGTTTCACCGGAATCTGCTCCGGCGTTTTCCAGTTTTTCTCTATTTTGTTTTTGGCAACCCAATCAGCGGTATTTTCTTTTGCACCAACTGATTTGATGTTTATATTTTTGAAATCTGGTTTCATTTTTCTCTTTTTTAGTATCAAGTATCAAGATTAAAAAGTATCAAGATTAAAAAAACAGGATTACTGATTTAAATGATTTTTGAAATGGAAAAGCATTTTTTGAATTTCCTGAACCTTTTCAAGATAAGAATTCAATGTTTGTTCCGAATAATAATTCAAATCGTACCCCGTATATATTAATGACTCAAGTTCAAAAGCAGATCCTGTCGCAATATCTAAAAATCTGGAAAAATCTTTATCAGTACCTCTTCCGGAACCTTCAGCAATATTTGAAGGGATTGAAATCGCTGCTCTTCTCATTTGCGAGGTCATTACAAACAACTCTTCTTTGGGAAAATCATGAGTCAACAAATAAATGTCTTTTACAAAAAATCTTCCCTTTTGCCAGACTTTCAACTCTTTAAAATTGTGCATGATGTTAGTTTTTTTATGTTTTATTTTAAGATTTGTATCAAGTATCAGGACTATTAGAATCAAGACTTAAGAACAGGATAATTATATTGCAGAACTCAAATAATTTGATCAAAATAAATATTTCTTGTCTTGCTACTTGTGTCTTTTTCTCTTGATACTATATTCCCAACTTATTTTGATATGCTTCCAACTCTTCTAAAATATTGCTCTTCATGCTGATGAAATTAGTGATGCCTTTAGTTTCCAATTCAGTCTGACAAGCAGGAGCACCGGCAACAACCAGAATTTCATCAGTCAGTTGTTCTGCTGCTTTTGGCGCTAATTCAGCATATTCTTCATCAGAACTGCACAACACCACAATGTCAGCAACTGCGGCTTTTGCAGCGGCAACACCATCTTCAACAGTATCGAAACCATTGTTATCGATTACAGTAAATCCGGCAACGGCAAAAAAGTTACAGCTAAATTGTGAACGTGCTTTCCGCATGGCAAGGTTGCCAATGGTAAGCATAAATACCACCGGGCGTTTATTGTTTTTCGAATAAACATCAGTTGTATATCGAAGCGCTTCAAAAGCCTGGGCAGCGCGGTATGGTTTCAATGTTTCCACTTCGGCACCTTCTTCGGTTAAATCAATGTGTTCGAAAAGAGAACCGTCGAATTCGGCAGAAATTTTTTCGTTGAAATTGGGAAACTGGTTTGTTCCGAGCAGGTTTTCGCGGCGCAATGCAATGTTTAAATCGCGTTTGGCAGCCATTTCCTTTATTTCATTCTGAATAAAACCTTCGCGGAAAGCAGCAACAAATCCACCTTTTTCCTGAACCGTTAAAAACAGATTCCAAGCATTTTCAACAAGCGAAGCGGTAAGGTTTTCAATATAATATGAACCTGCTGAAGGATCGGAAACTTTATCTAAATAAGACTCCTCTTTTAACAGAATTTGCTGGTTACGTGCCACGCGTTCCGACAAATTCGATGGTTCTTCGTAAATGGCGTTGAACGGCAAAACTGTAATTGAATGAGCGCCGCCCAATGCAGCCGACATGGCTTCGGTTTGGGTACGGAGCATGTTTACATGCGGATCGTAAATGGTTTTATTGTAACGGTTGGTTTCACTGTGGGCAATCAGTTTTGCGGCGCAATCGCTTTCCGGATTGTAAGCTTTTACAATTTGTGCCCAAAGCAAACGTGCAGCGCGCAACTTGGCAATTTCCATAAAATAGTTGTTGCCAATGCCAAAGTTGAATTTGATGGTTTTTGCCAAATCATCGATGTTCATTCCATGTTTGATAAGCTGTGTTAAGTATTCAGCTCCCTGCGCCAGCGAAAACGCGAGTTCCTGAACGATGGATGAACCGCTATTGGCGAATATTTTTCCGTGAACGCCAATAACCCGGAATTTTGGTAACACTTTGGCCTTTTCAATAACCGGTTTCAAACCTGAGATGGCATCTTTTGACAATTTTCCTTTCAAAACGAAAGTTCCGATTGGGTCGATTGAGGCAGAAGCAACTACATTTTCGTTGGCCCATTTTCCTTCAGAAACATATTCTGCAAAAATTTCTGCACAATTACCGGAGTCATCAGGGCAAACCAGGTTTATTTCAGCAGCTTCCAGGCAGATGTCCTTTAGCAAAACACCCAAACTTTCTTTGGTAATGTTCTCGCAACTGTTGAAGTAAAACCCGAGGGAAGTAGCTCCTTTCCCAAGTATTTCGAGCGCCTTTTTATTGGCGGTTTCAAAATCGGAAACAAAAATGTTCTGACGGATTAGCCAGTCGTTTCCGGTTTTTTTATTTCCGCGTACAAACGGAAATTCTCCCGGTAAAGTATCGAGGTAGTTTAAACTGTCCAGGTTTTCCTTCCGGTAATAGGGCCGAACGTTAAAACCTTCATAAGTTCTCCATACCAGCGCCCTTTCGTAATCTTTGCCTTTTAAGTCGGCATTTATTTTTGCTTCCCATTCTTCGGTGGTAACGGGTGCAAAATCGGTGAAAAGCTTTTGCTCTTTATCTGTCATGTTGAAAATTATTTTGAAAATCGAGGTGCAAAATTAGTTGATTTAAAACATTGACAAACAGAATATCAAAGGATATTGACTCTACATAAACAAAAATCATGTTTAGGAAACAAATCATACCATTTTAAAACGGGAAATCTGATTGAAATAACAACCAAAAAGATGTTTTCATTAATCTGAGTTTGTAGCCTTAGCTTAATTAACCTTAATTAACAACCATATAAAACAGCCTGTTTATATGGCTTTAAATATATTTATTCAATTTATGTTTAATGTATAATTACATAGCATGAACAAATATTGTTTAAAGTTGTCTATATTTACATTAAACAAAAAAGAAAGTAATTACAATTTCAGAAACAGAAAATTAGAGAAACAATTAAAAATTAAACAAATCAATTTTAGAAATCATGAAAACAATTAAAAAATTAAAAACAATGAAAACAAAGTTCAATTTGATTCCTGCTTTATTAATGGTGGGTGTATTATTCTTTACGTCATGTAACAACGATGATGACACGGAAGACATGGGTGAAAAAAATGTGGTGGAAGTTGCTGCAAGTGCAGGACAGTTTACAATTCTGATTGAAGCTGCTCAAAAAGCAGGTTTGGCTGAATATTTAAGCAACACCGACGGAATTACAGTATTTGCTCCCACAGATGCTGCCTTCAAAACGTTGTTGGCCGATTTGGGTGCAACTTCGCTGAATGATATTCCTGTGGCCCAGCTTTCAAATATTCTGCTATATCATGTTATTGGCAGCAAAGCCATGTCAACCGACCTGAAATCGGGTTACTTCCCAACGCTTTCAAAATCAGCAGGCAATAGTATTTCGATGTATATCAGTGTTGAGGGTGGTGTTTCAATCAATAAAAACACAAAAGTTACAACGGCAGATATTGCAGCTAAAAATGGTGTAATTCATGTAGTTGATAAGGTAATATTACCTCCTTCAGTTGTAAACATTGCGTTGGACAACGACAACTTTTCAATTTTGGTGCAAGCAGTTGTAAAAGCAGGATTGGTTGATGCACTAAGCGGAACAGGCCCGTTTACCGTGTTTGCACCAACAAATGCAGCATTTAATGCATTATTTGCTCAAATGGGGATTTCGGGAATTGATAATCTGACAGCAGAGCAGTTAATTCCAATTCTAACTTACCATGTAGTTTCAGGAAATGTATTGAGTACAGCACTTTCAAATGGTAACGTCCCAACATTAAACGCTGGGAAAAGCCTGAATGTTAATTTGAGTAGTGGTGTAAAAATAAACGACAGCGAAGTTGTTGCAGCCAATATTCAGGCCTCCAACGGAGTTGTGCACGTAATCAACAAAGTATTAATTCCTTAATTAGAATAAACAAGTAAAAACAATTATTAAACATTTAAAAATTAAAGAACATGAAAACAGTAAAAACAATTGCAGCAGGGTTAATTTTAACCGCATCGGTATTTGGAGTTAGTGCTTCCGAAACTTCATCAAAAAGTTTTAAATTGGCAGAAGTTTATGAGTCAGGATTGAAAGTTGAAAACTGGATGGTGGAGTCCTTCAAATCACCAAAAGCTGAAACAGCAGCAGGAACAGTGGTTGATATCGCAGTAGCAAATCCCGATTTCAGTATCCTTGTTGAAGCAGTAACAAAAGCAGGTTTGGCCGGAGCACTGAGCGCTGATGGTCCGTTCACCGTATTTGCGCCAACAAACGAAGCTTTCAAAGCGCTTTTCAAACAACTCGGAGTTAGCGGAATTAAAGATCTAACTGCAGAGCAACTCACACCGATTCTGACTTACCACGTAGTTTCCGGTAAAGTAATGTCAACTGATTTAACAAATACTTCAGTAGCTACTTTAAATGGTCAGAAAATCAAAATTGATATTTCGAACGGCGTAAAAATCAATGAAAGCAATGTAACAACTGCCGACATTTCAGGGACAAACGGAGTTGTACATGTAATCGACAGGGTTTTGATCCCGAACTAATATATTTTAAAGTACACCATGAGTTATGCCGGTTTCTGAAAAGAGACCGGCATTTTTTATTCGTTAAAGATTCTAAAAAAAACCAAATAGAGCAATTGGAGCGATGGTTCTCAAAAACCGGTATCAAAAAATTTAATAAATTGCGTACCCGTTGAAGAAAAAAGAAAAATGGAAAAGCTACAGTGGACGAAAGAGGTTTTTGGGTCGAAGCTTGAGTTGAGGCAGGGATTTGAACAAATTGGAAGTATCCAGTGGGAAAACATGGTCAGCTCAAAAGCACAGGCCATGATTAACGGTAAACTTTTTATTCTGAACCGCGAATTTTTCCTCTCTAAACTCGAGATTTATGATGCCAACGACCAGTCGCTGCTTGCAATGGTGATGGTGAATATTTTTAATCCGCGCAGCGATGTGGTCATCAACGGAAAACGTTTCGAACTCGAAATAAAGAATTTCTGGCAGTCGCAATGGGCGTGGAAATATAATGGTCAGGAAATCATCAGATTTACTTCCAACGAATTCATTACCAAAGATAAAGGCGAAATTGAACTAAACACAACTTGCAACGAGGAAGTTGAAATTCTGATTCTTTTGGGGCTTTTTGTCCGCAATCAGTTTGTCCTTTTTATGTTATTGATATTGTTGATTTTGCTGGTTGTGATATTTTGAAGCCCCCTCTAGCTCCCCCTACTCTTTCTTTTTTTAACACTTTTTTATTCGTTATTCCTTATTTCTTATTTTCTTACGTTTTGCAAAAATATATTTGTGGTTATACGGTAGCTGCCGGCAGGCAGCCTCCGTTGGGTAGAAAACAACCGCAGGATTAAAATTGTCAGGTTAAAATAAGCTGAAAATTAAATTTCGCTACTACGTAGCTTTTGGTCAAACAAAATTTGGTGATCTACAAAGATTTTGCAACCACGTTGCAGAAAATAGGGCTGCATCGCAGCCTAATCTTTGTAGTAAGTTGAAGGATGTGAAAAATAAGCCACGTAGTGGCGAAATCTATCAGAAGTCTTGCTGTGCTTCACGATTTCGAATTAAATTATTTTTAACCCGAAGTCAAAATTTCCAAATAAAATCAATTGAAAAAAATCAGGCAAATTTCGTCATTACTAATTTGCGGTGCTGGTAAGCAACTCAAAAATTACTCCCACGTTTGGTAAATCAACATACGAATAACTTCCGCCTGTAAAATCACCTTTTTGCACCAGTTTACCTCCCTTGTTTTCGAGATAAGCGATGTTTTTTTCCATCCCTTCAACACCAAAAGCAATGTGGTGAAACCCTTCGCCATGTTTTTTCAGGTGTTTATACCAGGTGCTTTTTTTGCCAACAGGTTCAATCAATTCGATGGTCAGATTTTCAAGCCTGAAGAAAGCCAGTTTTGCACGCGCATCGGTTGGTTTTCCTTCAAACTGGGTATTGGCTTTTTCGAACTCATCGGTAATAATGGTTTCGGGGATTTTATCAAAACCCAGAATAGCAGCCCATTTTTTCGAAGCTTCATCAATGTTATTCACTACTAACCCAATTTGGGTAATTTGTCCTTTCCCAAATTTTTCCTGTGCGCCTGTGGTTAAAACTGTAACCATAAAAACTGCAATAAATACAACTTGTAACTTTTTCATATCATCAATTTTATTTGTTTTTTTCTTGCTCCTCCCCAAAGAGAGGAGAGGTCGGGAGAGGCTTCTTTCTCCCTTGAGAAGCCCACAAGTAAACGATTAGTCAAAAGCCCACGCCGTTTGGCGCGAGCATTCGCTTATTGAATCCGTTTACTTATTCGCTTAAATGAAATTTCTCAGGTTTCCAGCGCGCGAAAAATAGCAGAATGCTATGTTATATTTTCAAATTACAATTATTTTTATATTTTGTTTTCTACTTTAATACGATGTTTTTATATTTTTCAATTGTAATAATCTCAGTTTTTTCAAATATGTTTTTCATACCGCCTTTTTCAGACTTGTTCTACTTCGGCTGTAATTTCATCAAGCGAAGGAGCAGAATCAGCATTTTTTCGCATTTTCACAAGTAATTTGTTTAAGGTTTGTTTTGGCTTGATTGTAATCAGGTTCAACGCTTCCAATTCTTTCAGGATTCCCTTAACCTTTGAATTCCTGATTTCGATATTTATTGTTTCCATTTTCTAAATTTTAATTGCTCCAATTTCTTTTGTTATGTACTGTTTATTATTCAGGCTTGCCATTTCGGCAAGCGCTGTGTAAATATCATTAAATTGGAGGTTGGTTTCAAGCATAAAGTTCTCTAATTTCTGATAAAGTTCGGCATAACCAAGCGCATATTGCCTGAGCGCAATAAATGCCCTGACAATCTGGATGTTTATGTCAATCGCAGTATCGCTTCGAAGAACACCTGCCAACATGGTAACACCATGTTCTGTAAACGCATACGGCAATTTCCGGGTACCGCCCCAACTTGAAATCACAATTTGTAACATCAAGTTATTGAATTCTGGTTTCGCTAACTGAAACATAAAATCAGCAGAAAATCGTCGCAAATTTCTTTTTATAGCCTGATTTAATACCCTTGTTTCAACCCCATAAAGATTTGCAAGGTCGAAGTCGGGCATCACACGCTGTCCGCGTATTTCATAAATTTTATTTTGAATCAGTTGCAAGTTTATCATCGATGTTAATCTACAGAGTTTCTTCGTCTGTTGAGGTTCAAATTTAAACATAAAAACGAGTTATAGCCGGGCATCGGGGCAAAAAAGCCAAAGCGAAACCTAATCCTAAAAATTCTTTTAAATTTACCGGCCTAAATTACAGACATGAACATTAAAAAGAAAAAAATTGCCGTTATTGGCAGCGGAAGTTGGGCAACGGCGCTGGCCAAAATATTGCTCGAAAATGTGAAACACATCAATTGGTTTATGCGCAAACCCGAAACCACCGAACATTTTGAGAAAACAGGCCATAATCCGCGTTACCTGCAAAATGTGGAGTTCGACCCCAACCGCATTACATTTTATCATAATATTGACGAAATCACCGCCGAATCGGATATCCTTGTTTTGGCAATCCCATCAGCTTACCTGCCTGTGATACTGACCACTCTAAAGACCGACATCAGCAAAAAGCACATCTTCTCGGGTATTAAAGGCATTATCTCTGATGAAAACCTGTTGGTGGTGGAATACATGAACAAGTATTTCAATGTGCCTCTCGAAAATATGGGCGTTATTGCCGGGCCTTGTCATGCCGAGGAAGTGGCGCTCGAACGCCTTTCGTACCTTACCGTAGCCTGTACCGATCCGGTAAAAGCCGAAAAGTTTGCCAGCCTCATCCGCTGCGATTACATCAAAACAACACTCTCCGATGATATCTGGGGAACCGAGTATTCATCGGTTTTAAAAAATATTGTCGCCATTGCTTCGGGCATTTGTCACGGTTTGCGCTACGGCGATAATTTTCAGGCAGTGCTGGTTTCGAACGCCATTCAGGAAATCAAGCGGTTTGTTGATACGGTGCATCCCATTACCCGTGATATTAAAAGCTCCGCATATTTGGGTGATTTGCTGGTTACTGCGTACTCGCAGTTTAGCCGAAACCGGATGTTTGGAATGATGGTTGGCAAAGGCTACCCCGTTAAAGCCGCCAAACTCGAACTAAACATGGTGGCCGAAGGTTACTATTCTTCGAAATCAATTTATGAAATCAACCAAAATCACCAGGTTGATATGCCCATCGCTAATACAGTTTATAAAATTTTGTACGAGAATGCATCGCCTAAAAAGGAAATCGCGATTTTAACAGAAAAGTTGAGTTAATGCCGCCTGCTAATCAGTAAATAATTAGCCTTCCTGCTTTTAAATAAACGAATGCTTTTTATTTTTACAGAAAAAACCAATGGTCAAAAAGTTCTCGCTCGACAAGAATAAAATCAATATTTTATT
>Ga0100401_1002080_pt1 | contig 15958 bp, 11 predicted proteins | sample CryGeymeta201525_FD_80421 | JGI IMG/M metagenome (GOLD analysis project Ga0100401, IMG submission 80421) | Groundwater microbial communities from Crystal Geyser aquifers in Utah, USA - Crystal Geyser metaG 2015-25 | ecosystem: Environmental > Aquatic > Deep subsurface > Groundwater | place: USA... | reverse complement strand
GGGAAAACTGTCGAAATGTGCACAGCTTGGTCGAACATTGACTTCAACCACTTCAGTGGATTGGGGTCGTTTGAAGTCGGGAAAATGAGTTACCATCTATTTATGGGAATTGGAAATGCGCCGACGGCTGAGCATCAAAGGAGATACGGGTTGGCCGATTGGCCGAAACCACCAGAGATTCCCGCAGATGGCCCGGGCTATTCAATCTCTGGCAGTGGAGAGGGCACGAGAGAGGCGGAGGAGATGATCGCGACCATGCATCGGCTATACGCCAACGAGAAGGAGCGCCTGGTTACAGCGGCGGCAGCAAGAGAGGAAATGCGCAAGGCACGCGCAGCGGAACTGGAGGCAAACCCACCGCAGCCGGAAGATTTGGAGATCCACTTCTGGCGCGGCAAGCGCGATGATTCAGAAGGTGCAGAGAAAGGAGCGACACGATGAAGTTCCCGTTCACAGCCTCAATAGCGGGCCTTACAGTCTTCGCCCTATGTGAGGTGACATCGGGCACCTCACCGACTCACGAGCCCCTAACGCAATTTGAATCGTTAGGCAGTTCCAGCTACCGGCTGGATTGGAACGGTGCATATGGCTGGACCTATTTCGTGCAAGTCTCAGGAGACCTTTCGAGCTGGAGCTACTGCCCAGAGATGTTTTACGGGGAGAACCACAAGCCATTGGAGCTTACGACTACGAATTCGAGGGTCTTTTTCCGATTGTCCTACGTGGATGAGCCAACAACCGATCCCGAGAACGATGATTATGATGGAGACGGCATTCCTAATTTGTTCGAGATCGAAGAGTTGGGGACTGATCCGCTCGATGGAACGAGCAATGGGGGCGATAGTGAACCCGATGGACTTTCGGACGGCTGGGAGATCTATCATTTTGGAGCAATAACCGCATATGACGGAACAGATGATCCGGACGGTGACGGAATTTCCAACGCCGATGAACTCGCGGGCGGGACGGACCCGAATTCCTACGATGCTCCACCAACCAACCATCTTAAGCTGGTGGTTCATTCACAACTGAGGTGAAGCCCTCACTCATCATTTTCTGAATTAGTATCATGAACTTATCAAATTTGGTGCCGCTTGGTGTCCTCTTGTCATGGGTTTCCGGCGCATCAATCCTGCTGGCTGTCGATGAAGTCGAAACAGTCACCATCAATGTGGAACTCACGGGAGGTCGCTCGGATATTGCGACAGTAAATGGAACTCGAGTATTCGCCAATCGATCTCCGATTCCAATCGAAGTGGCAGTGGATAAGCCTCTGGAGGTAACCTATCAGTCGGGCGCTGAAGGTTGGGATTATTTTCCTGCCACTCCTCCAATCCAAGGTAGTGGCTTGTTAGCGGCGCCTCAAGCCACGCTTCGCTGTTTTGGTTGCGGGGTGAATTTTGTATCCAGCGACGTCTCTGTGCCCGGGACGGTAAACAAACACCAATGGATTGAGCTGGTGCTGCTTCCTTATGATATCAACGATCCTTATCTTGTGGGAGGATTCACTGTCCTTCCTGGTACTGTAATCCCAGTTGAGTCGGCTGATAAATGCAAGGTAGAGGGTGGTTGTAATGGTGGAGGAGGCAATCCCAGTTCGTCTGATCCGAAAGGTAGTGAGCCGAACATGAATGGCTCAGAAGTGTCTTGCTCCAGTTGCGGCGGCAGTGGCGGCGGCTCGGGAAACGGCGTGCCCACATCGACGACTCCTGCTTCTGCCAGCATCGGATTGGGGATCGACGATTCGGGTATTAGTCTCGGACGGCTGGTTTATGCGGAGCCCTCTGTAGGGGGGGGCACGGCGACCCTTACCCAAGACAATCTGGAATTTCGCTTGGTAGCGGATGGCGATTCCGGGGAAGTCCGGTCTGGAGGTTCAGGCATCCTGACTCATGCGTGGAGTTCCAAATACATTGCGGATGTGACGACGATCACCGATGGGTTTGAGATCAAGGTGTTTGAACGCGATTCGGCAGTCACCCCGCCCAGTGTGACCGGTCTTACGTTGGTGATGACCCAGAAGTTTGAAGGTCTAGCGGACGATAGCACGAACGGGGCGGGTATGAAGGTCACCAAGCAAATTGCCGGCCGTGCAGCGGAGGTCTGGATACTAAGAGGCTACGATGACATCGCTGGGACCACTTCGAATGAAAAAATTCGTTCGTGGTGGGCTGAAGATCCTGATGGTCAAGTGACCCAGGGAATGGAAACGGTGGTTGACCAAACTGCTTCTAACGGAAGCTGGGCAAAGTGGAACCGCGACCGAACGGTTTCCATCTATCAGGACAGTTCGGCGGGGGCGGCGTTACTGAGCCGGACTCGAGAAGTTTTTGATTCCATCGACCAGCACGTCATCGAACTCGTGGTTGACGACAATCATCAGATCGTTGCGGCGGAATCTCTGTCCTATCGAATGCCTTTGGAGCGGAGGATGATACTTATTGAAGGAGATGAACAGGGGCTCCATCACCAGACGGACTACACTTATTACGACGATACGGACTTTATCGAAAACTCCGGCTACGCTCCTTCTGCATGGCAGAGCCGTTTCCCCGCAGGTACAGCAAGCTTGCTGAATTTCGAAGAAGGCAAGACGGTTCTCGTATATGGCGGCACAGGACAAACCAAGACAGTCGTCCGCGACGACGGTGGCTGGGAAAAATTCGAATCCAATGGTCACACGGGTGCAACTGAAAAAAGCTTCCGTCCATGGTCGGGAGTTGGAGGTGCTACAGCAGTAGCTGCCGCAGACGTAGGTAACTGCCGTTACACGAAATTTGAGAAATTGTTGGTGTCCGACGGTGGCGGCGGCTGGATCTATGCTGGAGATAAGATCACCGAATCGATCATGGGGGAAACGATGAGTGTATCTGAGACCACGGAAATGCAGTGGGGTGGAGTGACGCTCGACGGTGTGTGGGAAACCGGAAGTAGCTACAGCGGCGATGCCTTCAACCTCCCTGGCAAAGAAACTGAGACGACCGCCAATGGCGGAGCGATCATCACCAATTCGTTCTCGTCCGAGTCCTACGGCGGCCTTTTTGAGGGTAGCCTGTCTTATTCGGATAGTGGCACGGCTTCGATGAGCATCACGCCGGAATACGGGACATGGAATGCCGGAACGAGTAGCTTTGCGGAAACGTCGGGCGGCTCGTTTATACGGCACCTGACCGGGCGACTCCATCCGACAGTAGGGGGCACCCACGCCGCCGTCGATGGATTATCTGATCGAACCGAGAGCATTGAAGGGCCGGATGGCATTGTCTTCGAGCGCCAGCAGGTCTTCGTTGGTGGTGCTTGGGAGACTTACTCGACGACAAAATATGTGCGGGATGGCGATGGCCGGATTACCGAAACTTGGAAGGATGATTCGCTGGTCCACTCAACCGTATACAATGCTGATCTGTCGTGGACCGAAACGGATGCAATGGGCGTCACGACCCAGTATTCAGAGAGCTCGGATGGCTTGACGCGCACAAGCGTGCGGCAAGCCATCGCCGGACAGGCTGCAATCACTACTACTTCCGTGACGAGCATCAGCGGTCTAACAACTGCTAACACCACTACAGTGGCAGGCGGTGGCCTGACTCGTGTACAGAGTAGCTCGAATACCCGGGACTTACTCGGACGCACGACGAGTGCTACGGACTCACTCGGCAGAACAACAGGCACATCCTATTCGAGTTGGACCACTAAGGTGCAAACCAATCCCGACCTGGCCACGCTCACCACTGTGGAAAATGTTGATGGCTCGATTGCCTCGATGGTCCACAGCAACGGGTATTCAGAATTTCACAGCTACTCGGTTCAGACAGGCGGGTTAGTCAAGGAACGAACTGATTACGGCCAAGCAACTTCCACTCGTTGGGCGGCACGCACCACCGATGGATCTGGGCGCACGCATGTATCAGAAAGCTCAGGCCCGAATAGCGCCACACTGACGACGACTCAATTCTACGATGCCACAGGAAGGCTGACAAAGACCACCGCTCCCGGCGTATCACCGCAACTCACGGAATACAACGACCCCGGTGAAGCCTACCGCTTCGGATACGACCTTGGTGCCACTGCTGATGTGCTCGACCTTGCGACGACGGACACGGTTAGCGAGTCTGTGACCCGCATCGTCAAAATCGCTAGTGAGTATTGGCGTGAGACTACTAGGAAAACTTGGACGAGTGACACGACTACCGGATTTGAGACCAACACGAGCCGTCAGCGTCTTGGAATCGGCTCAAATTCCCAAAGTGAGACCGAAGATGATGATGGCAATACCGTCACGGTGGAGTACTCGGTAAACCGCGCTGCGGCCACCTCGACACGGACAAGCACAAGTAGCCTTTTCTCCGGCACCTCAGTGGAGTCCTACACGGCAGGTCGCCCAACCAGCAAAACGATCCCCGGAGCCAGCGGCACAATCCAGTACATAACCTACAATGCCTTGGGGGAGCTTGAGGAAATGATTCATCCCAAGAACGGCACGACGACCATCCAATACGATACGAGGGGACGCCAGTGGTTGGTCACCACCGATGTTGGAACGACCGAATACGCTTACTATGCCGACGGCCACGTGAACGCCGGCCAGATCCAAACGATCACCGATGGGGAGGGCGCAACAACTCACCAAGCCTATGATGGCGAAGGTAGGTTGACTCACACCTGGGGTAGTTCAGTTTATCCCACAAAACTCGAATATGACGCTTACGGGAACCAGACCAAGTTACACACCTATCGGAGTTTCGCTGGTGGGGACTCAGCGACACTTCCCGCAGCTTTTGCCAATCCAGGTGATGTGACGGAATGGATCTATGATTTTGCAAGCGGCCTGCTCACGAACAAGATTTACGCGGATACCAAGGGAACGGATTACACGTATTACGATAGCGGCCTGCTCAAGGAACGGATCTGGGAACGCGGGTCGGGACTGAAGACGACTTATGGTTACAATGGACTCGCTCGCATCGATGACGTGGATTATTCAGACAGCACCCCAGATGTCGCACGAACCTTTGATCGGGCAGGACGCCCGCTCACCGTTGCGCAGTCCGAGGAAGGAACGCGAACCTATGATTATACCTCAGCCACGAAAATTACCTACACTGGTGGTATGTTCGATGGCATCACCATTACCGAGAGCGAAGAAGCCGGGACTGGGCGCTTCACTGGACAGGCCTTGGCCCTGGATGCGGCGAGCCTATCGACCGTAAGCTATGGATACCATGCGACAACGGGCTCTTTGGAAACCGCTTCCATCTCCGCTGGAACCGCGCAAACCCACACGACCTATGGATTTCATCCAGTTCACGGCGGGCTCTCGACGATCACCACGAAGGATGGCACGACACCGCGCTTGACGACGACCTTTACCTACGGGACCGGTGGGCTTCTTAATAGCTTGCTTTCTGTGAGCGGAAGCGGTGGTCCAACGACCGGGCGGAGCTACACCGAAAGAGATGCCACTGGTCGGATCAAGAAGTCCGAACTGCCTAATCGGGACTATTGGACGTATGGGTATGATTTGAAAGGGCAAGTTACCTCTGGAGCGAGACGGCATCCGAGTGGGGACGCATTCCACGGATTAAGCTTCGGCTTTGCTTTCGATGAAATTGGGAACCGCACGGAAGCCCGCCGAGAAGAGACTCCAGGCTTTGCCGAGCGGGCTGTGGGATACACTCCGAATGCGGTGAACCAGTATTCGGAGATCACCACACCCGGAACCTTGGACGTCTTGAGCGAGTCCGATTCATCGTCCTCGGTGACGGTGAATTCAGTCGCAACGTTGCGGCAGGGTGATTGGTTTGCTGCAATTGTGAGCGCCGACAATAGCAGCTCTCCAGTTTGGAAGTCCGTGGTAATCGATTCGCTCGACCTTGGCAGTGGCCCAGGTGGAGTTGACCGGACAAGCACTGCAACCGGAAACCTGTATTTGGCCTCGGCGACAGTTGCGCCTACTCACGATGAAGATGGGAACTTGAAAACGGACGGACGTTGGCAGTTTGGTTGGGACGCTGAGAACCGACTGATCACCATGACCACCCTTGCCGCGGCCGTGACTGCCGGAGTGCCGGTTATTTCGGTAGAACACCGCTATGACGCGGACTCCAGACGGATCGCCACGCTGGTGACCAAAGACGGCACGACAACAATTACCTACTATCTGTGGAGTGGCTGGACACTGCTCGGTGAGTTCGAGGAAAGCGGGGCGAGTGCTCCAAGCAGCTTGGACGTGGGCAACGCCACCCATTCGAAGAGCTACCTGTGGGGGCTTGATTGGCTCGGGGGTGGTGGTTCCGGCAACGTCGGCAACCTCGTGGCTTCCGTGGATCATCTGTCGGGTAGCGGAACATCCGTGCTTTTGCCGGCCTATGACGGAAACGGGAACATCATTTCGCTAACGGACGATGCGACAGGAGAGCTGGTTTCGCGCTTCGACTACAATTTGTTCGGGAGCCAGGTGATGCGGACGAATGAGATCCTGAGCAAAGGAGGCAGTGCTACCCCGGTCACATCAGCCGCGAACGCCTTCAAATGGGGCTTTTCGACGAAAGCGGAAGCGTATGATTCGGGTCTGCTCTATTACGGATATAGGTTTTACGATCCGGTGACGGGAAGATGGCCATCAAGAGATCCGATCGGGGAAGAAGGCGGGGTGAATCTTTATGGATTTGTTAACAACAATGGGGTGAATCGGTGGGATTATCTCGGAACTTATTCACCGAGGACTCGGGCAATTGCTGCTAAATTGCCATTGATACCCCAAATAATGAGGAACATGGGGCTTCAAGTAGGCCCTGCCGCGATGGAGAAATGGTTTTCACGGAGGCCCGGTGATAAATCACCGGTTGACGGGCTTTTAACCATGAAGTGGGCCCTCGGATTTCATCGTGCAAGTGAGGCCGCGGATAAATTGAAGAATTTTGAATCACAGTCAAAATTGGCAAAAAAATCTTTACTGGCTGAGCTAGGTAGACATGGACTTCTAATCCCAGGTTCAAGCTTTGATCATACGATTGGCAAAGCTTCTTCAAATCACAAATATCACTACCAGCACGTAAAAATCGACCATTATGGGGAGCTGGATGACTTTGGATTTGCGGTTGGAAAAGCAGCAGTGTATGTGGTGGCGAAGGGGGTGGTTGAGGCGGATTATGTGTGTGTGCAGTCAATCGGAATTTATTTGAAGGATGATTATCGGTTTATCGAAGAAAATGATCAGACATTAGGTGTCTGGGATTTTGGGGAAATGGCATTTGAGGGGGCGTTCGAGTTATTCCTGACGTCCAATGAGCATGAAGTTTCTAATCGTCATTTTAAAGCATATCAAAATATCTTCGGGAAAGGTGAGGATTATGAGAGCTTCAGTGATATCTACACCTACAATGAAACCTTTGTTATTGAACGATAATATGTTGATCAAATCCTTAATGGCTCTGATATTGCTTTCTATGTCAGGATGCCGAAAAGAATACAAAGAGTATATGGTTTTTGACTCACCGGACAAGTTGTTCAGATTGGTAGTCACCATGGACCCGGATTCGTTCGCCGTGCCTGGCGACGGGGGGCACGGGTCTGGTTATTTGGAGCTTTGGCGCAATGGGTTGAAGGTCCATAGCTCAAAGCATTCTGATGTTGGCCTAGTTGAGAAAGTCATTTGGACAGAGAGTGAAGTAATTGTGGTAGGTTATGAGGCATTATCGCTGCTTGAAGAATGATGTCCCAATGAGAGTGGTGTGGCTCATCAAATTGGTAAGCGACCAACAGAAAAGATTCCAAGTGCTTTAAGGCTGAAGCAATTGGTGGGCAATACACACGATGGTTCATGTGTTACGCACCAAATTGATATCGGACTGGTTTTCCGAATTGTGACGGTGCGATTTTTGGTCTGATTACCACGCTGTCATCGACCTTTTTCCCTTTGGTGTTGTAGGATTTTTGCCGGATTACGATGTGCTGGTGAATGTGGGATTGAGGGATTAGCTTCTCTCACGGAGAACCGATTAGCCTCGGCGTCGGACCGCAAGAAACGCCATGAGCGCAAAACAAGGCAAAGTGAAGCTTGATGGCTCGGGCACTCCACTAATGACGAGGTTGTCGAAGTAGGTGGTGTCAGTTATTTGGCGGCTCAGTATTAGGTAGGGGAGCGGAGTTCCGGTGAACTCGGAGTTTATGATGGTTCCGACAGAATCAGCGGTATTGAGAGAAAGTGGATCATGGTAGATGGTGTCGCTCCGTAGAAACATTTCCCAACGATTCGTCGATGGGTCATAGTCGAGCCGAACTGTGCCACGACTTGGTAAATCAGGAATTCCATTTTGCTCGAAAATAAGGGAGTGGTGGATTCCTTGGGTGGCATTCGAGTAGGAGAAAGCGGTGGCATCTCCTACCATTGCGCCGCCATGAACGCAGTATCCATAGAATCCGAGGTGAATTGGAACTTCGACGCCGCTGCTTAGGTGAAAGCCAAATCCTCCGTTGAATTGATCGGAGTTTTTGATGGAGGTGTTAAAGCCGAAACTAATAGGCCCGATATTGTCTGAGAGTGTCGTGGCGAATCCCGGGATCGTAGAAAGGTCAAGAGCAATACTGCCGCTTGGCGATGCAGGAAAAATCAGCTCTCCGGAAATCACCTGGGTGATATTGGTGACTGTGAAGTCGTCCAATGATGATGCGTCGTCGAAGGTGTTTTGATAGAGAATGGTGCCATGTGAGAGACTGACTGCGGAGAGTAGGGTCAATAAAACGATTGCATTGTGCTTGATGTGAGGCATTGTCTGATTTCTGTGAATGTGGTTGGGGAATAATGTCATTGCGTAGGCCAAGATCTCAGTCCATCTGGAGTGATTGAATCATAAAAGGCGAAAGTTACAAAGCTGTTACGCACCAAATTGATGTCGTACTGGTTTTCCGAATTGTGACTGTACAGATTTTGGTCTAATTTCCACGCTGTCATCGACTTTTGTTGCCATTGGTGCCGTACGATTTTGGCCGCAGTACGATGTGGCGGTGAATGTGGGATTTGGGGAGCTACGGGCTCTGGGGATAGGGTTTTCTGGAGGCATGACCGGTAGCTCTTGATGATTTTTGTGACAATGAAGGGCGTGTCGGGTTTGATACGGACACGCCCTTTGCTTTGTGGTTACGACATCATCAGTCGCTTACAGGAACGGCAAAATGAGACGATTTCGGCAGCGAACAGCGAAAGTCGGGTTGATCTTAGCCGGTTCCTTCAATTCGTAGTTCGAAAAAGGCTTGAGTCTGTTTGGCTGATTCGTCTTGCGTAGCAGCCCGCTCCTGTCTGAGGCGTGCGTTCTTTCGGGCTCTCGCAAAATAGCGTTTTCTCGATTCGATTCCTCGATTGCCGATACCTGCTTTCTTCAAGCATCGAAAGTCGATCGAATTCTCAGGCTCCCGAAGGGATCGCTTAAAGCGCTTCCGTAGTTCGCGATAGTCAATTCCAGCAAGATCGCAAACGCAGGCGAGATCGCTTTCTTCATCAGAGCTATCAGAGAGCCATTGGAGCGCGCTGCTCTTCTCTCTAATCGCTGACTTCTTGCGGCTTTTACTGCTGGCATCTATAACTGCTTGGATTGCTACTGCTAACCAGAGTGCTCTACAGAGATCCGTTTCCGACTCGTCAATAGGTGTCCCTTCGCGTGATTGATTTTTTTCATCATGATCCATGTTTTTCTCCATTGTTCATTCTTTAAAAGTTAATTAAACTTAACCAGAAAAATATAATTTAGGTTGAGAGCATAGGGAAGACGCAACTTGTATTTGTTGTCTGATATCCTCGACTGCGTGATTAATGTAACATACTGAAATGATTTGCATTTTCGTAATAATTTATGGGTAAGACGCTGGGTAAAATCAAAAACAGGTATAAGGTGTTGTGCGATGGTAATGCTTTGATGGGTGCTGAAAATTCTTTGTGGGGCAATCCTTTGATTGCCCAGCAAGCACTCTGCTCGGCTATTTTGATCTAGTGCAGATCATCGGGGTGGTGTGAGAATCTGGTCGAATTGCCGGGCTGCAATTCGAGTGATGGTAAGATAGATGGGTAGAGTGTGGCGATGGTGCTGAGTGCGGCTCGGAATAGGCGTGTCTGGCGGAGAGGATGTCGAGTATCCGTGAAGTTCAAAAAGTTCCAAGAAGGCGCATTCATGAGGCAATACAATGACTTGTGTGAAATTAGTTGTACCAAGAAATCTTTTGGGATATCATGAAATCTCATTTCAACTGATGGGAGGGTTGATGGGTAGGCGAGTTCGAATTCTGACTTCCTTGGAAGTCAAAAAATTGAAGAGCCCGGGATTGTTCTTTGTGGGAGTGGTGCCCGGTTTGGCGATCTCGGTGAGGGCGGAGAGTTCCAAGAGTTGGATCCTGCGATTCTACAAGAACGGGAAGAGGAGGGACATGGGTTTGGGTCCCTATCCGGAAGTTTCGTTGGCACAGGCGCGCGATTCCGCGTCAGCTCAAAGAGCGTTGATCAGGGAGGGTGTCGACCCGATCGAGCAACGGAGGGAAGCCAGGGAAAAACTGAAATCTGATATGGAGTCGCGGATCACCTTCAAGGTAGCGGCAGATAAATACATCGAGTCTCATCGACGGGGCTGGAAGAACGCGAAGCATTCCCAGCAATGGGGAGCGACGCTCGAAAAGTATGCGTATCCGGTGATTGGATCGAAGACCACCCGGGAGATCGGGTTGCAGGATATCCTGAAAGTTATCGAACCGATCTGGGAGACCAAGACGGAGACAGCGAGCCGTCTCAGGGGGAGGATTGAGGCGATACTCGATTGGGCGACGGTACGCGGCTATCGGCAGGGTGCGAATCCAGCGCGATGGAAGGGCAATCTGGTTATGTTGCTGCCTTCTCGGAACAAGGTCTCAAAAGTCAGACACTTCGACGCGTTGCCTTGGACGGAGTGTGCCGGTTTCTTTGCCGAGCTTCGCAAGCGGAACGGGATCAGCGCCGAAGCTCTAAAATTCTGCATCCTAACGGCGTGTCGTTCGGGAGAAGTCCGCGGAGCCCGTTGGTCCGAGTTCGACGCGGAGCGCCGGGTTTGGACAATTCCGGCGGAGCGGATGAAGGCTGGGAGAGAACACCGTGTCCCGATCTCTAAGGAGGGCAAGAAGTTGTTGGAAGCGCTCCCCCGCTTTCCGGGGGAGGATGTGGTGTTCGCTAATTCCAAGGGCGGTGAACTCAGCAACATGGCGTTGCTGCAAATGCTGCGGGGAATCCGGACATCATGTACGGTTCACGGCTTTCGGTCGTCGTTCCGCGATTGGGCTGGCGAATCGACGCGCTTTCCCCGTGAAGTGATTGAGCATGCGTTGGCTCATCAAATTAAAGACAAGGCGGAGGCTGCTTACGCGCGAGGAGATCTCTTCGCAAAAAGAGTTGACTTAATGGAGGCGTGGGCAAGCTACCTGTCACGGGGATGCATCAGTGATCGTTCAGGCGATTGATACAGTCTTGGATCTCGTTGATTCTCCACGCAGAAGATCTCGTCGAGATTCTGAGTGGCTCCGGATAGATCCCCGATTTGACTCCACGATACCATGTGCTCCGGCTGACCGGGATGACTTTTAGAACCTCAGGCAATCGAAGGTAGCCTTCGGTCAATTCTTGTGGGTATTGAACCATATATTTTCTCCGTTGATCTGTCGGATTTTAAGGTTGGCTAGTGACTTACGGGAGTTCTCACGTGCATTTACGATTTCGAAGGTTCACATCTAGTGTTCTTGGGGTGTCGAACTGCGTTCGGATTGGGCGATTTGTAAGGGGAAACGCATAGAACATTGATGGTGGGTCATTTATCAGCACCTTTCCCAATCATTGGGGTGGACGACTCGGTGAGATGGGAAATGAATGGCTTGGTGGTCACAGGTGCCGCCGGCTGTGATTCCCATGGTGAAGAGGCGCATTGGGTCTGCTCTTCAAACTTTTCTCCGACTTATCAGAGGTCTTCAGGAAGCCATGAGTCCAATCTCGTTTGAAATTCTTCGGATGTCCGTGAGGCTGGAAGACGCTGGCTTAGTTGAGTATGCCTCGGAGCTTAGGCTTATCGCGGAAGCAATTTCTAAGGGTGACCGGCTTCTTACCGTCGCTGAGACAGCAGAATGGCTTGGTTGTGGGCGACGGACACTCGATCAAATGGTCTCCGATCGAAGAATTCCTGCTCACCTAATTGGTGGCCGCTATCGCTTCGACAAAACGGAGGTTCTTAAGGAAACAAAGCTTGGAAACTGATGTTCCAGTGCGGGTGGGTGATACCTCAAATGAGGCGTTGATCTCTATGGCTCTTCCAGGGGACTTACGACTTTCCGGCAAACTCCTTGTGACCGCCAAAGCCCTCCGACTCGTCGCCACTCCTTACCTCGTCCTCAGGCAGCCCTTTGGCGACGCCGCCGGTCGGAAGTCGGTCGTCTGGCGAATGAATCGGCAGGCGGAAACTGCTGCCACTGAAATCCTTGCCAGGTTCGAGAATATCCTCGGCACCGGGGGAGGGCGATAAATTGGCCACGGAGACAAAGCGACTTTCCATGACGGAAGCGCTCGAGAAGCAGGAAGGCCTGATTGCCTTTCTTGGGGCAGGGAATCTCTGTTTGCGAAACGACGACGCATCCAAGGTGAGGCCAAAGGCCGAACCAGCCGAAAAGTGAATCGCCGTCACGCTCCGGCTTCTGGAGAGGATATCCGGTTGTGTTTAAACATAGCCTATCAATGAACCCTTTCTAAAGAATTTAGAACGGATGAAATTTCCTCATCTGTTGTAAATTCTGACAGTGAAACACGAAGCGCGTCTCTTGCGATTGTATAATCGATTCCCATACTTAATAGAACATGGGACGGCCGATCACTGCCATTTGAACAAGCAGCGCCAGTCGAAACAACTATACCGTCTCCGAGTAGTCGATGGACGAGCATTTCTCCATCAAACCTAGGAAAAACCAGAAGAGATGTGTTTGCTAGGCGTGGAACGTCTCTCCCGAGCACGATAGCACACGGGTGAATTCTCCCAAGTTCAAGCTCCAAGCGATTACGCATTGCGCAGATCCGTTCGGCACGCGTGGCAATTTCTTCCTTCGTGCCGAGGAGTTCAATTGCCTTTGCGAAGCCTGCTGCGAGTGCTGGATTCTCAGTTCCGGCTCGTCTTCCACTTTGTTGACCACCGCCGTGCATCCAGCTTTCGAAATGCGTCCCATGGCGGATGAAGAGTGAGCCAATCCCCTTTGGGCCATGAAACTTGTGAGCAGACAAAGACAGTAGGTCAATTTTGTCCAAGTATTGAAGATCGACGATAACCTTTCCAACTGCTTGGGTCGCATCTGTGTGGAAGAGGCACGCGGGAGTAGCCTGCTTGACGATCAGGGACGCTTCCCGAATGGGTTGAATTACTCCCGTTTCGTTGTTGGCCAGCATTATCGAGACTAGCGCGGTATCCGGGCGGATCGATTGTCGCAGTGCCTCTAGGTCTATCACCCCACTGGAATGGACGGGAACATGTTCGATCATGATTCGCGGATCCCGGGTTTGAAGTTCTTCAGCGGTTTCGATGATCGACGGATGTTCGATTGCCGAGATTAGAATGTGGCAAGTTCCTGTCGTTCGTAGGCGCTCGGCTGCGATGGATTGCAACACCCAGTTGTTTGACTCGGTTGCGCCGGAAGTCAGTGTGAACTCGTCTGATGATGCGTTCAGCAATGTTGCCAGTCGCTCAGTGGCGAGGTCTAGGGGTTTCCGAATCCCCTCGAACTGGGCAGCCAGTGAAGTGGGGTTGTAGTAGGCCTCCGACCAATAGGGATTCATTGCCGCGACAACCGACGGGGCAGTTCTAGTCGTTGCGTTGTTATCGAGGTAGATCATTCGCCATATTGTTTGACCAAGCTCCTGACCAACGGTTCGAGGTCGAGAGCGATATCTGTGAGCGGCACCTGGATTGGAATGACGTTGCCTTCGAGCTTGGCAAGCATGTGCCCTTTGCCAAGTAGGCGTTCGGCACCTGAATTTTTGTCTCCGGTTGCGATTTCCGCTGTTCCTCGATCTGCGACCTGAAGAGTAAGGCGATTTCCAAGGTTTGAGCGGAGCTGCATTGGCATTACGGTGTTGTCTGGCCTTTGGAGGCCAAAGATCAGGAAAATTCCAGCGGCACGACTTTTGATGCTCAGGTTATTTACGTGCTGGGTAATAGCCTCGGCATATTCAGAATCCTGCATCCATGATGCGAATTCATCCTGAATGTAGAAAATGGTCGGCATCTGGATACCAGTAGCCTTTCGATACGAGCGAATATCGGCGGCACCTGATTCCGCGAATTGTTCATACCTCTTTTCCATCTCGTTCTCTTGGCCCTCAAGGATCGCCACCGACTCTTCCTTTTTCGTAATGATGTGGCCACTACCGCTCTTCAAATGAGGCAGGTCCCGTAGCTTAACAAAATCGGTTCCTTTGCCATCTACAAGGTAGACGTGCGTTTGTGAAGGGGAGCGGGTGACTCCAATATAGAGAATCATCGTCTGAAGTAGAACTGACTTTCCTGATCCTGTTTTCCCGGAAACAAGGGTGTGCGGATCGTCGAACGGATTCAATAGCTGCGGCAATCCGTCTTCTTCTCTCACGCCAATAAGGACTGCTTCAGAATCTTCTTTGTAGGCGGAGGATTGAAGGAACTCGGTCAAGACCCGTGAGGTATGAAGGATCTTTCTTGTCGGTCTCGTGACCATTATTGAGATCATTCCTGGTCCGGGAATGATTCTTAGTATTTCAATGCCGTAGGTCGTAAGGAATTCCGATGATTCCTTTTCCACCTTTTTGACGGTGAGGTCTGGCCCTCCTTCAAAAGAAATGATGGCCGCATTGGGAGTCAGCACAGGTGGCCTGGTTTCGACAAGTTTAGAGGACATTCCCTTGTCACGCAGGGCCATTTTTAGGGCGTCGACAGCACTCTGTAGCCATTCGTCATCCTTAATTGATTCGCCGGAGAAGGTTTTCGAACGAGCTTCGAGAATCTCAAGCGGTGTTCCATCAAGTAGAGAGGCGTTGACGGGGTCGTCGTTTGGCTCACTCAGGGAAGGGGCAGGTGAGATTTCATTCGTATCCGAGTCTCCGTCTTTGGGGGATTCGATGACTTTCTCTATTTCAGGAACAGAACTCCCACCGCCAGCAGTTGGTCCTGATTCCGACGGCGTCACTGGTCCTGCTCCATCATCGTTGTCGTCATCCTGATCTGAAATAGGGGCTGGAGCTTCGATTTCCTCGGGCTTTAGAATGAGTATAGGCGCTTTGCCAAAACCTGTGTGGCCCTTTCTGAGTCTTAGCTTCGTCACCTCCTCAGACTTGCCGTCTTTGAAATAGGAGAAGAGTTCCATGGTCTCCTGTGCGTTGAAAGTCTCCTGTTGAGCGATCACATGCTTGCAATCGGGAATCTCAACACCAGAAGTAGCCGTCGATGAATCGCCATCGTAAACGAATACGTGGGAGTATCCCCACACTGAGAATGAACATTCGCGATTTCTTATGAATTTTCTCCAGCTCTCGGGTGAAAAGCGATCTTGGCCTCCGGTGTTGGTCAGTCGGGAGAGAATCATGTCTGAGATTCTGGCCAGCCACAGTCCTTGGTCGAGTGGAGGATTTTCGGCAGAAAGGGCGCGTGCGATCTGTTGTAGGGTATCGCGGAGCTGTTTCGCCGAGGTCTTTCTATCCTCGGTAACTCCCGCTCCCTTAACATACTTTGCTTCAGACACGATCACGTCGAGGTGAGGGGCTCCATCCTCGTTGAAGGAGGGAACGAAAATCAAAAGGTCCGCGAGCCTGTCACCGGAAGGCTTTCCTAGCCAGACCCTATTCGAAAAGCCGCTGACCGGCCGAAAACACGTCCCAGCCTGCGTATGAATCATTCATTGAAAATAAAATAAATACCTTGAAAAGGCGTGACGCAACATGTTGTAATTC
>Ga0100401_1002063_pt1 | contig 16050 bp, 14 predicted proteins | sample CryGeymeta201525_FD_80421 | JGI IMG/M metagenome (GOLD analysis project Ga0100401, IMG submission 80421) | Groundwater microbial communities from Crystal Geyser aquifers in Utah, USA - Crystal Geyser metaG 2015-25 | ecosystem: Environmental > Aquatic > Deep subsurface > Groundwater | place: USA... | reverse complement strand
GACGGCCCTTTCAGAACGATCCGTTTAAAGATCCTGATCTCGTCAGATAATAACCAGTTACCCTACATGGCAATGAATAAAAGGTTTCTTCGCCGCCTTCCTCAAGGATGTGTTGATCTGTTCTCTAGGTGCCTATGGTGGCCCCGAGGCGCATCTGGGCGTGTTTATGGATCAGATGGTCGCCAAACGCCGCTATCTGGACGAAGAGGAACTGATCGAGTTGATGGCCCTGTGCAGCATCCTGCCCGGCCCGACCAGTTCGCAGACGATTGTCTCCATCGGCTACAAGATGGGCGGACCTTTGCTGGCGTTGCTAACCATGCTGGTATGGTCGCTGCCTGTGCTGATGGTGATGACCGCCGTCTCCTTTCTCTACCGCGTATTGGCTGCGGCCGATCTATCCACTGCCTTCCTGCGCTTCATTGATCCGATGGCCGTCGGTTTCATCATCCTGGCCGCCTTCCGGATCGGACGCAAGGTGTTGACCGACCGACTGACCATAGCCCTGGTGCTGACCAGTACCGTGGTCACCTACTTTATTCGTTCGCCCTGGATATTCCCGTTGGTTTTGCTGGTCGGCGGAGCCGTCACGATCTGCGCTTCCGCCGAAAAGGACATCTGGAACCGCGTGCGAATTCAACCACCCTGGCGTTACCTGATCCTGTTTGCCGGGTTCGCTGTAGGTTCGCTTGCTCTTGCATTGTTAACCGACATCCGGTTCTTTTCGCTTTTTGAGCGATTCTACCGTTACGTCTATCTGGTCTTCGGCGGCGGGCAAGTGATTGTCCCGGTCATGCACGGTGAACTGGTCACCATCAATGGTTACATGACCAACGCCGAATTCCTTACCGGCTACGGCCTGGTGCAGGGCCTGCCCGGCCCCATGTTCAGCTTTGCCGCCTACGCGGGTGGTCTGGCCGCACGCGGCGCATCCACCTGGCACCAGCTCGCGGGGGCCCTGGCAGGCGGCATCGGCATCTTCTTGCCCGGCTTGCTGCTGATCTATTTCGTCTATCCCGTCTGGTCGCAGATCCGCCAGATCCGCGCCATCAAGGTTGCCTTGAGGGGAATCAACGCGGTCGCTGGCGGCATGATCACCGCCGCCGGGATTGTCCTGTTGCAGGCCAACGGCTTTGCGACAGTCAATCTGCTGGTGACCGGGGCCACGATCGCGCTGCTGGCGACACGCAGGATTCCCGCCCCGCTGCTGGTCGGCCTGGCGCTGCTGGCAGGTGTATTCCTGCGGCCTTGATATCAAACACTGACGATCTTGTCCTAGACCTTTTCGCCCTCGTGATATAGGCTTCGATTCATGCATCCCGATCTGATCACACATATCCTGTTTGACCTGGGCAATGTCCTTGTGGGACTGAACCCCCTCTCAAATGCCTCGATGCTGTGTCCAGCCTTGCGCGCGGCGCACCAGCCTGAATTTGCAATTGTTAACGACTACGAATGCGGCCGGGTGGCCACCGATGTGTTTTTGGCTGAGGCGCCTCGCGCGCTCGGCGTCGATATACAGCCCGATGTCTTGCGGCTGGAGTTTCAACGTATTGTCGGCGAATGGTATCCGCAAACGCCGGAACTACTGCAGACGCTGCGTAGATCGTATCGCCTGGGTTGCCTTTCCAACACCAACCGGCTCCATATCGCGGCCCTCCGCCAGCGCGGTCCACACCTGGAACTATTGCACGACCACTTCTTTTCACATGAGATCGGCCATATGAAACCCGGCCCGGCTGCCTACGAATGCGTCATCGCCGCCTGGCAGGTCCGCCCCGAACACATTCTCTTCATCGATGACCGCCCCGAGAACGTTACGGGAGCAGTACAAGCCGGCATGCAAGCCCTGCAGGCTCACGGTCCCGATGCCGTCGCCGCCGCCTTGCGCCCTTTGCTCAAGGCAAAAAAACCCATGTAGCGCCTCTCTGATCCGCGCAGCCAGGAACCTCGCTTTCGGTTGTCGCTTTCGGTTTGCTATTGTTGGCCCCGGCATTACACTGTGGAGCACGTCATTTATTCACCGGAAATGGTGTTAACCGTGGAGGATTAGATATGAAACACATCAACTGGGGCATCTATGGTCCGGGCGGTATTGCCAATCGATTTGCAGACGCCATGCAAGTCGTGCCCGACGCATCCATCACACGCGTGGCAGGCAGAACGCCCGCCAAAGCACGTGATTTCGCGCAGCGGCACGGGGTGGAGAAGGCCCTGCCGGACCTCGAGACGCTCGTTGCCGACCCGGATATTCACGCTGTTTATATCGCCACCACACACAATGCCCACTGCCAGGCGGCTTGCGCTTGCCTTGCCGCCGGCAAGGCGGTCTTGTGCGAGAAACCACTGGCCATGAACACCAAGGAAGTCCAGCAGATCATCGCCACGGCCGAACAGAACCAATGCTTTATGATGGAAGCCTTGTGGACACGCTTCCTGCCCGCCTGGCAACGGGTGCGTGCATTGCTTGCCGAGCATGCCATCGGCACCCCGAAAATGGTGCATGCCAATTTCGGTGTGGTGGGGTCATTTGACCCAGAGGGACGTATGCTGAACAAGGCTCTGGCAGGGGGCGCCTTGCTCGATCTGGGTGTGTATCCGGTCGCGATGGCGCAAATGATTCTGCCGGGGCCCGTCATGTCCATACAGGCGGCCGGCGAACTCGGTCCAACGGGGGTCGATGTCAGGACGGCCATGACATTGGAATTCGCCAACGGGGCGCTGGCGCAACTAAGTGCAGCGCTCGGGACGCGGACCGATAACAGCCTTACGATTGCCGGCGACAAGGGACAGATTCGCGTATTGGAGCCGTTCTGGGGCGCACAGACGATCGAATGGACACCGGACGGGAAAGCCCGGCACCGCGAGGAATACCCCCACCGCAAAAATGGTTTCGAAGAAGAAATCGAAGAAGTCAACAACGCGATCCGTGAAGGTCGCATCGAGAGCCCCGTCATGCCGCACCACGATTCCCTAGCCATTGTCGGAATCATGGATGCGGTGCGTGCCCGGATCGGCCTGTCGTATCCGCAGGATCAAGGCGCGGATGGTGCCTGGGATCAACCTTCTGGCTTATAATCAGCCGGCGGCTCCGCGGCAAGGCGGTACGGCGTGTTTGTCTCGGATATCGGGTATTCAAGGATCGCCGGTGCGGTTTCCTCCTCCCCCGTGCAGAGATCGTCCAGAAGCATGCGCTCTTCCTGCAGATAGACATGCCTGGGGTCGAACGCATGCAGCAGCGGAGGACCGAATCGACGCGCGGCGTAAGTCCGGAGGTCGTGAGACACCTGAAGCGCTCGCGTCACGTCCGCCTGCTGCTTCGCCGTAATGGTCCTGACAAACCAGCTGGCGGGGAGGCAGGCACGGTCGCAGACGTGTTGATTCCATAGACTCAGAACGCGCAAGGGCTGTTGGTCAAATCCCGTTCGCCATTCCTGCGGCGTGGCCGGAAGGGGATAGCGACTGAACGGGATCAGCCTGATCGCCTCGGCCGATTCGGCAGGCATCAGCAGGACATAGACCGGTCGCTCCACCGCCGGCAGCGATACGGCCGTTGGCACCAGCAGACGAATCTGCCCCGCCGCCGACGAAGGACCATCCGGAGATTGCACCTTGCATCCCGTACGTTCCGGCGTCTCCGGCTCCGGCCCACGCAACTGCCGGTCCAACTGGTAGGCCGCCACCCATGCAGCCAATTGCTGGCGGTGGAACGCAAGATTAAACGGTTTAGTCACCATCGACTGACTCCTCCTTTATATACCTGAAGAGATCAGGATGTACGATTTCCAATTCGTTTTCGGTTTCGGCGGCGATTTTTTCAATCAGCGCCTGGGCCACTTGCATACGCGTGTTGGCGGATTCCTGCGGAAGCGCCATCTGCAGCAAGTCAGCCATTTTCTGAATGCCCTCGTACAGGGCATTGCACAAGGAACTCTTGCCGCACTGCGCCGCCGCCATCACGGCACGATGCGAGAGCGTTTTGCCGGCATGATGTACCGTCAAGGCGATCTTCTCGCGGGCCGACAACTGCTCGCCCACCCCTGCCAGAAGTTGATCAACCAGCGCCTGCAGATCATGCGCGTCAACCGCCGCCAGCGGATCTGCCGCCGCCGGCAACAGATCCTCCAGCGCGATCGCGCGACCTTGACAATCCCCGGCCGGATCGAGGGGCGCATCCAGCGAAACCATCCACCCGGGGTGGTGTTCATGACGCAAATAGTGCCGGACCACATCACGCATGATCAGCGTCGCACCACCCTGAATGCAGCTTAAGGTTGGCTGCGCCCCTCCGCGCGCGAAGAGCCACGCCTTCCAGGCTTTGAGCGCGCGCGTCCGCCCCAGCGCAAAATGGGTTTCGAAGGCGTGCCACGCATCAGAAGCCGTCGGGGGCGCGAACGACGGGCGCACTTTCCGCAGGTAGCGCCGGAAACGATCGAAAGCGAATCCGGCTAAATCGCGCTGCGCCGCCGGCGTGCAGCGCGCGGCCGCACACCGTGCCTGCCACATCTGCCAGTGTTCCAATTCAGCCATCTTCCCACCGCTTTCTGAACAATCTCCATCATCCTGCTATCCAAAAACCCGGACACCATCCCACCCCAACATCATCCTGTCACACAAAACCCAGGCACAATCCGGGCAGGATTCAACCGACACGCCCCTTCCTATACCTCAATTTGCCGACTTTTAAAAATATTTTTGGAAATGACTGGCGCTTGTTTCTTCCTGTAAATAGGGGCTGCCGGGTGGCACGCATCCTGACACATAAGAAAGCGTGTACAAAAAAGAGAGGAGTACAGGATGAGCAATGTCAATCGTGTGTTCTTGCTGGGGAACCTGACACGGGATCCGGAATTGCGGCAGACAGCCGGCGGGTTGTCGGTCAGCGATCTGGGGGTGGCGGTATCGGAAACCTACCAGAACAAAGCGGGGGAAAAGGTCGAGACGAAGTGTTTCACGGACGTGGTGGTCTGGGGCAGGCAGGCGGAGGTTTGCAGCCAATACCTGGCCAAAGGGGCGCCGGTGATGGTCGAGGGGCGCCTGCAACTGGATCAGTGGGAGACCGAGGCGGGCGAAAAGCGCAGCCGCCTGCGCGTCAAGGCCGATCGCGTGCAGTTTCTCGGCCGCCTGCGTGGTTCCGGCGATCCGGAGGACCCACTCGAATCTGAAGGCGTCCCGCTGGACACGGCGGACGGGATTCCGTATTAATGTCGAGAAGCGTAATCAATCAACAGTTTGTAAACCCGGTTTCAAAAGGAGAAAACCATCATGGATAACCAACACGAAACAGCGGCCAACACCTACCCGCAGCCTTTGCGATTCTATCACCCGAGCCCATCGGGACACGGCGCGGCCATGCAACTTGAACCCCGTTTCAGTCATGACCCGGATGCGCGCTACAATTGCTTCTTCCTGGAGCTGGCGGAGCAACTGACGCCGCCGCGTCAAGCCGACGGGCAGCGGGTAAACGCGACCTTCAACTGGCAGGAGAAGCTGGCGGTGAAGCTCGACTTCATGGACATTTGCGAGCTGCTCACCGTGCTGGAGGGCCGCGCTGAACAGGTCGGCGGATCGCGGGGTGGTCTTTTTCACCAAAGCAGCACGGCCAACACGATCATCAAGTTCCAGCGCGCCGACCAAGGCGGGTACATGCTGGGGCTTTCGCGCAAGGAGGGCACCTCGGGGCAAGCCACACGGGTGAGTATCGTGCTCAGCGAGGCCGAAGCACTCGGGCTGCGGCACATCCTGCAAAGCAGCTTGTTCTTCCTGGCCTTCCACCAGCATCTGTTCCGCTGCTGGCAGGAGCAAACCCGGTAGGCATCTGACGGCAAGCCCGGCCCCTGGTCCTGCCCACAGCAATTCTCATTATGGGCACCAACCCGCTGAGATTCCGGCTTCCGCCTTCGCGCTGCGCGCTACGGCGGACCGTGGGAAAGCCGGTACTACAAACACGTTTTTGCCTGGTTTTGCGGTGTTTGTAGTTCCGCCTTCAGGCGGCAGCACCCATAATGAGGATTGCTGGGGCGGGCTTGCACTGCTCGCCGGTTTGGTATTATGATGCCTGAATGAAAAACCGCCCCAACATTCTGATTCTTGAATGCGACCAGATGCAAGCCAAACGCATGGGCTTTGTCGATGGCATCGCCCACACCCCGAACCTTGACGCCCTCGCGGCCGAAGGCATCTATTTTCCGAATGCGATCACGGTGCAGGGACAATGCGTACCCTCGCGCTGCGCGTTCATGACCGGGATGTCCCCGCACGAGTGCAACGTAATGGTCAACTACCCCTTCCACGACCATTGCGGGCACCTGACCACCCGCAACCGGACCTTTATCCAGAAATTCCAGTCAAACGGCTATACCTCCGCACACTTTGGCAAAAGCCACCTCGGGTTTCCCCTGCGGCTGCTGGGGTTCGACGTCGGCGAGTGCATTGACGGTCGCTTCCCCGAAGGCAAGGAGCCCATCGAGCGCATCCGCGCCCGCGAGGAGGGGCTGAAGAATGGTGGTGATGGTCACGCGGACAGCAGCGGCAACAGATCGATTCACTACAAGGCGTTGGATGAGGGCATCCCCTGGCTGGAAAACCATGATCCCGACGATGGACCGCTGCTATACATGTTCGACACCAACCTGCCGCATCCCCCGTTCTATTACGAGAAGGCATGGGAGGACATGTTCCGGCCCGAGGACATGATATTGCCGACAAGCTATTACGAGGAAACCTGGGAAGGCAAGCCGCCGTTTCTAAAGGCACATTGCGCCTCCGGCCCGCACGCCCTGGCGAACGAGCAGCAGTTGCGCGAGGAGATGGCCCAGTACTACACCATGATCGCCGAGACCGACCGGGCGTGTGGCCAGATCATCGATATCTTCAAGAAGAAAGGGATGTGGGACAACACCATTGTCCTCTTCTTTACCGATCATGGCGACATGATGGGCGGGCACCGTCTGCGCCGCAAAGGCACCCTGCCCTACGAGGAGCTTTACAACATTCCCTGCATCATGAAACTGCCGAAGGGCATGGACGCAAAGCGCCAAATCGTGGACGATCTGATTATCTCGACCGACCTGGGCGGTGCACTGCTGGAGCTGGCCGGTCTTGAAGCACCCGGCGCCTTTGCCGGTAACGACGTGGTCCGGGCCTTGCAGCGCGAGTCGGCCCCCGAAGATGAACACGTCTTCTTTGAGCATTACGCAGCCTGGTACGGCATTCACCCCTTTTACGGGGTTCGAACCAAAACCATGAAGTACGTCCGCTGGTACGGCAAGGAACAATTCGAGGAACTGTATGATCTGGCAACCGATCCGCACGAACTCCACAACGTGGTGAAGGCCCCGGCCTACCGCGACGCCTACATAAAACTCTCCGGCATGGCGGATACCTGGTGGCAGGAGACCGGCGGGCGCGATTTGAACTACTACGAATCGGAAACCTTCAAGAACAACTTGAATGCATTGCAAGGCTAAAGCCGACGCAGGGCCTGCATGAGGAAGGCAAAGCGGGATGGTTCAGTCGCAACAGACCCAGCTTGTTGTCAATAAATCATCTTGGTCATTTCGACGGTTTCACAAATCGGATCACGCTGTAGCCGCGCCGGGGAATAATCATGGTTTCAGAAAACCGGGTCTGGATACAGCGCTCAAGGCCGGGCGCGGACTTGGCCACGAGCATGCCGGCCCCGCCCGGCTTTAAGACATGAAACGCGGTCAACACAAACAGCTCGGCGATCCGGAAATCGGAATAGTAGGGCGGATTGCCCACCACCAGATCAAAAGCACCTTTGTCCAACCCCGAATCGGACAACACCAGTGGATGCGGCTTCATTCCCAGCGCATCCAGATTCTGCCGGGTGGCTTCGATCGCCCGGCTGTGGGAGTCCACGAACGTCACCGTGGCATCCGGGTTCGCCCTCGCCAACAGGATACCGACCAGTCCGCATCCACAGCCCATATCGAGCATCTGCAACGTCGGATTTGACCAGGTTGAGAGTTCCTTGACGGCCACCTCTGCCAGCGCCAGCCCGCCGGCGTCGGGACGCCGATGACTGAAGACGCCGGGCAACGACATCAGCGGGATGGCGTCCAGGCCGGGAACGGAAGCCGTGAACGCCGCGCGAAACACGCGCCGCTTTTCCAGCGGACGTGTCTTCTTCGCCATGACACAGAAAAATCCACGCTGGTCAGTCACTATCGTGATGTTACCGAAAAGCTGGCGGATCTGCCTGAGCCAGGTCCCGGTGTTGCCTTCATAAGCCAGCCAGCAAACGCCGCCGGGAGCGAGCTGCTCGTGCAAATCCTCCAACTGATCGAGCATTAATTCGGCCGTCGTTGTTGTCTCCGTCCCGGAAAAGAAGGCCAGATCATGGGGGCCCTGCGGAATAAAGGGCGTGCAGTCAACCGCCACGCCTCGAACCTGATTACCGGCGAGATTCCGCTCCATCGCCTTGGCATGATGAATATCGAGCGCATGGCCGCGCACGCGTGCCTCCGGCCACTGCCTCGCCAGAACCATGGCGAGCACGCCGGTCCGGCTTCCTGTCACCAGCACATGCGCGGGGGACGTCGCCACCGTGACGGCCCGCTCGATCAGCGATGCCTCCGTCCGGTGCAACCCGGAGCGCGACACGACCCGTAGGCGCTTGTCCAGGAAAAACTGGCACGTCGCTTCCGCAAGCGGCAGATCTGTAATTTTGAATGTGACCATCCGATTGCTCATTCCATTCTCGATTCTGGAGTCCTTCGCACCAGCAACGGCGGCGCGCACGTCAGCCGCCAGAGACGCGGGGAAGGTTGTTGACAAGGTTGACCTTATTGACCCTGTTGACCTTGTTGTCAATAAGGTCATCTTGGTCAACCCGGTCAAAAAAATTGCAGTCTGCCCTCATGCCGGTCTCGTCCCCTTGCAATCCGGGTAGGCGGTGCATCCCCAGAAATCGCCCTTGGCCGACCGGCGCCCGCGCATGGGCTTGCCGCATTGGGGGCATTCCGGTGTGTCAGCCGCTTGCTGCTGGTCGCGCACTTCGACCCGCCGGGCGGTCAGGCGCTCGCGGAATCCGCCGCCCTCCTCGAAGGCCTTGCCTTGCGACTCCTTCAGGCGCTTGAGCATCTTCAGGACGCGGCCGAGCAGGATGAGCATGACGTTGGCGACCACTACACCATCGTCGGAATCGAGCCAGCGGGCGTATTTCCGGCGCTGCGCCAGCGCGTGGCGGGCCGACTCATGCACCATGTCGTCAGTAAAAGGTGCATCATCGAGCGCGATGGCATTGACGGCCTTGACTTCGGGATCATGTACCGACCACGGCAGTTCGCCGCGGTCGAGGATGAAGATCTCGTAATCGCCGCGCAGCTCGCTCAAACTCGCGCGGGCGACATCGGTCAGGCGCATCTCGGTGTCCTTCGAGGTCGAGGCGCGCTCCGAACCCTCGATAATGTTCTGGCGTCCGCTGCGGGCGGCCTGGGTCATCTGGTCGTACTGCCGCCCCTTGGGGTCGTAGAATTTGTCGGTCTCGCGATGGTCGAAGGTCAGGAACTGGCGGCAGAACCGCAAGGTATCGAGCTGCACGATCGTGGCAAGCGTAAAGGCGTGCAGCCGACGAAAACCGCCGTGCTTGTCAAAAAGCTCAGGCATGGGGTGCTCCTTGCGGGGTGGGGTGACCTGGTTGACCTTATTGACCTTGTTGCCAATCGGGCCAATAAGGCCAACAGGTTTAACACCGGCATCATACAAACCACTATCACCCGCGTCAACAAGGTCATTTGACAAAAACCCGTCAGCAAGCTCAATCCGGTCAATAGGGTCATCAGCATGGTGTTGGCCATTGCCGGAATGGCGGACAGCCTTCGCCAAGGCCCCGGCTTGCCTACCGAAGCCTTGGCGAAGGCTGGTGGAGGCGGCGGGAGTCGAACCCGCGTCCGCAGTGGAGTCACTCAAGTATCTACGTGTGTATTCTGCCATTAGGTCTCGCCACGGTAACTACGGACAGACACGCTGTCACCGCCGCCAGTCTCAGCATTGTTTCGCAGGTCGCGCCTGAGACGCACACGCCCGACTATCCTGCTGTCGTCGCCCCGGTCCGTTTAGCAGGTGTCAACGGCGGAACGCGTGGCCCGTTATTTAGGCCGCGAGAGCTAATTCAGTATCAGCACTTAATGTTTTGCCCGGATTTTTTACGAGGCCAACCAGACATCCTCGACACGCAACCTCAGCTTCAACCATCACGTCGAAACCAAATCGCCCCCTTTGATCCAATCGATCTGAAGGTGGAGCCATTATGACAGTGGCTGGCGGGGAATGCAAATGAAATCGGAAATCAACTACTCGCATGCGGCGGCGCGAATCCGATGCAGTTTCCTGACGGATGCTATCATTTGATGCAGTTGTTCCAAAACCCCGAATTGCTCAAGAACCGCGCCTTCAAACGCAAGCCTGTCCGCCCGTTCAATCTCTGCATCAAACGCCTGGATATCACGTCTCCTTATACGCGCAAATGCAGCCAAGATGCGTTTTCGGCCATCTGGCGAGATTCGGGCGGGATCAAGCATTCGCATTTGCCGGGCAAGCTTGGTGGCATTCAAATCCAAGGCTCCAAGCCCCCGACCGAACCCCAGTGCTTCCAGATAAAAAGCCCCTGTCAACGAGCACAGAAGGGCATGGCACAGGAGTACATCGGCAGACGGTTTTGCTGTGAACCGAATCAGGCGTTGATTGACAAATGAACGCGGCTGAAGGCGTGCAAAGAAGAGTCGATTTCCCGGATTCATGGATACAGCCAGATCAGCCGTTGTATCCGGCCGCATTTCGTACCAATGGTATCCTCTTTTTGCCAGAACCTCGGGGAGCGGTTTTCCTTTTTCGTTTTTCGCGTGCTCAAACCGGCGAATCCAGGCCAGCGCACCGGCATGCCCCAGCCGTTCAAGCTCTTCAATCGAGCGTGAACAGCAAAAGGCGATTCCATCGGCTTTTGCATCAAGCTGCCGGATATCGGCGGCGCTTTTAACAACGGGAAGCAGGTACTCATCCTCAATTCCGGACTGCGCCTCAGGGAAAAAGAGCTTATCCCAGCCCCGCCGCTCACCGCGATGGATGTCGAACAAGTCAGCCACCGGTATCAGCAAGGAACGGATCTCATCCAGCCACTGGCAATTCGAGAAACACGCCGTCCAGCAAAGGCCATCGCGCTCAAATTGATCAAGAGAATGCTCACTCACCTGGTTCAGCCATACAGCGGATTCTTCGCCGGGGCGTCCTTGGCCAATCGAATCCGCCATGATGGTGACATGATCCTCGCTCCAGGACGAAAGGGGGTGTTGCGTGACAGCAAAGATGACACGGTGGTCAAGTGGCTGTGCGCTAGGTTGTGGTTGCTTCTTCAGTACCAGAATATTAGTCACGACATCCGCATCACGAAACCACCTTCCCGCTCCAGACGTCACCACGCATTCGATGGTGTAGAACTGGCGCAGTTGCCGCCGGAATGCCAGCCCCCATTCTGCGCCCATCCATGAGTTCGGGACAATTACCCCTATGCGCCCGTTATCGCCAAGCAATCGCCATAGATGGAGCAATATCGACACAAAATAATCCGAGCGGCCATCAATTTCCTCCCCCGTGTGCCCCGTCACAAAACGGCGGATATCAGCAATCGCCGAGTCCTCGCACATCCAGTCTTCAAACCGGATAAAAGGCGGATTCAGGATGATGCAAGGAAAGGCGGGGAGCGCTTCAGAAAAAACGGCTCCAGTGCCCGCATCGACAAACGAGACACGAAGGCCCGTGTGCAGGGTCATCACGTCCTGTTGAAAAACACGCAGCGTTTCGAAAGGTGCATCACCTTGGGTTAGCGATAAGGTCGCAAACTGCAAGGGCATCGCGTAACGGTCCGATGCCCATGTTGTCTTCACCGCTTCAGAAGTCGTGAGCCCATGATGTACCTTTTGCGCGAGAACTTCACGGGCTATCGTTCCCGTCCCGCAGCAGGGATCAAGGATCGGGGCATTCAAATCATCTGCCGCAAGCCTGACCAGCAGCGCGGCCAGAAGCACCGGTGTGCAATATTGCCCGGCAATTTTGCGCTGGCTTTCGCGGCGGACCGCATGAAGCGTCTCCTGGAGTAGCCGCTGCTCAATATCGGGAAGGTTTATGTCCTGCAGGTACCGGTTGAACGCCAGCACCGCCTGCCAGTTCTCGTGCAACAGCCAATCCGACCCCAGCCGGGATCTGAAAATCTGCGCAAAGTCATGTTTTCCGGACAGTTGACGAAAACCGGACTCCGCTTCGGTAATGGAGCCTGATGGCGTGAGCTCCGTTACCAAGCGCGCCTCCGCCACGAATCGCTGAAGATAGTGCGCGAAAAGAAAACGCTGTATCCAGTGCAGCAGGATTTCCGTGGCCAGAATCGTGTACTTTGTATTTTCGGGCGGATTGCCATGCTCGGATTTAACCCCTCGCCACCACTGTGATATTTCCGTGCGATGAATACGCGACCCGCGCTCGGCCGTCCTTGCCGCCACCGCAAGCGAACCAGCCTGATCCTGAAGGATGGCTTCGATCACGGTATTCAAGTGTGCGGGCAACGGCTTTGAGCAGGACAGAATACCCTGTTCAAATAAATCGTTGAGATCGTCAATGACCGTGCTCAGCGTTTCCACCCATGCGGATTTGTTCGCGATCACATCTGCCCGCGTCCGCACCCTTGCACAATGCCAGGTTCGTACCACTTCCCGACGGGCATTCTCGACGCGATAAAGCACGGCGTCACGAGCATTCCAAACGAGAAACGAGGAAAGCCCCAATCGCCTGCATTTTTCCTGTGCATTATCAAGCAAGTCCGAGTTGGTAACCGGCGTGTCCGGCATTTTCAGTTCCCAGCCTTGCAGTACGGCGCTACGGGAAGGGTCGCCAAACAAGAGCACATCGGGGAAAAGCATGTTCCCGCTACCTGTTGCGGAAACACCCCATTCCCCGCCTGCGCTTTGAATGCGTCGGCAACGCTGGCCTGCCAGTCGATTGATCTCGCTGATCAGATCAACAGACCAGGCCCGTTCGTTGATGGTCGGTACCGTGCTCATGCCACCGCCGTTCTCCTGTCGAGTTCCCGCAGCCGCTGCCGGGCTATGCCGACGTAATCGATCTGCACGCTTTTAAAGAGATGCACATCCTTGTTCTGCTCGATCCCGACAAACCGCCGCCCCTCCATGGCCGCCGCCACCAGGAAACTACCACTACCGAAGGCATTATCCAGAACCAACGCACCCGGGTCAGTATATGTGCTTACCAGGTAACGGCCCAGTTCAACCGGTTTTTGTGTCGGATGCCAGACCGAGCCCTCGCTCTCGGCCGTCTTGAAATACACAACATCGGTGGGATAACGCTGCCCTTCGCTCTGTACGCGGGCAGGCAGGAAATCGCCATAGCTGCCGGAAAGCTGGTTCTTGCGAACCCCTTTGTCATAAGGTGCGCCGCTTCCCATGACCGGGTGATAGACAGGCTGACTTTCATAGAAGACGCAAATGTCCTCATGCTTTCGTAAAGGTTGCTTTTTTGCATTCAGGAAGTTCGTCGGCTTGGATTTCTCCCACACAAGCTTGTACTTGAACCAGCGTTCATTGCTTAACATGAGCTTGGCGGTGAAAATGCCATGCGACGTCAGGACAATTGCACCGCCGGGTTTTATGATCCGTCGGTATTGCCGCCATAGTGCATCCAGCGGGATGATGCTGTCCCACTTGTTCTGTGTGGTGCCATACGGAAGATCACATAGAATCAGGTCTATACAGCGATCCGGGAAAAAAGGAAGAATCTCGAGGCAATCCCCTTCAAAAAGCCCACCATCAAGCTCGGATCCGTGCAGCATTCGATCGGGAGTAAACCGCCTGCCGTCCCTGGGGTCGTAGGCAGGCGCGAGTTGACTGTGCTTTTTCGCTTCCGGCATCGGTTCCGCATCCGGCCACAAGATCATCTGTTCCGCACCCAGAAGCTCAGGACACTCACGGTGCGAAAGCAGGTGGTAGCCCGATTTCCGAAACAAGCCGTGAGCATCCGTCAGGTTAGGGCCAGCCACCTCACGCACAATTGACGAATCAAATATCCTTCTCGCATAGGACTTTACGAACGCATCCATATCGACAGGCTGGTATGTCTGTCGTTTCCGTGTGCAGGGGTAGATGGTTTGTACTTTTTTCATGCCTTGTGTCAATATGATTAACATAGCGGCATCACAAGTGCAACGGCATTCAGCGTCGGCTAACACAACGTGCATACCCCTCGCGGGCGTTTGCCACCAGCCACTGCCAGACAACCCGGCCCGCGTCCGTACCCAAGGCGGCGGCCTCGGCGGCTGTGGCGTCGGAGACCATCACCACCCAGAGGCAGATGCCCAGCACGTTGGCGAGGTAGATCACAGCATAGGAAAACAGGCGGCCCTGGTCGCGGATGTCCGACTGGCACTGGAGCAGGGCGCTGATCGTGAAGGTCACGTGGAATCCCCAGGTCAGGCCGACGAGCCCCAGCCAGAACAGATGAAAGCGCTCGACCGGATAAAAGAGCATCAGGAGGTAATAGAGGCCGATCAGCAGGACGGTATAGAGCGGGAAGAAGTAGGGCGCCAGGGTGATCAGGAAGTTGGTTTTCGAGAGCATTACCGAGCCGCGGTCCTCCTTGACGCTGATTTTCGCGATCGATGCCCCCATCAGCAGTCCCCAAAGCGCGTGGGTCAACTCATGCGCCAGGATATAACTGCGCACCGGGCGGGGAAACAGCATGAACATCACCAGCCAGAGCACAAACCCGGCAAACAGCGCCAGCGCGGGCAGCGGCAGGAAGACTGCCGTCTCCGTCCGGGCGGCGGCCTGCAGCAGCCCCCAGAGTACCTGCGAGACCACGGCACAAACCGGCAGCAGCAGCAGGCCGATCATGAATTTGAGCAGTTTTAGCATACGCCAGCAGGTGTCAGCTTCTATGTCAGCCCAGTGCAACATCAAGCAGCATCATCACGGAAAACCCGCTCATGGTTGCCATCGTCACCAGGTCGATATTCGCCTCGTTGCGCTGCGATTCGGGAATCAGTTCCTCGACAACGACATAAATCATGGCCCCCGCCGCGAAGCAAAGCGCATACGGCAGGATGCTTTGCATGTTCAGCACAAAGGCCGCCCCGATCATTCCCGCCACAGGTTCGACGGCACCCGACGCCTGCCCCATGAAAAAGCTCTTGCGGCGGGTCATGCCCTCCCGCCGTAACGGCAGCGCGACCGCCGCGCCTTCCGGAAAGTTCTGGAGCCCGATCCCGATCGCCAGCGCGATGGCGCCGCCAATGGTGGCAGATGAAAGATTGGCCGCCACCGCGCCAAAGGCGACCCCGACCGCGAGGCCTTCGGGGATGTTGTGCAAGGTGATCGCGAGCACCAGCAGGGTACTGCGCTGCCAGGATGTCTTGATGCCCTCGCTCTTTTCCACCGCCAGTCCCGGATGGAGATGCGGCAGGAGGCGGTCGATCACCTTCATGAAGCCGCCACCGGCCATGAATCCGATGACGGCGGTCAGCCAAGGGATCTGCCCCATCTGTTCTGCCATCTCGATGCCGGGCGCCAGCAGCGACCAGAAGCTGGCGGCAATCATGACTCCCGCCGCGAACCCCAGCATCGAATCCATTAACCTGGGTTTGACCTCTCGCGAGAAAAGGACGAGTGCGGCACCGACCGCGGTCACCCCCCATGTGAAGAGCGTTGCCAACAGTGCCTGTGTTACCGGACTGAATTGCTGAATGAAGTCGCCCACGAATATTACCTGCTTCCCTGGTTGCGTCAATACGTTGAATGGCAGGGCCGATGCCCACGGCCATGAACACGTTGGCGATCAAGAGTACCGCCTACCCCGTCTCATCTCCAGCAGAAAAGTGAGTAGATCGGCCCGGATTTTTCACATTTAACGATGAATTTTTTATCCTTGATCTCTCTACCCGTTCCCGATGATAATGCCAAACCTCGATAACCAAAGAGCAAAGGAGCATTCATGGGCTGGTTTAATAAATCCTCCAGGAAGCAGGAG